>ENA-ORCW01000369-ORCW01000369.1-marine-metagenome-genome-assembly--contig:-NODE-369-length-32191-cov-4.151647_pt1 | contig 32191 bp, 24 predicted proteins | sample MGYA00237784_ERZ508517 | MGnify/ENA primary metagenome ERZ508517 (study PRJEB26187, sample SAMN06268979) | marine metagenome | isolation source: Tt ae E1 feedstock associated aerobic enrichment on... | reverse complement strand
CGAACGGCACGCGTTACGGCCCCGGTGGTGTTCGCCTCACTGATGCCAGCACGGCCGGAGGCCGTGGCGCACAATTGTGATGCCCCCGACGGCATGCCCACCCGCCGTTACGGCCCCGGTGGTGTTCGCCTCACTGATACCGGCACGGCCGGAGGCCGTGGCGCACAATTGTGATGCCCCCGACGGCATGCCCACCCGCCTTCGGCATGAGGGCATGGCACCCCGCACACGGCTCGCAGAACCGCAATCCGCTCCCTTACGGGCGCGGCCCCGAGTGGCTCGCTACTCGATCACGCCCTGCTGCTTCAGGGCATCACCGACGGCCGGAATCAGGCGTGCAGGATTTTCGTAGTAGACCTTCCTGAGCACGTCGTCCGGCAGGCCAATACCGTAGATGTTCCAGAAGCCCTGCGGCGGGAACGGATTGTCCTCGTAGGGGAAGTACTCGTCCCAGGTCTCGAGGAACCGCCAGTGGGGAATCAGCTCTGACATGGGCGGCACACCGTCGGTGCCGAACAGGATCCGGTCCGCATACTTCAGAAAGAACTTTCGGGCGGTGTACGGCTGGCGGCCGAGTTCCGCGACGCGGGCGGCGATCTCGACGTTCATGTTCGGATACTGGTCGAGATAGCTGCCGAGCTTCGCCAGGTCTTCGGGAACGTCCGCCATATGGGCACAGATGAACGTCGTCTTCGAGTGCCGGGCGATGACGCGGTTGCGGGCGTCAATCAGATCCTGGTGGGACGGAAAGTCCTTGCCGTAGAAGCTCCACTCGGGATGGCGGTACAGCTCTTCCCAGCGTTCGTTCCGTTCGCTGGTGGGACTGAAGAAGGCGATGGGGTCGGCACAGTGCCAGAGGACAGGGATGCCGAGCTCTCCAGCCCGTTGCCAGACCGGGTCGAACCGCGGGTCATCCGGACGGATCAGCTTGCCCTCGGGATCACGCAGGTACAGGCCGAGATCCTTGAGCAGCTTGAGTCCGCCGGCTCCCTGCTTGACGGCATCGGAGAGCCGGTCTGCCATGCGGATTCCGAAGCCGGGCTTGTGCACGTCCCACGTCGAGGGATCATCCGGGTCGCCGTCGCCGATGTAGTCCATCCGCACAAAGACCACAAAGCGATTCGGGTGACGTTGCCGCAGCTTCTGATAGTGTTCGGCAAAGCGGGGGCCGGCGCGACCGTCGAGGCTGACGCTGACGGCGATATTGGCCTCGTCCATGACGCGGACCATTTCGTCGATCTCGTCGTCGCTGAGTCGGCCGGGATGCGAGTGGACGTTCACGCAGGGGAATTTCGCCTGACGCAGGATGTGCTCGGGCGTTTTGAGCTCCGACATCGGACGGAACTCGTCGAGGTAGATCCGGCGAGGCTGCCCGGGTTCGTCGGCGATCGCCGGCACGACCTGAGCCGACATCGAACCAAGGATGACCAGAAGAGTGACTGTCCGACGCATACCCGTTCTCCGTGCGGTGGTGTCGTTCGCGCAATGCGGTCCGGTTGTCCGGAGAATAGCAGTCGCGAGGCGGCGGGCAAGCGGCGCAAGGCGCACGCGTTGCGACCGGAACAATCAGGGGCTGCGGCGGATGATCCGATACCAGTCGTGTTGTCGCGACAGACCGTTCCTGTCGCCGATCCCTCCTGACCGTGATTCCACAGCCGAATCCACGCCAATGCGACTCTCGAGCCCCGCCCGTTCATCGTTTCTTCGCACATCGCTTCTGGCCGTCACGCTGCTGGCGCTGGCCGGCCTGTCCGGATGCCATGCCACTGGACACTCCGCACACGGGCTCTCGTGCAGTCCGACCGGATGCTGTCCGACGGTCATCGAAGGACGCTGGAAAGGGGAGTGGGTCAGCGATGTGAATGGTCACCACGGGCTGCTGAAGGCCCGCATCTCGCAGGTGGAAGGCAGCCGCTACCGGATCTGCTACTCCGGTACGTTCTGGGGGCTGCTGCCGTTCGTCTTCGTGACCGAGATGGACGTCGTGCAGGATGGTGGCGTGGCCCGGTTCCAGGGATCGGAGAATCTCGGTCCGCTGGTGGGTGGAACGTTCTCGTACTCGGGGTATGCGACGTGCGACGAGTTCGTGGCGAAGTTCCGTTCGGACGACGATCACGGCACGTTCCGGATGTCTCGGGTCGAGTGAGGGCGGAGGGGTGAGCTTGAGAGGTGAGAGGTGAAGTCAGGACATGGGTGGCGGGTGGCCGCGGCTGGAGCGAGCAACGCGAGCTAAGCCACGGTCGTGCACCGCGATTCAATACCAGCACGAAGCGCAAGCGAGTGCATGTCGTCATGGGCCGCATGGCTCACAGAGCGGTGGCACACGTGAGGTAGGCCGGGACTGGTCCCGGCATCCTGGTTGACGCGGGAACACACATCGAATGGTGCGTCGCCTCCGGCGACAGCACCCTACGTCCCCGGGGCTCGTCAACGGTGGCTCGTGCACGAATCCCAGCACGAAGCACAAGCGAGTGCATGTCGTCGTGTGCGGGAACCTCTTGCCGGCTGCGCCGTCGCCGGTCTGAAGACCGGCGTCACCCTGCCGGGGGCGGCTGAAACGCGTGTCCGCGAGCGCATGCCCACCGGCCTGCGGCGTGAGGGCATGGCACACACGACGTCGCCTCATGTGTGCACTCGCTTGCGCTTCGCGCTGGTATTCGCACGGCCATGGCGCAATCGACCGCATGTCCACCCGCCTGCGGCGTGAGGGCATGGCACCCCGCGCGCAGCTCGCAGAGCCGTGGCACACTACCGGGCGAATCGAGATTCACGGGCGCGGACAGGGATTGACGTCGATTGCCGTCCCGGTGTCCAGGCTTTCCCGGATGGCCTCCACGGCGGAGAACGCGCGGCACAGATCCGACAGGTCCGGCACGGGGATGAGCCCCCCCACGACGCGGCGCGTGAAGTGGTCGAGCTGCACGTCGAAGCTGGACCGGTCCTCCTTGAGGATCTCCACCTGCGTCTGTCCGCGGCAGCTCCAGTGGATGCGGGCCGCCCCTTCGATCTCGGCGATGCCATCGGCACAGGCGCAGGCGATGCGGACCGACTTGTCATCGACGGCAACGGTCTGAACCGGTGAGTCGTGAGGCGGCGAATCGTCGTGTTCAATCTCGACCGTCAGATCGCCAACGTGAAGCATCTTCTGCAGCGACCGACGGTGAAACACGACCCGAGCGCGGAACGCCTGCGGCGACAGCCGCTCTGCGGTCACTCTGCCGGGAGTCGCCTGCATGAAATACGTGGAGAGGTCAACGAGCTGGGCCAGATCGCGCCAGACGGTATCGGCCCCGCGCAGTCGGGCGGTGATCGACAGGTCGCGGGCCGGTCCCAGCCGGGCCGCAATCAGTTCACGCAACCGGATCGACGCCGGCATGTGCCGCAGCGGAAGCCCCGGCATGGCGACGATGCCGTGCTGGCGGGCATCGGTTTCGAGTCCCTGGAGGACGGCGAGGTCGGCGTCGGCGATTTCGGCCGCCAGGCAGGGGATGGACTCTTCGACGGCGAACTGCAGGGGAGAGAATCCGTGCCAGTCGGTCTGCAGCAGGAGGACGGCGGAGACATCGGGCCGGCGGAGGAGCGAGCGGATGCCCTCGACCGGACGCGCCTTCAGTTCCCGGGCGACGTGACTGGCACGTGCCGGCACCGGGTCATACACCGCGGTGACGCGAAAACGACGTCCGTGACGTACGATGCCGGGACGGTATCGCGTCTCCCAGTCGGGTCCGGGGCCGATGATTCCCAGGTCGAGCATTCCGGTTTGTTCAGTTGGTGCGACGGCTCAGACAAGAAACTGAACGACGCTGTAGACCACATACGTCAGGACGAGGGGACCACCCATCCAACGCGCGAAATGTCCCTGACGAACCGCCCGGAAGATACACAGGCGGAAGTAGGTCAATGTTACGAGCATAAACGGCAAATGGATCCAGAGAAAGACCGTCGGCAGACTGGCCTCGTAGATCAGTGGGAGGGGCTTGGCGGCGGCGGCGGCACCGGTCACGAACAGAATATTGAGCACATCGGCGCCGATCACGTTGCCGACCAGCAGTTCCGGATGACCGCGACGCAGCGATGTCATTCCGACGATCAGCTCCGGCAGCGATGTCCCGAAGGCCACAAGCGTCGCCGAGATGACGACCTCGGGCACGCCGAACCGGGATGCCAGCATCGACACACAGACGATGGTGACCCGGCTGCCGACGAGCACAAACAGCAGCCCTGCCAGCATCAGGCCGACCGATTTTCCCACCGATGGGGTCTCGCGGGGAGCCGGTTCTTCGTCAATCGGGGGGACCGGAGCGACATCGGCGACTGCCGCGACCGCTTCGGTTTCTGCTTCTGCAGTGTGACCGCGGCTCCAGTGGACCGAGACGGCCAGATACGCCGCGAGCAGCAGCAGGAACAGGTAGCCGATCCATCGCGGCAGCACGGCCTGGTCGCCATGCAGGAAGTACATCGTGTAGCAGACCACCGCCAGCAGCACGGCACTGCCGAACTGCACCCAGCCCTGACGTGACAGGACGTACCGGTCGGCCGGCAGCGCCACCAGCAATGCCCCCAGGCCGAAGATCAGGGCGGTATCGGCGATCACCGATCCGACCGCGTTGCCGAGCGCCAGGCCGGCGTTCCCCTGCCAGGCAGCCATCACGGAGACAGCACACTCCGGCGCGGTGGTTCCGAGCGAAACGATCGTCGCGCCGACGATGACCTTGGGGAGACCGGAACGGTAGGCGAGTTCGGAGGCTCCGTGGACCAGCCAGTCCGCTCCCTGGGACAGCACCCAGAGCGCAGCGGCACTGATCACGAGCAGCAGAGGACTGCCGAGCGGCTCAAACCACGCTTCCGGTATCAGATGCTCCATCAATCCCCCGGTGGTCGGCCATCGGCGCAGCCGACAGCAAACAAACGAGATACGGCAAGTGACGACAGAATCGGGCCGGTGGGGTACCACACTGGTCCGACAGGCCCGTCAAATCATCCGCCGCAGACCCATTCGCCGCGGGGTTGCTCCGGGTTCCCCCCGCATGAGCGGGAATACCGGAGGCGGCACTGGTGAATCGCGGCTATCAGTGCGAACCGCACGCGACGTACAATTCCGGTGGGAAGGAGAGCCCACGGGCCGGTATCGTAACCGGTCCCGATCCTGCCGGGAAGCCCCGAAGGAGCCGCAATGAACAGCAATCAGACCGCTGGACAGCACGATGCCGCTGCCTTCAGCGAGGAAGTCGAACTGAGCGGACACATCATCGACAGCCTCCTGCTCCCCAAGGTGCTCGACGAGATTTCGAGCCTGGGGGGCGAGTTCGAGATTCTTCATATTCAGGTCGGGCACGGTCGCCGCGACCCCAGCTACGCCCGCCTGCGGATTTCGGCCCCGTCCGAGGACGAACTGGACGGCATCCTCGCACAGATTGGTCAGCACGGTGCGGTTCCCGTCAGCCCGCACGACTGCCGGCTCGAAGCGGCCGACATGGACGGGGCGTTTCCAGAAGGGTTCTACTGCTCGACCAACGAAGACACCGAGGTTCGCGTCTCAGGCGTCTGGATTCCGGTCGATGACCAGGAGATGGACTGCGGGATTGTCGTCGACCCGGACGGTCCCTCAGCCCGGTGCGTGCCGATGTCCGACGTCCGCAAAGGTGAGCTGACGGTGATCGGCCGGCAGGGAACGCGGGTCCGCCCGGTCGGACGGGACGCATCCGGTCACGATGCCTTCAGCTTCATGAACAGCACGGTCTCCAGCGAGAAACCCAAAGGGGTGACCGTCCGGGACATCGCGCGGGCCATGCGGGCGGCGAAGGAAGGAGACGGCCGCATTCTGATTGTCGCCGGCCCGGCCGTCGTCCACACCGGCAGCCGGGACCACTTCAGCTATCTGATCGAGCAGGGCTACGTGCACCGGCTGTTTGCCGGCAACGCCCTGGCGGCTCACGACATTGAGCAGTCGATGTACGGCACGAGCCTGGGGATTTCGATGTCGCACGGTCGTGCGGCGGAGGAAGGGCACGAGCATCACCTGCGGTCGATCAACCGCATCCGTCGGCTGGGGGGAATCCGCCAGGCCGTTGAGGCGGGCGTGCTGACCGAAGGAATCATGTATCAGTGCATCAGGCAGGACATTCCGTACGTGCTGGCGGGAAGCATCCGGGACGACGGACCGCTGCCGGACGTCATCACCGATGCCCTGGAAGCACAGCGCACAATGCGGGAGCTTTCGCGGGGAGTGACGTTCTGCCTGATGATTGCCACGACACTGCATTCGATTGCGACCGGCAACCTGCTGCCGGCTCGCGTGAAGGTCGTGTGTGTCGACATCAATCCGGCGACGGTCACCAAACTGGCGGACCGGGGGACGTTTCAGACGATCGGCGTGGTGACCGATGTGGAACCATTCCTGCGGGTGCTGGTCGATGAGCTGAAGACGGCCGAGACAGCGTGAGCACCTGCGGGGCACGGCCAGAGGCCGTGGCACACTCCCCCGACGACGCCTCAGTGCAGCGGCGGGGTCAGCCGGGGACCGGTCGCGCTCGCCTGAACATCGCGGGACTTGGAGATGAAGGTCGCACGGGGAACAGCGGGCGGCGCGAAGTAGACCGCGGCGGTGGCGGCTTCCTCATCGACCGCAGCCGGCTCCACCAGAGGCTCTCCGGCGGCCGGAATCCCCGCGACGTCACTGACGGACGGCTCGGGGGGACTCTGCCCGGCCAGTTCGCTGAGACCATCCAGTCGGGCAGCGGAGAGTCGCTGAACACACTGGACGACCATTTCGACCGGAACGGTTCGACGGCGCTGCCGGTAGACCTCGAGTTCATCAAGGCACTGATCCCGCTGTTGCATGGCGGACTCACTCAGCCGGGCCAGCCATGCCGCTCGGACTTCGCGATCGGATTCGATGTGATCGGCGACGCGGGCGATTTCGTTCCGCAGCTGATCGAGTTCGCTTTCGAGGGTCTCGACCTGTTGCGAGGCGTCGGCGGCGACCTGTCCGGCTGTTTCGCCGAGCCGCTCGTCGAGTCGGACCTCGAGTTCGGCGAGCTGCTGTTCGACGTTTTTGGCCCAGTAGCCGACCTGGAAGGCGGCGACGTAGTGGCCCAGGACGAACCCGACGACCATGAGCAGGACCGAGAACAGGGCCAGGACGCGCAGCTGCCGCCCCATGATTCGATGAATCTGGTCTTCGAGCTGACGCGTCTGCAGGGAGTTGGCGTCGGTCATGGTCGTCTCCTGCTCCGGGCCCGGGCGAGACGGGGCCGCGGTCGGGCTGACTGGTATCTGCCCGCGAATAGGACCTGTCGGCGAGGACAGTGCACGCGAGCTTCAATGAGATTATCGCCCCGCTGCAATCGTCACGTTGAGCGCCGCCGCAACAGCCGGCACACCCACCCTGACCCGCAAGGTTTCACATCGAGGCGATCGGGTCCGTGGGCGGCGGTCACGCCTGGGGGCCACTGCAGCCTGACGGACAGCGCGGTGGGAGGGGTTCTGAAGGAGGCGCCAGCTGAGGTGTCCGGTTGGCGCGGCAAACTTTCGGAGTTGTTCCATCCGTAGCGGACCGTTCTTGACACAGCCCGGTAAAAAGCACGATTCTACAGTGTGGATCGACGCGGCCTGCTCCCCCTCGTCCCGATCTGGTGACTTGCTCGATGACCGATGGCCGAAACGGACGTGCGTTGAACAGGCACGTCCTGAGGAGATTTTCATGAAACGCACACGACGTCAGCGCGGCTTCACACTGATCGAACTGCTGGTGGTCATCGCCATCATCGCCCTGCTGATCGCACTACTGCTACCGGCGGTTCAGAGGGCCCGCGAAGCGGCCCGTCGCTCTTCGTGCCAGAACAATCTGAAGAACATTGCCCTGGCGCTGCACAACTACCACGACTCCCACCGGACGCTGCCGCCGGGTCAGATCAGCAAGACCTTCGGCACCGACAGCATCGGTCGCTACGCGAATCCGTCCGAGCCACGATTCCTGCACCCGGTGGATGGCAACGTCGACCAGTTCCACGGCACGAGCTGGGTTCTCCACATCCTGCCGATGATCGACGAAGCGCCGCTGTACAACTTCTGGCAGTTCGACTGGAACGTGCGGACCAACGGCGATCGCGGCTTTGCCAACCTGACGACCGGCGACGTGGTCTTCCCGCCGAAGACGGACCTGGAAGTCTTCTACTGCCCCAGTCGTCGCAGCGGGATGAAGGCGGCCGGCGAGTACACGAACTGCGATCGGGTGGACATCAACTGGACGTCGGGCGGCAACGACTACGCCGGCTGCGCGGGTTCGGGCATTGTCTTCTGCGACGCGGCGGACAGCACGCAGCCGAGAGGCTTCGTCCGCCAGACGTACGCCCTTACGCCGGCCCAGCTGGCGGCGACGGTCGTCAACGGGCTTTCGCCGTTCACCCAGCACAACCTGCACGCGGGCATTTTCGGTGTGAACTCCGCGACGTCGTTCCGTGACATTTCGGACGGCGTATCGAACGTGGTGATGATTGCCGAGCGGCAGCTGTTTACGAACTCGACCCCCAACGAACGCGTGAGCAGCGACGGCTGGGCGTGGGGTGGACCGGCAACGCTGTTCAGCACGCGCTGGGCCCCTCACAGTCGCGAGCACTACGACGAAGCGGACAGCGAACACGACGGAATCGTGCAGGTCGCCCTGGCGGATGGCAGCGTCAAGCTGATCAGCGTCAACATCGACCTGCGGACCTGGCAGAACCTGGGCAACATGTCACAGGGCTCGCCGGTTGAAAACTTCAGTGGCTTCTGAGCCGCACTGCGGACCGGTCGCAGCCGGCGACACTTCGACACGAGAAGGGTGGCCGCGACACGCCGGGTGTCGTCGTCACCCTTCCTGCGTTCTGGAAATGCGACTGCGGATGCGTCAAGATCATGTGAGCGGCAGTGCCGCACCGGGACTGTCTGAACGCGGAGAGACCTGTCCGATTCGCGCATGACCGGCGTGAGAGTTCGTGGCGGTGAAGGTACTCGAAACATGACGATTCGTTACAAGTGCGATGCCTGCGGCGCGGTCATGAAGATCCGCGATGAAAAAGCCGGGCTGCAGGGGCACTGTCCGACCTGCAAGGCGGTCTTCACCGTTCCCCAGCCGGGAACCGCCGAAGCGGAGGCCGAAGAGTCGGGCGTTCACGCCGAGGCCACAGCCGCAAAGACCGACAAGGCCGCCGGCAAGCCGGGAACCGACAAACCAGCCGCGGCCCCCGCGAAACCGGCTTCTGCCGAACAGCCGCCCGCCGAAGAGGCTCCCGCCGGAGACTCCAACGGTGACGACGATGACTTCGACCCGGTCGCCTTTCTGACGGGGGACGCGCCGGGTGGCAAGGCGGCTGCGAAGAGCCCCGGGAAGCCGGCCGGTGGCAAACCGCCGGCCGCGTCCGCGAAGAAGGCTCCCGCAGGCAAGGCCGGCAGTTCTCCTGCGGGCCCGGATGACGACGACTTTGACCCGGTGGAGTTTCTGATGGATGGTCCGGCACCATCCCGTCCGCAGCCCGCCGCTCCCCCCTCGCCAACCCCGTCCCGTCCCGGAGCGCGCAAGCCGGCAACGCCGCCGGCACCTCAGGGAAAACCGGTTGCAGCCGCTGCGTCTGCAAGTAGCGCCGCCGAGAAAGCCGGGGCGCTATTGAAGGGTGGCAGCAACGCGTCGTCGAATGCAAAAGAACTGCTGTCGCGATCGATGGACGAGAGCCGTGCCCGCTCGGCCGAGATGCCCAAGGAAGAGAAGGAAGGGGGCATCGACTGGGCCGGTATCGGCAGTGAACTCCGACGTGTCGGCCCCAAGGTTCTGGGCGGGATCGTCGCCATCGTGGCGATCTACTACGGCATGGATGCGATGCTGGGCGGTGGAATCGACCTGCCGCACCTGGGTCGCGTGAGTGGGACGGTCACGCTCGACGGCAAGCCGCTGGCCGGGGCCAGGGTGGTCTTTTCGTCCGCCGAGCGGATGGTTGAAAGCCGTCGGGGCCGACAGATCAAGGCTCGTGCCGGGACCGCCACGACCGACGAGCAGGGGCACTACGAACTGATCTATCTGGACAACATCAAGGGCGCGGTTGTCGGCCGCAACCGGGTGCAGATCTCGAAGATCAACGAGAAGGGCCAGGAGATCATCCCGCTGGACTACGGCACGGGGTCGAAGGTCTTCCGGAAGGTGGAAGAGGGCTACCAGGAGATCGACATCGACGTGAAGTCGCAGTAAGGCGGCCGTCCTGTGCCGGATCGGCCGCGATGGCAGAGCGACGCTTGCGCTACGACTGATCCACGGTCTTGCGGGCAGGTCTGGTGATCACGACCGCCCCGGACTGGTGCTCCTGCCGCTGCAGATCCTCGACGATGCGCTTCAGGCGGCGGTTCCCGTCTTCCAGTTCCCTGAGCCGCTTGGCCTCTTCGGACTTCATGCCGCCGGACCAACGCTTCGCGTCGGTGCCCGGTTTCGCCAGCGGTGGTAAGTCGCTTCACTGATCTCCAGAGCCTGCAGCACGGCCGCCAGGTCCTGGCCGGCATTCAGCATTGATTCGGTCAAAGTGAATGGCCGATGTGGCATCGTACCGTTCCGTCTGCGCGCGTGCAGCCGATTCTGCGGGACGGGACGTTTCGGCGATGTCGCGGACGGGGGAGAATTGAACGCGGAATTGCATCAGCCGGCGTCGATCCTTTACTCTGGACGGGTTGTTTCCGGCGACCGATCCGCACGGACGCCATTCTCTCCGGAGACGCCCCGCCCGCCGATCACTCCATGGGCTTCCTCATGCGACTGTTCCCCGCCTCGACCTGCTGCCAGCGGACCGACATGCCTGCACGAGATGATCTGATGCGCCGAACCGGTCGAACTGTCATTGCCGCCCTGCTGGCTGTCGCCGGGATCGTGGCTGCGGGCCGATCCGGCAGGGCCGAAGAACTGACCGCCCAGCAGCGGGACTTCTTCGAGACAAAGATCCGTCCGGTGCTGGTCAGGCACTGCTACGAGTGCCACTCGGCCGAGTCGGAATCGGTCAAGGGAGGGCTGCTCGTCGATCATGCGCAGGGATTGACGGCCGGGGGGGACTCGGGGACGGCGATCGTTCCCGGCAAGCCGGAGGAGAGCCTGCTGCTGGAGGCGATGCGGTACGAGAGCTACGAGATGCCGCCCGATCAGCGGCTGCCGGAGAACGTCCTGAAGGACTTCGAGACTTGGATTGCGATGGGGGCTCCCGATCCGCGGACGGAGCCGACCGGCGGTGTGGCCCGGCAATCGATTGATATCGAGCAGGGGCGTCAGTTCTGGTCGTTCCGGCCGCCGCAGCGCCACGAGACTCCCGATATATCGGACGCGGACTGGCCGCGGACGTGGATCGACCGGTTCATCCTGGCGCGACTGGAAGCGGAGGGACTCGAGCCGGCTGAGGACGCCAGCCGCGAGCGACTGCTGCGCCGGCTCAGCTACGACCTGACCGGACTGCCTCCGTCGCCGGAGGAACTCGAGGCGTTCGTCCATGATGATTCCCCCGATGCGGTGGCGAAGGTGGTGGACCGGCTGATGGAGCGGCCTCAGTTCGGCGAGCACTGGGGCCGGCACTGGCTGGATGTGGCCCGGTATGCGGATTCGAACGGCAGCGACTTCAACGCGACGTTTCACAATGCGTGGCGGTATCGCGACTACGTGATCCGTGCGTTCAACAGCGACAAGCCGTTCAACGAGTTCGTGCGCGAGCAGATCGCCGGCGACCTGCTGCCCTGGGAGACCGACGCGGAGCGAACCGATCAGGTCGTGGCGACCGGTTTTCTGATGCTGGGCCCGAAGATGCTCAGCGAGCGGGACAAGATGAAGCTGCGGATGGACGTGGTCGACGAGCAGATCGACTCGGTCGGTCGGGCGTTCCTGGGGATGACGCTGGGCTGTGCCCGCTGCCACGATCACAAGTTCGATCCGATTCCGACACGCGACTACTACGCTCTGGCGGGGATTTTCCGGAGTACGGAGACGCTGGATGGCGAGATTCAGAAGTACGTGTCGAACTGGACCCGCCAGCCGCTGCCGATGGACCCGGAACATGAACAGGCTCTGGCGGAGTACAAGGCACAGCGGGACGCTCTCACGTCGCAGATCAGGAAGGCGAAGGAGGAACTGAAGCTGGCGGAGGCGAAGGCGGCGGAGACATCGGCCCGGCGTCTGGGTGTGCTGGTTGATGACGTCGACGCGATCAAGACGGGAGACTGGAAGCCGTCGACGTATTCGCCCAACTTCATCGGCAAGGGCTACGTGCACGACGCGAAGCAGGACAAGGGCGAGAAGGAGATCCGCTTCGAGGCGACACTGGCCGAGGCGGGCGAGTACGAAGTGCGGCTCGTCTATCCCGGTTCGTCCGGTCGCGACAAGCGGGTTCCGGTTCGGGTGGAGCATGCCGACGGCGTTGCGGAGCTGACGGTTGATCAGTCGAAGATGGCACCGATCGAACAGATGTTTCTGCCTCTGGGCCGCTTCCGGTTTGAAGCAGGACAGAAGGGGGCCGTGATCGTTTCGAATGCCGGCACGACCGACTATGTCATGGCGGATGCGGCTCACTTTCTTCCGGTTGCGGCTCTGGAAGAGCTGGCCAGGGATGGCGAGGCCGCCAGCCAGGCTCAGCAGGCACTGGCGGCTGCGAAGAAGATGGTGAAGGATCTCGAGGCGGAACTGAAGGCGCTGGAGAAGGGGGCTCCACCTCCGGCTCCCAAGGCACTGGCCGTGCGTGAGCACACGGAGATCGGCGACTGCGCGATCTGCATTCGTGGCGATCATCACAATGCCGGGCCGGTTGCTCCGCGTGGCTTCCTGCAGGTGGCCCTGTTTGACGAACCGCCGGAGTTCCCGGAGAGCCAGAGTGGCCGGCTCGAACTGGCCGACTGGCTCGCCGACGACCGCAACCCGCTGACGGCCCGGGTGATCGTCAACCGGGTGTGGGGGCATCTGATCGGCGAGGGGATTGTCCGGACGGTGGACAACTTCGGCGAGCTGGGAGACCGGCCGTCGCATCCGGAACTGCTCGACCGGCTGGCTGTCGAGTTTGTCGAGCAGGGGTGGTCGCTCAAGTGGCTGGTGCGGCAGATCGTGCTCAGCCGGGTCTATCAGCAGGATTCGGCGCACAGTGACGAAGCGTGGAACCGCGATCCGGACAACCGCCTGCTGTGGCGGGCGCATCGGCGTCGCATCATGGCCGAGTCACTGCGGGACTCGATGCTGGCGATTGCCGGAAAGCTGGATGCCGCACCGGGTGGTCCGCCGGTCGACAACCTCGGCACGCTGGTGACGCAGAACCGTGCGGACGACAAGGGGTATGAGCAGGGGAACTCGATCAGCCGGACCATCTATCTACCGATCATCCGCAATGAGCTGCCGGCGTTGCTGACAGCGTTCGATTTTGCCGACCCCGACTTCGTGACCGGGAAGCGTTCAACGACGACGGTTCCGGCCCAGGCACTGCTGATGCTGAACAGTCCGCTCGTGCGTGAACGGGCGGCCGAGACGGCGGAGCGGCTGCTGGCCGGGGAGGCTGCTGACGGTTACGAGCGTGTCGACGCGGCGTATCGTCTCATCCTGATTCGCGGTGCCGAGCCGCACGAGATCGAACGGGCACTGGCGTTCGTCGAACGCGACACGAGTGAAGCGGGGCGTGAAGCCTGGACGCAGTTCGTGCAGGCGCTGTTTGCGACGACCGAATTCCGGATGCTGGACTGACAGGAATATTCAACCGGTGGCGATCGCCGACCGGGTCTTATAAAGCGACAAGGCCATGTTCAATCAGTTTGAGACATCGCGGCGTGCCTGGATGAAACATGCCCTGGCGGGGCTGGGAGGCCTGGCGGTTACCGAGTGGCTCAACGCGCCGGCCTCGGCAGGAGGTCCGCTCGAGCCGCGAGCACCGCATCACCCGGCGAAGGCCCGGCGGGTGATCTTCCTGTTCATGCATGGCGGACCGAGCCAGGTCGACACGTTCGACTACAAGCCGCTGCTGCAGAAGAAGGACGGCGAGCCGCTCCCCTTTGAGCAACCTCCCAATCTCGACGCCAAACCGGTGCTGATGAAGTCGCCGTGGAAGTTCGCCCGGCACGGCGAGAGCGGCCTGTGGGTCTCGGAGCTGTTTCCGCATGTGGCCCGTCACATCGATGACCTGTGTGTGATCCGGTCGATGCACAGCAAGGGGACATCGCACGGTCAGGCGGTGTCGATGCTGCACACCGGCAGCGACAACCTGGTCCGTCCGTCGTTTGGAGCGTGGGTCTCGTACGGCCTGGGGACCGAGAACGACGACCTGCCGTCGTTCGTGTCGGTCGCTCCTTCAAGCGGACATGGCGGGCCGCGGAACTACGGTTCGGCGTTCCTGCCGGCGATTCACCAGGCGACGACGATCGGCCGTCAGGGGAGGCTGGGGGACCCGCGGATCGAGCATCTGGGCAACAGGACGCTCAGCGTCGAAGATCAGCGGGCGCAGCTCGAACTGCTGCAGGAGATGAACCGGGATCATCTGCGTCGAGCGGGCCGTGACGCCGGCATCCGGGGAGCGATCGAGTCGTACGAGCTGGCCTTCCGGATGCAGAAGTCCGCTCCCGATGTGCTGGATCTCTCGCGTGAGAGCGAAGCGGTGCAGGAGCTGTACGGCATTGGCGAGAAGAAGACTGACAACTTCGGCCGGCAGTGCCTGCTCGCCCGGCGGCTGGTCGAGGCAGGGGTGCGGTTCGTGGAGCTGTCGACAGGCAACGTCTGGGATCAGCACAGCAGCCTCAAGTCCGGACACGAGCGGAACTCGCTCGCCGTCGATCGCCCGATCGCGGGGCTTCTGACCGATCTGAAGGCCCGCGGGATGCTGGAGGACACGCTGGTCATCTGGGGCGGCGAATTCGGCCGCACGCCGATCGTTCAGGGGAGCAACGGTCGGGATCACAACCCGCAGGGGTTCTGTGTCTGGATGGCGGGTGGCGGCGTGAAGCGGGGGATTGCGTACGGCGAGACGGACGAGTTTGGTTACTACGCCACGCAGGACCGCGTCCACATGCACGACCTGCACGCGACGATCCTGCATCAGCTGGGGCTGGATCACGAGCGGCTGACATACCGGTACGCCGGCCGGGACTTCCGCCTGACGGACGTGTACGGGGAGGTCGTGCACGACGTGCTGGCGTAGGGGAGGCGGTGAGTCTTGAGGGGATGATGCTGCGAGTTCGACGGGGTGGCCTGCTCGTCCTTTAGAGGCGACCGTGGCGGAAGCGGCACGGGTGGCTGTTGCCGAGGGGCAGGGCTTGTTGGCCGTTGGTCGATGGCGGCACGTCGAATCCAGCACGGCTCTTGGCTAGTGAACGGCATGGCATTTGTCCGGCGCGTTAGAAGAGTCCGACTAGATGAACGCCACCGTTCTGAGCCCTGTATTCGTTCCCGAGTCTTCGGCTGCGGCACTTCGAGCAGGTTCTAACTGGTAGAGGAGACATCCGGCCTGGCGTTCTGACTCATGGGCGTGACCGAGACGAGGTGCTCGAGAAGTGCGTGGACGCGCTGAACGTCCTCCTCGTCAAACTTCTGTTCGGGAGGCCCCTCTGGCATCTCACTCTGCCACTTTGTCTCGTCACGGGAGCCCTCGTCCTCGAACCACTCACGGAGGGCGGTGACATCCACCTCTGGTCCAGCGGACACCGAGTCGAGAACCGTCGTCGTCAGGATGGCATTGAACGCTTTCCCTAGAGTCTTGACCTGGTCGCCGGTGGCATACTTGCCGCCATTGAACGTTGCAAGGAATCTAAGGGCCGCGATCGCGACCGGGCGGTTGCGGAAGAAGCGGGCGACAGACCAGACGTTCTGGATGTCCTGAACCTCGAAGAGGATCTCGGTGGCGCTGTAATCGGCCCCATTGCGAGTCAGCTCCGCGCCCCACCAGAGTCGCGCGATCGCCTGCCGGTTCATGTCCGAGCTCGAATAGCGCGCCGCGACGACATTGCCGTTGGTCTCCCACCGCCATCGCACGTACGGCCGGAGCGGACCTGTGGCCAACCAGTCCCAGATTCCGCGATCGCTCGCCTGTCGCCGAGTGAGCCGCAGCGCCGAGTGGACTCGTGGCGCGAGCCACTTATCGGAATCAACGGGTCTGGAACCCGAGAATGCGCTGCCCATCGCGAATTCGATGATGTTCACAAGCGGCGAGATGTCGTAGCCGTAGGGATCCGCCGGCTCGACGAATGCTGAGAGATCTAGGGACTCCGACCCATTGAGAAATCCCTCCGTCAGCTTGTCACGAAACTGAGGCTGCAGTCGTTGCAGAATCGGGTGTGGCATGATGTTGTCCTCGTCAGGAGGTTTGTGAGCGGTTCTTCAGGATGCCGAGGGTCCGCCGCAGGAGCTTGCCTGCTCCGATGACGTCCTCCACAGCGAGTTGCAGCTTCGACTCGAGGTCGGCCGACCGTTCGGCGGACTTCCAAGCCTCGTCGACCTCCTTGAGCAGCTCGTCCTCGCCGTGCATTCGGTAGACGCGATGGAGAAATCGCTTCAGCACAAGTCGCTTCCACGTCTCCAGTGGCCAGTCCGGCATCCCCTCCTCGTCGTGACGGATCGAGGCAATGGCGGTGTTGATCAGCCCCATCCACACGGAGCGAGCGACGCTGATACGCTCTGCGTCGTGAAGCGGGCGGTCCTCTTTTCGGCGTCGGCGATCGTCGAGGAGAGCGGGGAGCCCGTCGAAGGCCTCCGACTTGTTGAGGTAGAGCGTCGGCACCTCGGACTGCATGTCGGTGAAGAACTCGTGGTCTTTGTAGTCCTTCAAGAAGCCGAGTCCCTGCTCGGGTCTCTCGAAGTCCATCCAGCGGACCTTCATCGTTCCGGTCATTGGACGGATCTCGGGTTCGTCGATCTGGAGGGTCCACTCCGTGCTGCGACCTACGAAGCGATCATTTCGATTGAACGCCTTGCCGGCGACGACGGCGGTCACGGTCGCCGCTCCGCGAAAGTTCTGTTTCGCCACGGTGAGCACGCCACTCCAGCGATTGGTCTCCGATCTTGATCGGTGCAACGGAACGACCTCCCGGTAGAGGGTTCGAGAGCACTCGACGGTGAGCAGGACGTTGACATTGCCATCTTCCTCGAAACGGGCGAGTTCCTCGGCCGGCAGGGTCACGCCCGCCTCGAACTCCGCCTCCTCCCAGTCGTCCTTGTCGACGTCGTGGAGATACACGAGCTGCCGGTCCGGCACGTAGGGGGTGCGAGGCCAGTCCGCGCCGTCGAGCCTCCCATTGCTCAATTGGAACGAGATTGTCCCGGTCATGGTGGGGTAGGGAAAGATTCGCACTGACATCATTCGTTCTCCGCGAGCTGGCTGCACTTGTGGAGATCGAGCACGACGCAGGCCTCGTGAGCGTCAACGGGGTGAGAGGCGGGATCGCTCTCCGCCACGAACGTTGCCTGCCGCGTCTCGGCATCCATGACGAGGAATCCCTCGGCGTCGATCTCGCAGTTCTTAACCGGCTCGAGCTTCCTCCACCGCACTGTCGGCCGCGAACCACTCTCGACATCGAACAGCAGGACCGGCTTCATCCGCCATCGATACGGTTTGGGTCTCACATGGACGCGAGAGGTAATCCGCCAGCTGCTGTCGGAAAGCAGTTCCGCCTCGGGGCGGTAGATTCGAGGACGCTCCGGCGGAGGATCCTCATCACCGATCGTAAGGAGCTCCTTAATGGCGTTTGGGCCGTCGTCGAGCTCCTCCGTGGACGGACGCACGATCTCACCGACCGCTTTCTTGACCTCGGCGATGAAGTCATCGATTGCCTTCTTCGTAGGGCGGTGGTACTCGGCAGAGAGGTCGGGTGTGTTCGTCCAATTGTTGTGGCTCGGGGGTTCCGACGTCCGAAAGAAGCGGTCCGCTTCCCGGCAATCTGAGGTTGGTTCCTCCCCGGGGCGGACAGCCGCATTCCCGCAGAGGAGCGCGGCATGGAACGGCAGAGCCCCGATGCGGACGTGACGCAGTGATAGGTATTTCACGACCATACCAACCCCACGGAACATTGCCAGCTCATAGAGCCGGCTGTCGGACGATTGGGGCTCCTCGCCCGCGTAGCGCACGAGCAGGGTTGCCTCGTGCTCACCAGCGGGGTGTTTCGGGTCCGCGCGACGCTTCGGGATGTTGAGCTTTACGGGGACGCACACGACGTCCCCGCTTTTCACGAACTTTTCGACGAGTTCCTCGTTCTGCCATTTCGTGATCGCGTCGACAAATTCCTCACGGTACTCGTCCGCGACGACCTCCCCGCCACTCTTCCGATGGCGCCCGTCCCAGACTTCGACGGTCACCTTCATGCGCTCGAGGGCGAGATCGGGCCAGAACCAGTCGGCCACAGCGGCGCGGATATCCTTGGCGAGGTCGGCGGCCGTGCGTGGCTCCGAGCTGCTCGGATCGTGAAACCCGACAATGAGTGCAGTGGTTCCGGGAGTGTCCTCGCGGAGCAGGTGGAGATCGTCGAGAAGCGTCGGGTTGTCCCAACACGAAACCGTAAGGCCGCCTTCAGCCCGGCCGTACCAGCCTGGTCCCGCGTAGCACTCGCCATCGCTTTCGTGCCACGTCAGGTCACACTTCCCCATCATGCGGAACCGCGAGAGGCCCTCGTCGGTGGGCTCCGAGAGGTGTGAGCCAAACAGGACGGTCGAGAAGGCCGACATCCGCCACAGTACGGCCTTACCAAGCCCAAAGCAGCCACCCGACGTCGCCTCCTGCTTGTTGCTGTCGAGGTTGTTGCGGACGAGCGCGGCGAAGTTTCCTTCGCCGGTCTCGTTGCCAATGAGTCCGATCGTGCCTCGGTCTTCGACGGCGAGCAGCAGCATCTCCTGGTCGGACCCGAGTTGTGCGAGTTTGTGCTTGATCAGCCGACCGAGTCGCTGGTCGACCCTCGACGATGCCTCCAGGTGAGCATGCAGTTGTTCCCATGCGATAGACCGTTTGAACTCCTCAAGGTCCTCGCCCTTGAGCCGGATCACCCGAAAGGTGACCTCGACGCACGTTGCTCCGGGGCGCTTGGCATCGCGACAGTTCTGCAGAATGTCCTTAGTCATCACGGCGACCGTCGGGTCGAACGCCCAGACGTTGGCATTTCCATAGTCCCGCCCCCCGTCCGCAGGCGCATCGCGGAAGCTCCAGCGACACTTTGCCTCGTACTCCTCGCGCAACCGGCGGTGGTCGCCGGTCGGGCCGGCTCCCTCCCCACCTTCTAGCCAAGCAATGTCCGTTCCAAGTGCCTTCGCGATACTCTTAAGGTTCGCGGCCGTCGGTTTCTTGGTGCCGTTGAACCAGCCGGTCACCGCAGCTGGAGACTTGTTCACGCTCTTGGCGAGTTCGCTCTTGGAAAGGCCCGAGAGTTCGAGCGCTTCGGTGAGTCGCGAGACGAGAGGTTCGGGTAAGGATTGGGTCATGACCGTCTGATCCCGATGTGAGTGTGGCCTTGGAACGACATCATTGTTAGGCTGGTGGTAAAGTTTTCAAGCAGGAATCTTCAGTTGCTGCGTGTCGTTTTCACGTTTAATTGCGCAATGCGTGTTGTGCAAAAGGTTTGCGCGATTAACTTAAAGTAAAATCACCAGCTCTTTGCTTCGCGGTGGGAAGCTGCTCGCTCCGTTGAACTCGAGTGGCCTGGTGACGACGAGTTCGGAGAGATCGTCCCCCCGGCATTGAAATTCGGATTACGAGCACTCCTGTGCGACTCACGACTTCTGCGACGCGAATGAGGGCATGAAGGAAGCCCTCACCCAGTTTGCCCTCGAGTTCGAGGAGGCCCATCAGCAAGAGTTGGTCGGCCCGGTCAACGAGGCCGTGGGCCTTTGCGAGGAAACATCGCTTTAACGGCGAGCAACCCAGGTCGTAAAAAGCGCCTTGGCAGGAGCGAGGCTCGCGGTCAACCTCTTTGCAGGGTGCCATGCCCTCACGCCGGAGGCGGGTGGGCATGCTCGGGCCTTTGCAACATGCGCGGGCTGGCGCTTCGTGCTGGTATTGTCGCCCTCACCGAGGAAATCGGCGACTTGGAGGCACATTCGGAGTGCCGGCACCGGTCTGAAGACCGGGGTCATCCGCGGATGTGGAGTTCATCAGGAGGGACGGCTGGGCTCCGGGCGACAGTGAGCGGTGAGGCGAGTGGCTCCATCCTGCGGTCACTCAAGACTCATCGCTCACCCCTCACGGCTGCCTAAACGCACTCGCTGGCGCTTCGTGCTGGTATTGTCGGGGCCGCCGACGAGTCGGCGGCTTGGACCATGCACGTCGCAGGTTGTTTGGCCCACCGGTCGCGGCCGGTGGGCTCGAGCCAGCTTTGCGAGTCGACGCCGATGCCTGGCGGGACTCACTCCTCGCTATCGCCTTCACTCGCGGCATCACCTGTCGGGGCCGCGTCGGTCGATTCTCCGGCTTCGGCCTTGTCGGTCGCTGCATCCGCCTCTTTGTCACCGGCCGCCTCGGTGTCTGTGGCGGCGTCGCTTTCGCTGTCCACGTTCGCGGGGAGCGGTTCAATGATTCCGTGCGGGTCGGGCGGGCCCATGCTCTCCATGTATTCTTCGAGCTGATCCCGGTCTGCCTGGGCCAGATCCTTCTTGCCCATCCGGTCGTAGGCTTCGGCCCGGTTGTGGAGTGACTGCATGTGGCGTTCGTCCAGCTTGAGCACCTGCGTGTAGCTTTCGACCGCCTGCTCGAGCTTGCCGGCGTCGAGCGACGCGTTCGCGTGCTGGAACCATGCCTCGACCGAGGAGCCTTCCAGTTCGATGGCACGTTCGAAGTCGGCGATCGCCTCATCGAGCCGGCCCATGTCGTGCAGTGCCAGTCCGCGGTTGCGGTACGCCAGTGCGTCGCCGGGATTCAACTCGATGGCGTTCGTGAATCCCGCAGCGGCCTCTTCGAAGCGGTCCAGCCGGGCCAGCAGGGCGGCACGGTTGTTGTGGGCTTCGAGCATGTCCGGCTGCTTCTCGATGGCGAGGTCGTAGTCGGCCATCGCCTTGTCGAATTCGTTCAGCCGTTCGCGGACGCGGGCCCGCTCGTAGTAGCCGACGGGGTCATCGGGGCGAAGCTCGATGTACTGATTGAGCGCCTTGAGGGCGTCGACGTAGAGCGCCTGGTCCAGCTTGACCTGGCTCTGTTCGAGCAGCAGTTCGGGGCCATTCGGAGCGGAGCCGCAGCCGGATGTGACTGCAAGCAGCAGAACAAGCATCCCCAACGGTCGCCGTGGAATGCCGGATCGGGAAACAATGACACGCATTGCACGCACCTCGAATGTTACCTGTGGCAGCACTGTGGAGTCGTGCCGGAAACGGGAACGGATTACCTTCCTTCGGATTTAGCGTGCCGGGCGGCGTCTGTCCAATGAACCGGCCCGGACGCGGAGCGAATCCTGCGTTGCGGGGCCACTGGCAGGGGATGCGCCACTGCCGTTGGTCAGGCGAACAGCTCATTGCGGTGCAGGCATTCGCACAGTTCGGCGTAGACGGCGTGCAGCCGGTTAGGGGCGAAGTCGGGGCGGAGTCGGGCGAGAATGCGGCGGGCCAGGCAGCCCTGCGAGAGGATCTGTTGCAGGGCGTGGCGGGTTCCGGCCGGCCAGTCGCCTGCCGGGGCCGAGTCGACCAGATGCTGCCAGAGTTCCCGTGTCGAGATGCGTGCGGACTCAATCCCGAAGTGCCGGAGGTACGCTGCATCGTCGATGGTTGCCTGGTCCGCGTCGTCGATCGTGGCCAGCAGCACGCGTTCCAGTGGGGTGATCGGGACGGTCATCTGTTCGGCAGCGGGAGTCCAGGTCTCGCTCACCAGTCGGCGGAGGACCGAGATGACCGCGGCAAAGATCGCCAGATCGGCCCGCGGGCACTCCTGGACATCGATGAGTCGGATTTCGATCGTGTTCCGGCAGAACCGGGCAATTGCCCCTCGCGCGTTGAGAAACTCGTCCTGCAGGATTCCCGCCGGGTCGAGCGGGGCGATGTCGGCGTACATCGGCTCGAAGATCAGCCGGTCGTAGTCCGCACGGGTATAGGCCGGCTCGGGAATGACGCGTCCGGTGACGGAAGGGATCCGCCGGGCGTTGCTGCGATACACCTGCAGGCGGTTGTCCAGGCGGCCGGTCGCCTGACCGTCCATCAGTGGGGAACTGGCCGCGAGCGCCGGCAGCAGCGGAAGCAGCAACCGGATTGCCGCATGCAGCCGGCCGAACTGTTCGTCATCGGCGAATGGCAGGTTGATGTGCATGCTCTGCAGGTTGGCCCAGCCGTGGCCGCGACAGTCGAAGATGCGGTTGAATGCCTCGTAGACGGGGCTGTGTTCGTGCGGCCAGAGACGCATCTCAGCGTGGGGATCCATCCACGGATGCATCGCCGTGGGCATCAGCTGCGCCCCCTCGGACGCGAGGATGCGGCTGACTTCGCAGACATCGGTGTGGAACTGTTGGGCGAGGGGCGCAATCGTCTCTGCCGGCCCGTTCGTCTTCAGTTCGAGCACGTGCAGCGCCAGTTCGTTCGACCAGGCGAGCGGCCCCCGTTCGACCTCGGACTCGTAGCGGCCGGCGACATGGTGCAGGACGTGATCGGCGATCGGACGGACGTTAAGCGTCTGTGAGTCGACGATCATGTACTCCAGTTCGATGCCGAAGCCCTCGAACAGCGACAGGGAAACGGAGTCGGTCATCAATGCAGCCCCTGGGGCAGCAGGTGTCGGTCAATCATCGGGGCGCCAGGCCTTGCGGCGTTCGATCCGGTCGAGAAAGACATCCATGATGCGACGGTACAGCTCGTTGCGCAGGATGCTGTCTTCGCAGCCGGAATCAATATTGGGGTTGTCGTTGACTTCGATGACGTAGAACGTGCCGCCCGACTGTTTGACGTCGACGCCGTACAGTCCGTCGCCGATCAGATTCGCCGCCTTCAGCGCCAGCGCAACCGCTTTGCGGGGCGCCAGCTCGACGGGGATGGTTTCCGACTTGCCGTAGCGGCCACGGCCATGCTTCTCCTGGCGGATGATCTGCCAGTGACCGGGGGCCATGTAGTACTTGCAGGCGTAGAGGGGGCGACGGTCGAGGATGCCGATCCGCCAGTCGAACTCGGTCGGCAGGTACTCCTGGGCGACGAGAAGTTCCGATTCGCCGAGGAACTCGGTGACGTGTTCCTGCAGGGCTCTGGCCGACCTGATCCTGATGACTCCCTGCGAGAAGGAACTGTCCGGCTTCTTGATGACGAACGGGTAGCCGAGGGTCTCGGCGGCGGTCGCCACGTTGTCTCGGTGCAGGACGATCGTGTTGGGGGTGGCGACGTTGTGCCGGCGGAGAAGCTCTGCGAGAAACACCTTGTTCGTGCAGCGGGCGATCGACTGGGGATCGTCGATGACGACCAGTCCGTCGCCGGCTGCCTTGCGTGCGAAGCGGTAGGTGTGGTGGTTGACGGCGGTCGTCTCGCGGATGAACAGGGCGTCGAACTCGCCCAGGCGGCCATAGTCGTCGCGGGTGATCAGTTCGGTCGCGATGCCGACATCGAGTGCGGCCTTCGTGAACTTCTTCAGTGCCGGTTCGTCGGAGGGGGCGTTCTCCTGCTCCGCGGGATTCCAGAGGATCGCCAGGTCGTAGCGGGTACGAACCTTTTTTGGCCTGGGGACACTGCGGCCGGAGAAGTGCCTGAGGGCCGCTTCCGCCACGAACGGCCGGTGAGCGTCGGGAACCTCGCTGCCGGGGATGGCCCGGATGCTGCGGAGCTGCCACTTTCCGTCCCTTACGAACCGGGCCCGCAGCAGCGGTGCCTGGAACAGGTTGAACAGCTGCAGGCTGAGTTTTTCGTAGCGGCGGGCCGTGTTCCGGCCGAAGTAGATGCTCAGTGTGAACTCGTCCGACTGCAGGGGGGCGAGGCTCCGCTGGATCAGCTCGTCCAGCTCCGAGGAGAAGACCCGCACCATCGAGGGAGACTTCAGGTCCTGCAGCGTCTGGATGCCGGGCAGCGGCTTGTGGCCGCGGGCTTCGGCCAGCAGCGAGACGTAGTAGCCGGTGCTCTGGTAGCGGTAGGACCGACAGAGGTTGAGCACCTTCACACCGCGCAGGTCGCTGTAATCGGGCCGGGTGAGGTAGTCCCAGGCGTCGACGACCTCGACGTCGGGAATGTCGAACGGCCAGTCTTTTCGTGACGTGGCCACAATGAGGGTCGGCATCAGTGGGCGTCCTGTCCGTGACGCGGCTTGCCGCGGCGGGCGGCCGGTTCAATGACCAGCAGGTTGGCATCGTACGTGACGGTGCCAAGCATGATCGCGCACATCACGCGGTCCAGATCGATCGTGTACTGTTGCTGCTGCTGCCCGAGCGGGTTGGGATGGAGCGGGTCGGCGATGAGTACCGAACGGGTTTCGGGGGCGTATCCGCAGAGGATGACGAAGTGCCCCTGAGGGACGCCGCGCACGTCGTCGGCCCGGCCGCTCTGTCCGCACTCGCGTGGTTCGCCGTAAAGGTACGTGGCGCTCAGACCGGTGAGGATCGGGGTTTTCCGCTTGAGGTATCGCCGGAGCAACGCCCCGGTCATGTCTTCCATACGGACGCTGCCGCCCAGGCTGAGGAACTCGAGAAAGGCGCGAGAGGCGGTCTTCAGCTTGCGGCCTTCCTTGACCTGCATCTGGGCTGTGAGGCGGTCGGCAAGCGGGATGTCGGAAGTGCCGAACCAGGTCGGGTCGAACAGCTGCAGATCGTACGTGTAGATCGTGGCGCGGTAGCCGCGCCGCAGCGCGTGGCAGCCGAGAAACACGCCCAGCGTGCCCCCGTCGGTGAGGGCGTGGGTCTGCTCGACGACAGTGGCCAGGGGGAGTTCGTCGTCAAAATAGCGATAGACGGCGTGCAGGCAGGTGGGGCCGCACGTTGTCGCATCCGGCTGGGGAGCGATGTCGAGGGAGACGCGGTGTTCCATTGTGGCGGCACTGTCAGCCCCGGAAAGCCGCGAGGTGCCCCCCGGTCAGGACGGTCCGTCCGTCAGCCGGGGCACTCTCTGCTTTCAGGTCTTCGGCCGATCGGTCGTGCGCAGCCGAAGCGCCGAATTATCAGCATGCGCGTGCCGTTCCGGCAATTGCTGCGAAGGGGAATTCCGCGCGGATTTCGTCAGTTCGGGGCGGGGGCCGGCGCCCCCTGCGGAGTGCCGCTGGTCTGTGGCGGGAAGGTCTTTCCTGAGCAGCGACGATCGTGATAGTCTGATTCCTGGGCGATCTGGTTCGATCGGCCGACGCTTGACCGTGGTCGGGGAGACGGAATCGGAGATGAGCGAGACTGCCGCCAAACTGCTGGCGATGTTTGAAACGCTTCCGGAGGACGAGCAACACGAGTTGCTCATTCTGTTGTTGCAGCGAAGCGGACAGCTACCCGCGACGGCCCTGACGGATGCCGCCCTGACGGGACTGGCCGACGAACTGTTTCAGGAGCTGGATGCGGAAGGCAGCTGAGGCCGCGGACACCTCAGTTCGGGGCCGGTGCCGGAGATCCCTGGGGTGTGCCGCCGTTTGGCGGAGGGGCCGCGGGCAGGTTCCCCGGCGGGGTGGTTCCACTGTTGGGGGGAGCGCCCGGCTGATTCGGTCCGGCACCCGGCTGACCTGGTGGCGGGTTCCCCTTCAGTCCGGGGGGAAGTCCCGGGGGAACGCCCTGTCCCGGTCGTGCTCCGGCCGGCGGCTGTCCTGCCGGTGGCTGACCAGCCGGGGGATTGACGGGAGGACGCGGGCCACCCTTCTGCCCTTTCCGGATCAGGCCGTCGATGTAGTCCCGATCAACGTCACTGAACGTGTCGAGCGGGATCGAGAAGAACCGCAGTCGTTTGCCCCGGTCCAGAATGCCGTGCGTCTTCAGGGCGTCCAGCTGCATCAGGTACTGCTGGTCCAGCTGGGAGAAGTTGTCCAGCGGGATGTCGATGTGTCGGGCCTGCAGCCCCGGGACACGCAGATCGCCGATGGTCACCATCACGCCGGGCCGGCCCGGCTCGGAGAAGAACGTCCAGAAGGTGCCGGTGAATGCTTTCGGCTGGCCCTTCCTGAGCTGCCATTTTCGGGGCAGAACCGACAGCCTGACGCGACCGCTCAGCGTCAATTCGTCGAACCGGGCATAGATCATCGGATTACCGGTGGAGTCGGTCCACAGGCGGTGGAAGTCCTGGAAGGGGGGCGGTTCCGGCTCGGCGGGGACGGCCTCGGTGAGCACTTCGGTTGGGAGGTCTTTCGGGTTGTCCGGCTGGTTTGAGGCGGCCTGGGTTCCCTTGGAGAGGACGAAGGCGATGTCGTCCTTTCCGAGCTGGTCGATCGCGATGTTGACCGTCTTGCCGCCGGCTCCCCTGATCACGACCGTCTTTCCGTCGTCGAAGGAGACGAAGTCGCCGGTCGCCAGCAGTGTGCCGTCTTCGGTCTTCCACGGCCGTCCAGCAGCCGGTGGCAGCGGCGACGGACTGGGGGCCTGGGCGAGTGTCGAGCTGCCGCTGGCGGAGTCGAGCCGCTTGCCGATGCCGAGTGCCTCCGCGGCACTGACGAACTGCTCGAGGAACTGCTGCCGCTTGAGTCGGCCATTGGGCAACTTGAGGACGCCCAGTGCCCTCAGTTCGACCGGGCTGGCGTTGATGACGTCGATCAGTTCGTCGGGGCCGACGCCGAGTTCCGCGGCAGCCAGCTGCAGGTCGACCGATTCGTCGAAGCGTTCGGCCATGGCGAGGACCGGTTCGTTGGTGGCGGTGATCCGGCTGATGCCGATCTCACGCAGAACTGCCTGGAAGGCGGCGGCGTCCTCATCCTGTTTCGCGGTAAGCAGGCTCGATTCCGGGTAGATTCGGAGGATCTCATCGGCCCGGGCGAAGGCGGCCCTGCTGGCCGTTACGTTGGCACGCACCTCGTCCCCCTTGCGGATAATGCCACCAAAGTGGCATGCCATGCACGAGATGCCGTTCACGACGTGCCGATCGGCCTGGCGGTCGTCGGCGACGATATCGAGTGGTCCCTTGTCGAGGCGGTTACCGTTTGCGTCGACGAGCATGTATCCCTGCAGGCCATTGGGCAGGGTGAAGATGATCTCGCCGCCATCATGCTCGAACGAGCCGCTGCCGGTGCCCGGTCCCATGGGGTGGCTGAGGATGTTCTTGCGGCCGGTGCTCGAACCGAAGTCGTAGCTGACCCACATTGGTCCGTAGGACGTTTCGTGGCGCTCGATGATGCGGTTGTGCCCGGAGATGCCGCTCTCGATGAAGCCGGCCCGCATGACGTTTCCCTGCGCGATGTTTCGGTCAATGTCGACACGGAGCTGGCTGGCCAGGGCGTCGAGCGTGGCGGGGATCTGCAGGACGTCGTGGTACATCGGCGGACGGGCCGCCTTGGCGACGAACCAGTCGCCACGGACGACGGGGACGCGGCAGCCGGTCTCTTTGGAGCAGAGCTGCGCCGCCGAGGAGGTGTGCTCGATGCTGTACGGATCCCGTTCGAGAATCTTCTGCCAGACCGACTCCGACCACTGCAGGTCACGGAGGTCGACGCAGAAGATGGTCTCGGCGTCGTCGATCGGTTCGAGCGTCAGCAGGTTGCGATTCCAGGAGAGGCTGTTGAGAAGCTTGGCCAGGGCGAGCCGATAGGTTTCGAGTTCGTCGTCGGACAGCCCGGCGTTGTACAGGTGCGTGATCGTGAAGAAACGGGCGTACTCGCGATCGTCTTCTTCGGTGTTCCTCAGCAGGTGCGTCCGGATCGTGCGGAACATCTCGTCGTTGGTGATGAACGTCCGCTCGGCAACGGGGGTGACCGTGGGGGCGCCGGCGGCGATCCACTGGCGGATGACGTCCACTTCGCTCGTCGTGAGCGCCGTTCCTTCACCTTCCGGAGGCATCTCGTTGCTGGTGATCCGCTCGAACAGATAGCTGCCGCCCGGGTCGCCCGGTGTGATGTAGGTGTCGTCTTCGGCCAGCTTGTCGAGGCTGACGATGAAGTTGAAGCCGCCCTCGCTCGTGCCGGCGGCCCCGTGGCAGTCGTGGCAGCGGCTTTCGAAGATTGCCTGGACCTGGGCGGCCAGTTCGTCGTTGGTTCCTGCGACGATGGTCTTGTCCGAAGCTTCGGTGTTGCTCGCCGTGTCCGAGGGGGCAGTGTCGTCGGAGCTGGAATTGAGAATCCACCAGGCACAGCCGAGGATCACCGCGACCGAGGCCAGCGTCAGCCAGAGTCCGCCGGCTCCATGCCCCGGGCTGGCATCTTCGGCGTCGAACTCACCGGAGTCGGAATCGGAATCGGGCGGGGAGAGGACGACGGGACGTTGCTGTGAGGGCTTGCGTCGGCGGCGGATGCGCACGTTTCGCTGGCACGCACCGCATTGAATGACGGAACCGGATGCGACGGAGTCAGGCAGTTCGAGGGCTGTGCCACACCGGGGACAGCGGATGGTCTTGCGATCAGATGCCATGGCGTCGAGCAATCGTTTCGGGGCGGCCGGTGCCGCCTTGACAGTTGCGTGCAATTCCCGCGGATGTGCCCGAAGGCCGGGAGACCAGGTGCCGTCGACGTACAGTTCCGTAGCCCCGATTATCCAGGACCGCGTGGCCGATACCAGACCGGATGTCGCTGGACTGGGGAATCGGCGAGTGATCCGCGCCCGGTTCCCGGGGGATTGAACGGGATGCTGCCGTTTGGCAGCGGTCTGCTGATGGAGAGAACGCGCCGCGGCGTCCGATCTTCCCGTTCAACCCGAGTGAACCGATGGGGAAGGGAAGTTTGCCGCCGGCGTGGCGAAATCGAACAAGGCACCACGCCGCCCGATTCATTGAATCAGACGGCGTGGCCGGACGGAGGCGAACCGTCGCGGAGGTCAATCGTGGTGTCTGTCGTCGCCCCGTCGATTGAAGGAGTTCGGGCGGTTCGGGGCCGATCAGTTCTTCAGCTCGACGCCCGGGACCGCCGCCGCGGTCGACTCATCCGTCACGTTGGGGACCGGAGCGGGCCGGGCCTCTGCGGGGGCATCTGTGTTGAGGGTGTTCTTCTGTTCGGTGTCGTCGTCGGTCGTGTCCGCCTCGGCGGTGGCAGGGGCTGGAGCCGGTGCGGGGGCCGGTGCCGCGGCCGGAGCAGGAGCTGCTGCCGGGGTTGCCGCAGGCGTCGCATCGGCCGTCGGTCCTGGAGGAGTGGGCGAGTTGTCGGGAACAGCGATGGGGGCGTCTGCGGTTTCGGGAGCGACTGCCGGGGAGGCAGCGGGAGGATCCGCAGGTGCTGCCGCCGGAGGTGCTGCCGCGGGAGGCGCGGTCGTCACGGCGGGATTCGCTGCAGGGAGGGCAGGTGGTGTGGTTGCCGGTGTGGCTGCTGGTTTCGCCGCCGGGGGCACAGCCGGAGTCGCCGTCGTTGTCGCCGTCGTTGTCGCCGTCACGGTCTCGCCGGAGTCAAAGCTGGGCGGCTGCGGAACACCTTCGTAGCGGGATCCATAGCCGTAGCTGCGGTAGGGAGAGCCGGCATACGAACGGACCCGGTTGCTCAACGGGTCGCCATAGGTGCGGACCGGAGCGGTCCGGTACGGGTAGCGGTATGACGGGCTCGAGTACCCGTACGAGGGCGCATAGCCACCATACGGGTAACCGGGGCGGTCACAGGCGGAGGCCGCCGACGTGATGGCGGTCGTCAGTACGGTGGCGGCGACGAGGGCGTTGTTGAAACGGGGGAGATTGATCGTCATCTGGACGGACTCCGTGAACTGCTGGTGTTCCCGTGTGTTGTGGACGCTGTTCAGGGGGGAGAACGTCGCGCGCAGCCGCCTCTTCCGAAGATTCCGAAGATTCGGAAGTTTCTCGGAAGTCGATCGGGACGGTGTCTGAAGAGATCAGCGCAGAAGCGGCGAACGTGCTACGGGACGGCTCGCCCATGGGCCCGCTCGCATGCCGCACCGGGACTGAAAGCCGATGTCACTCGCAGGAGAATGCTCACGCGGGAGAAGACCAGGTGGGTGGCCGGGGCAGGAGCGAGCAATGCGAGTGCAGCCCCCGCCTGAAAGGCAGCAGACAGGTAGGCCGGGACTGGTCCCGGCATTGCGATCTGCGAACGGAGGTGACACGCCCGGGGCTCGCCCGAATCCTGACTCCTACCTCCTACCCCAGGGGTGGCCCGGACGCGGAACGCGTCCGGGTGGCGCAGCGATAAGAGGACGTGTGCGAGCGCTGCCGTCGTTCAAGGCTCGTCAATTGATGTAACGCTCTGGCAGCTTCTTCCTGTCGCTTCGCGACCCGGACAAGCAAGTTGTCCGGGCCACCCACCTGGCATGCTGACCCTTCAAGACAGGAACCCGCAGCTCCGAATTCCTGTTGATCCTCCCCGCCGATTCCCGTAAACGTGGAGGACGCCGGTGGTCCGTCCCTTCTTGTCGCCGGCCCCCACTCTTCGGTCTGCAACACCAGAGGGCCCCGAAGATGTCGACACGTTCTTCTGCCACTTGCTGTTCAGGCTCACGCAACGGACTCTCGCTGATCGAAGTCCTGGTCGTGCTCGGCATTCTGGGCCTTCTGATGGCCCTGCTTCTTCCGGCGGTCCAGGCGGGGCGCGAATCGGCCCGCAGGACGCAGTGCCGGTCGAACCTGCACCAGCTGATGGTCGCCTTCAACGTCTATCAGTCGGCACACCAGCTCTACCCGGGTGGTATCGAAGTGTACAAGACCCAGATCCTCCCGCTGCTCGAACAGCAGCCGGGTGCGGACCGGAGCCCGGTTCTTGCCTGTCCGTCTGATCCGTTGGAGCCGGACGGTTTCATTGACAGATCACGATTCTCATACCCGATGAACGACGGTCTTGGGAGCTACAGCTATCCCGGCATCCGGAACGGGGGGCCGCCCGTGTCCGATCGGGACGTCATCGACGGGACGTCGAACACTGCGGCGTTCTCGGAAAAGCTGGCTCTGCCAACCTTTGCGGGCCAGCTGGTTGACTGGGACGACCACACCGACATCTGGAACCGTGTGCAGTGTCGAATCCACGGTGCCCCGGCGACGCTGGAGGAGTACTTCGATCTGTGTGACACGCAGGCGGGGCGCCCTCTGGCCGCGTGGCTGCTGTGGACAGCATACAACCACATCATGACGCCGAACCGCAACAGCTGCACGCTGGTTCCCTCGCCGGACAATCAGGGGCTCACCTTCTACGAGGCCGTCACATCGTCGAGCGCGCATGCGGGAGGAGTGCATGTTGCTTTTGCCGACGGAGCGGTCCGGTTCGTCTCCGACAGCGTCGACCGGAAGGTCTGGTGGGCGATCGGCACACGGTCCAATGGAGAGATCGAGGCCAACGAGATCTTTCAGTAGCGGAACGGGCACGTGCGAATGAGTTCGGGACATGTTCAATAGCAGGGGGACTCTTATGCGGGCTGCCGTTTCTGTCTGTGTCATGTTCTGCGTGCTGTTTGCCGCCGGCTGTGAGCAGGAGCCGGTCAATCCCGCCGTGGAGGTGCTCAATAATCCGCCGACCGATGTCGATCTCAGCCGCACCCGCGCGGTGAAGATCGAGGTCAACGGCCAGGACCTCAGCGAGGGGGTGACAGTTCGCCAGGGAGAGCCGGTCCAGGTGACCGGTACGATCGACCTCGACGACTCCACCTTCGAGTCGCCGCACGTGTTCGGCAATGTTCACATCCGCATGCTGCCGGTCGGCACGGAGGAGGACGCCTGGGGCTCGTGGAACTACGCGATGGAGTGGGTCACCGCGGCGACGAAGGAGTTGTCGTACAGTGGCAAGGTGGATGCCCCGCCCGGCGAGTACGAAGCCCGGGCCTACATGGTCATCGGCGGTCTGCTGGAAGAGGTGCCGACGTTCGACCTGCTCGTCAAGTCGACGGTGACAGTGGAGGGATCGCAGGAGGAGTGAGGCGCGAGGGACGGCCGATGTGCGTTGCAGGCCTGAAGCCATCAGACCCGCGACCGTGAGGGAGCGGAAAACAGAACCACGGAGTTGTCATGACGTGGCGACGCCCCGGAGGATGAAAATGAGGGCGATCGGGGTGGCGTGCTTTCCGTTGAAAGCAAGCATGTCCCTGTGTGCCACGGGCTTTGCCCGTGTCCCCTGGAAGCGACAGGGCCACGGTCGATTTTCATAGGAGACACAGAGACACGGAGGCGACCAGGCGAGCCCGGTGCGTGAGCACCGGGGTGACGACCTGGTAAGGTGGCATTCGTACACTTCAAGGCAAGGCACTGTAGGGCCGGTTCCAACCGGCCGCCGTAACTCAACGGCCGGCA
>ENA-ORCW01000368-ORCW01000368.1-marine-metagenome-genome-assembly--contig:-NODE-368-length-32326-cov-4.236659_pt1 | contig 32326 bp, 23 predicted proteins | sample MGYA00237784_ERZ508517 | MGnify/ENA primary metagenome ERZ508517 (study PRJEB26187, sample SAMN06268979) | marine metagenome | isolation source: Tt ae E1 feedstock associated aerobic enrichment on... | reverse complement strand
CGACTTCCGGATTGGTGTAAACCACGCCCGGGATCACATTGTAATTCACGTGGCCTGCCTGTCCGGCAAGGATTTCGGCGACCGCGACGCCCTCGTCCTCCGCCTTGTGGGCAAGCATGGCTCCGCCGATGACGTCGCCGATGGCATAGACTGTCGGTTCGCCGGTCTGGTAGTGCCCGTTGACGGCGATGAAGCCGCGCTGGTCGGTCTCGACGTTGACGGAATCCAGTCCGAGGTCTTCGGTGTTCGGCTTGCGACCGACGGCGACGAGGACCTTGTCACAGCGAATCGAGTCGGCCCCTTCGATCTCGACGTCGCAGGTCTTGCGATTGAGTTTGACGCCGGTCACCTTGCAGCCGAGCTGGAACGTCAGCCCCTGCTTCTCGAACAGCTTCTTCGCATCACGAGCCAGGTCGGAGTCCATCCCGGGAAGAATGCGATCCAGGTATTCCAGGATCGTGACCTTTGCGCCCAGCCGCCGCCAGACCGTTCCCATTTCCAGACCGATGTAGCCGGCACCGATGACGACCAGATGGGGCGGCACCTGGTCGTAAGCAAGTGCTTCGGTACTCGATCCGACGCGATCGCCATCCAGTTCGATGCCGGGCAACGTCGCCGGCTTACTGCCGGTGGCGATGAGAATGTGCGGTGCGGTCAGTTCTTCGGTGCCGTCCTTCCCCTGGACGACGACACGACCGGGGCCGTCGATCCGCCCATGGCCGAAGTAGCGGGTGATCTTGTTCTTCTTGAACAGGGCATCGACGCCACCGCCCAGACTCTGAACGACCCGCTCCTTGTTCCGAAGCATCTCCGGGAGGTCGAGCTTCACGCCGGTGGTGCGGATTCCCTGCTTTTCGAGTCCGCCGGCGACCTGCTCGTACAGGTGGCTCGATTCGAGCATCGCCTTGGACGGGATGCAGCCGACCCGAAGACAGGTTCCGCCAAGCAGCGGCTCCTGTTCGATACAGGCCACGTTCTTGCCGAGCTGGGCGGCCCGGATTGCGGCCACGTAACCACCAGGACCGGCACCAATAACAATCAGATCGTGCTGAGGCATCAGAAGTTGTCTGGTTCTTCAGAGCTTGCGCGGGGCCCGGGCGATGGACGAGGGCTGTGTTCGCCGGGCTCCTGGCGGCAGGGGATACGGTTCTCCGGAGCAGACCGCTGGGATCGGGCGATCGCTGACCGTCCCATGCCGTTCCGGGACAGGAAGGTGCGGACCGCCCGGGACAATCAGACTTCGAGGACCAGGCGGGTCGGATCCTCGACCCCCTCCTTGATCCGACGCAGGAACGAAACCGCCTCGCGTCCGTCGACGACGCGATGGTCGTACGTCAGGGCCAGGTACATCATCGGGCGGACCACAATCTCGCCGTTCACCACAACCGGGCGATCCTGAATCGCGTGCATGCCGAGCACACCACTCTGCGGCGGATTGACGATCGGCGTGGACATCAGCGACCCGTACACGCCGCCGTTGCTGATCGTGAAGGTGCCCCCTTCCAGTTCCTCCAGGCCAATCCGGTTCTCTTTGGCCCGGGTGGCGAAGTCGGCAATGGCGAGTTCGATCTCGGCGAAGCTCATCCGTTCGGCATTGCGAATGATCGGAACGACCAGCCCCTTGCCGCCACCGATCGCGACACCAATGTCACAGTAGTTGCGGTAGACGAGCTGCTTGTCCTCGATCGTCGCGCCCACCGCCGGATACTCGTTGAGAGCGTCGACGACCGCCCGCACGAAGAACGACATGAATCCGAGCTTGATGCCGTACTTCTTGACGAACGCGTCCTGATACTGTGCCCGCAGACGCTTGATGGCCGACATGTCCGCTTCGTTGAAGGTCGTCAGCAGAGCAGCGGTCTGCTGTGCTTCCACCAGGCGTTTGGCGATCGTCTGGCGGATCGGCGTCATCGTGACGCGGCGCTCTTCGCGGGCTCCACCGGGAGCCGCATCACCGCCGGCACCATGCCGCATGACGTCTTCCTTCAGCAGGCGGCCGCCAGGTCCGGTCGGGGCCACCTGTTCGGCGGCGAGGCCCTTCTCGGCGAGGGCACGTGAGGCGGCCGGCATCACACGCGTCCCGCCCGGTGCCGGAGCCGATGGCGCCGGTGCCGCGGGAGCGGCCGGTGCGGCGGCGGACTGTGCGGCCGAAGCGGCAGGGGCTTCGTCCCCGTCCTGCTTGTTGGGGTTCTCGCCGGGTTCGAGGTGGGCGATCACGTCACCGATCGCGGCGGTGTCTCCGGCTTCCTTGAGGATCTGCGTGACCTGGCCGGCCTTGGGGGCGGGGACGTCGAACGTCGCCTTGTCGGTTTCGAGCCCGACGATGTTGGCGTCGGCATCCACCCAGCCACCTTCAGAGACGTACCACTCTCCGATGAACACCTCGGAGATCGATTCGCCGACAGAGGGCACTTTGATTTCAATGGCCATTGATGTCACATCCTAAGGAAACGTCAGCCGCCTTGTGCGGTTCGTCGGCAGGCGCGATTGCACTGCAACATCCTGCCGTAGATTGAAAGAGTCGATCGTCGCGGCGATGCGACGGATCAGGAATCGAGGTCAAATGCAGCGTCGAGGATGGCCTGCTGCTCCTGGCGATGGCTGCCGGCCGAACCGGTCGCGGGACTGGCCGACTCCGGCCGGGAAATCACCGACAGAGGAAAACTGTCCAGCACGGTGTCGCCAAAGCGCGCCCACAGATACCTCCAGGCTCCCATGTTCTCGGGTTCTTCCTGAACCCAGACGAACGGAGTTCCCGGATTGTATCGATCGAGAACCGATTTCAGGGCGTCCAGAGAAAGCGGATACAGTTCCTCGAGGCGAATGATCGCCACATCCTGCCGCCCCAGCGAGCGCCGCTGCTCCAGCAGGTCGAAATACACTTTTCCGGAACAGGCCAGGATTCGCCGGACCTGCTGGCGGTCGTCAATCTCGATCTCGTCCAGAACCGGCTCGAAGCGGCCCTGCTCAAGTTCATCGAGAGGCGAAACGCACAGCGGATGACGCAGCAGGCTCTTGGGCGTCATCACGATCAGCGGCTTCTTCCAGCGGCGAATCGTCTGCCGCCGCAACATGTGGAAGTACTGCGCCGGCGTCGACGGCTGGGCAATCTGGATGTTGTCTTCGGCGGCCAGCATCAGGAAGCGTTCCAGCCGGGCACTCGAGTGTTCCGGCCCCTGTCCCTCAAAGCCGTGCGGAAGCAGCATCACCAGACCGCTGAGCCGGTCCCACTTGTCCTCGGCACTGGCGATGAACTGGTCGATAATCACCTGGGCCGCGTTGACGAAGTCGCCGAACTGCGCCTCCCAGATCACCAGGCCTTCCGGACAGTCCAGGCTATACCCGTACTCGAACCCGAGCACGCCGGCCTCGGACAGCGGGCTGTTGAAGATTTCGACGCGTCCGTGGCGTGGCTCGATGCGGGTGAGCGGAACATAAGGAGCACCACTCTCGTAGTCGTAGAGCACCGCGTGCCGCTGACTGAACGTGCCACGGCCCACATCCTGACCGGTCATCCGCAGCGGGTGGCCATCGGCGAGAATCGTGCCGAATGCCAGCGCCTCGGCCGCTCCCCAGTCGAGTGGTCGGTCGCCCCGCGCCATCTCGTCGCGAACTTTCAGCAGGCGTTTGACCTTGGGGTGCGGTTTGAAATCATCCGGCAGGGTGACAAGCTGTTCCAGGCAGCCCGCACAGGTATCACGGTCGACTCCCGTGTGGACCTGATCCGCTTCCGCCGCGGAACCACCACGGTATCCGGACCAGATTCCGCCCAGGTGATCGATGCAGGCGATGTAGTCGTCGCGACGGGCCTCGTCCAGTTCGCGTTCGAGGACCTGCCGGCAATCCGCGATCATCCCGTCCGCTTCCTCGCGGGTGACGCCGCCCAGATTCAGCAGGTAATCGAGGTATCCCTCGTATACCGACTTCCGCTTCTTGATCACCCGGTACATCGCCGGCTGGGTGAACTCGGGCTCGTCGCCCTCGTTATGACCGCGGCGACGGTAGCAGTACATGTCGATGACGACGTCGCGCTGGTAGCGTTCCCGGAAGTCCAGCGCCATGTTGACGACCTGCGCGACTGCCTCAGGATCTTCGCCGTTCACGTGGAAGATCGGGATCTGCAGCATCTTCGCGACGTCGGTGCAGTACGTCGTCGAGCGGCCCTCGTTCGGCGGGGTCGTGAAGCCGAGCTGGTTGTTCACGATAATGTGAACCGTTCCGCCGATGTGGTAACCGTCCAGCTGGCTCATGTTGAGCGTTTCCTGGACGACCCCTTCACCGGCAAACGCCGCATCGCCGTGAATCAGGATCACCGCCCCCCGGTCACGGGAGAAATCACCGAAGCGGTCCTGTTTGGCCCGGACGCGGCCCATCGCCACCGGATTGACGAATTCGAGGTGGCTGGGGTTGAAGCAGAGGGACAGGTGGACCCGGTGTCCCTGCGAGGTCCGCCAGTCGGAACTGTATCCAAGGTGGTATTTGACGTCGCCCCGTCCGACATGCAGATGCGGGTCGGCGTCGTCGAACTCGCGGAAGATCTCCCGCGGGCTCTTGCCCATGATGTTGGCCAGCACGTTCAGGCGCCCCCGGTGGGCCATCCCGATCACGATTTCTTCGATCCCCTGCCGGCCGGCCTTCTCGATGGCCAGGTCGAGCAGCGGGATGAGCGTTTCGCCACCTTCGAGCGAAAAGCTCTTGGCCCCGACGAACTTTCGTGCGAGGAACTCCTCGAAGACGATCGCATCGGCCAGTCGCTTGAGGATTCGCAGCTGTTCGTCGCGGCTCAGCCGGATTCGGTTGCCGGTCCGCTCCATCCGCTCCTGCAGCCACTGGCGGACGCTGAGGCTGTCGATGTGCATGAACTGGGCACCGATCGACCGGCAGTACGTCTGCTTCAGCCAGTTGATGATGCCCCGCAGCGTCCGCGTTTCCGGCCCTCCCACCCAAGACGTGGAGAGTTCGCGGTCGAAGTCGTCCTCGCTGAATCCGTAGAACGCGGGATCGAGTTCGACCGGAGGAGAGTTCTCGGTCCCCAGCGGGTCCAGTTTCGCGAGAATGTGCCCCCGCACCCGGTAATTGCGGATCAGCTGGTCCAGCCGCTCCTGCAACCCGGCAATGTCGAGCCCCGGATGGATGGGCCCGGCATGAATCGGCGGAGCCCCCGCGACCGCGGGGTTGAACACACTCCGCGGTGGGAAGGGCATCGTCGTGAACGGTTCGCGTCGACCGTTCCCGCCGGAGCCGTTGTCGAGGGATTGGAAGAAGCGGGCCCACTCGGGAGGGACGTTCACCGCCCCGGCCGCATAGTCGGCGTAAATCGCTTCAATGTACGACAGGCTGTTGCCGTCGATCCGCAGAGAATTCTGTTCTGCCACCTAAGTCTCGCCTCGGCCCCGCGGGACCATTTGAAGACGAACCATGTTACGACTCTGCATGGGATATTCAACCGGGACCGGGAATTCAACTCCCTCAGCGATAAAGGCTTGTTGATTTCAATATCTGGTCCCGATTCGGGCCCCGCACCGGGCGATCTTCGCAGAACCGGCAGCTCCTCCCGGACGGTTTGACGGTTTCGCCCCGATATCTCCCCATCGGGTATTCCCGGAGACCTGACTGTCTGTAGGGGCACTGCCGATGGCGAAGACCTGCCCGCCCGGCGAGCCTGCGAACCTGAATTCGGACCGCGCGTCGGTTCGGGCCGCTATTGCACTCGCGGCAATTTGGCTACCATGTGCCGTTTTCGTACAGATGTACCCTCCATGACCCGACAAACCCGCCAACCCGTCGTCTTCGGAACCGGTGCCGCGATTTTTGTCGTCGTGCTGATGATCGTCGGTGCGCCCCTCGTCTACATGGGGCTCCGCCAGGTCCGGCTCGAGAACGACATCGAAACCTGGCTGCCCGAACAGGACGCCGGCGCCCGGATCCTCCAGTGGTACCTCGACCACTTCGAGCACGAGAAGACCATTCTCGTCGCCTGGGACGGCAGCACCCTCAACGACCCCAGGGTGGCACGCTTCGCCGATCGCGTCGCCGGTCCCATCGACGAGAACGGGCACCGCACCGGCGGCCTCGAGGGCGTCACCGATATCAACACGCCCCGGGACATCATCGCCCGGATGCTCGAGAACGGCATCCCGCGTGATCAGGCGGTCCGACAACTCGATGGCGTGCTGATCGGATCGGGAATGCTCAAGATCCGTCTGTCACGCGACGGACGGAGCGAAAGAGCCGACATCGAACGGCAGATTGTCCGCAGGGCCAACGAGGAACTCGGCCTCGAGATCGACATTCTCCCGCCTCTCGAAGATCGGTTTACCGAACTGGGGGATCGAACCGAGTCTGCTGCCGACGCCGACGACGCTGACGGCGGGAACGACGACACCAATGAGTTCGCAGTCCGCGATGACGAGCCGTACCCGGTACCACCTCAGCACGATTTCCAGCTGCACTGGACGGATATTTCGCCCAGGTCGCCTCATACCGAAGCTGTCTGTCAGCTCGTCGAGTCCCTGACGGTCGACGGCCAGCCTGCGGTCGAAGACTGCTTCTTCTGGCTCGGGGCGCCGGCCGGAATGTCGATCAAGATCAGTGACGAGGGCGAACAGCGCATTCTCGAGCTCGTCCTGGAGATGCGCGAGGTCGCCGTCGATGTCGGCGTTCCCGAGGGCGCCATCCAGTTCGGCGGACAGCCGATTGCCAGCGCGATGCTCGACCTCGAAGCGACGCGTGCCCTGTGGAATCCCAACTACCCGATCTGGATGCTGCACAAGCGTTCGCCGGTGTTGCTCTCGGCGCTGGTCGGCATGCTTGTCTCGTTCGTGGTGCTCGGCAGCATTCGACTGTCGCTGCTGGTGACCCTGGTTTCGATGTACACCGGACTGGCGGTCTTCTCCCTGGTGCCCGCCACCGGAGGGACCGTCAACATGGTCCTGGTCGTCATGCCCAACCTGCTGCTGGTGCTGACGACTTCCGGAGCCATCCACGTCGCCAACTACTGGCGACACGCCCGGCATCGCGGTGAGAACGATCCGGTCTCGCACGCGGTCCGCATGGCGTTCATGCCGTGCCTGCTGGCCAGCACCACCACTGCGATCGGCCTGGCCTCCCTGACGACCAGCATCCTGACACCGGTCCGCGACTTCGGCATCTACTCGTCGGCCGGTTGCGTGCTGTCACTGCTGATGGTCCTGTTCGGGTTCCCGGCTCTGCTGGTGATCTGGCCGGGAGGCCGCAAAGTCAATCCCGAGAAAGACTTTCGCGGATGGCAGTCGATCGGCCGCGGGCTGGCCCGACACGGTACCGTCATCTCGTCGGTCACCATCATCATCTTTTTCACCAGCGTGGCCGGCCTGCGGTATTTCCACACAGAAACCAAAGTCATCCGGTACTTCCCGGACGGTTCCGAGATCGTCGAGAACTACCAGTTCCTCGAAGAGAATCTCGCAGGCATCCTCACCGTCGACACCCTCGTCTGTTTCGATGCCGAAGCCATGGAGGAAACCGACTTCCTCCAGCGTCTCGAACTGGTGCGCGAAATCCAGAACCGGATCCGCGGCGTCGAGGGAATCAGCGGGACACTCTCGCTGGCGGACTTCCGCCCCACCATTGAGCCTCCCGGCGAGGGGGCTTCGGTGCTGCAGAAGATCAACTACCGGCGGGCGGTCCAGAGAACCGAGCGAGGCGTTTTCGAGGAACAGGTCGAAAGCTCCGGTCAGTTCGTGACGCGGGCCAAGAAGTCGCTGGAATTCCAGCGCGACGGCGAATCGATCCACTTTGCCGAAGGGGACGAGGTCTGGCGGATTCGCGTGCAGGGAGGCGTGATGACCGACCGGGACTTCCTCTCGGTCGTCTCGAGAATGGGAGAGGTCACGCAGGGCGCGATCGGCAGTCAGCAGGGCGTCACCTACGTCGTGACCGGCATGCTGCCCCTGTTCCTCCGGACTCAGGAGGCGGTCCTCGAGAGCCTGATCGAGAGCTTTGCCCTCGCGTTTGCCCTGATCGCCGTCGTCATGATGTTCGTCCTGCGGAGTGTCCTTGCCGGACTGCTCACCATGCTGCCGAACCTCATGCCGATCGGACTCGTCTTCGGACTCATCTCCTGGGCCGGAATGTCCGTCGACATCGGGACGATGATCACCGCATCGGTCGCTCTTGGCATCGCCGTCGATGGCACCCTGCACCTGCTGACCTGGTTTCAGGACGGAATCGACCGCGGCATGACACGGTCCGAGGCGATTGCACAGGGACTCGGTCACTGCGGCCCGGCCATGTGGCAGACAAGTGCCTCGATCGCGCTGGCAATGCTGATGCTCGGCGGTGCCGAACTGCTGCTGATCAGCCGCTTCGGATGGTTGATGGCGGCACTGATCGGAGCGGCACTGATCGGTGACGTGATCTTCCTGCCCGCTCTGCTGGGCGGTCCACTTGGAGCCGTCATCGAGCGACAGGTCCGCAAGAGACGCGATGCCGACAAATCGACCGGCACGCCGGACGAATCGCCTCACGAAACCAGCGAAGTCGGACAGACCGGCGTCTGAGGACGAGTCGCCGGGGTCGGCACGAGCCAGACGAGCAGAGTCTCCGGAACGGCGCCCCCCGGCGGAGCCGCATCCGCAGACCGACCCAGGGAAACGCGGAAGCGGAATTCGCGCCCCTCAGTCCCTCAGATGGAACAGCGTCCGGATTGCGTCGAGCAGACCGTGCGGCGTTCCTTCCTTGGCTTCATCCCGCAGGGTTTCGAGGGGCGGATGCAGCAGCTTGTTGACGACCCGTTCGACGGACCGCTCGATCTGCTTGCGGTCCTTGTCATCGAGATGGGACAGCTTCTTGAAGAGCGTCTCCATCTCCTGCCGGGAGACATCATGCCAGGTCTCCCGCAGTCGCTTGATGATCGGGCCGGTCGCCTTGTGGTAGACGTCCTGCATGAAGCGGGCCGTCTCTTCCTCGATGATGCCGTGTGCCCGCTCGATCTCCTTGACCCGGGCCCGACGGTTCCGTTCGCAGGTCGCCTCGAGATTGTCGATGTCGTACAGGAAGACGTTGTCGTCCACCTCGCCGACATCCGGGGCGAAATCGCGTGGTGCACCAAGATCGAGGATGAAGACCGAGCGACCGCGGGATCGCTTGCGGATCCGCTCGAAGCGGGCACCATCAACAATCGGCTCAGTCGCCCCGGTCGTGCTGACGATCACATCCGCCTCGGCCAGGCAGTCGTCGAGTGACTCCCAGGGACGCGGCTCGCCACCGAATTCGTCTGCGACCCTGCGGGCCCGTTCCGGCGAACGGTTCGAAACGAGAATTCTGCCGACGCCCTCGTTCTTCAGATAACGGAGCGTCTCTTCGGCCATCTCGCCGGCCCCGAGAATCACCACTGTCTTGTCGTCGAACCGGTCGAAGATGCTCTTGCCGAATTCCCCCACCGCGACACTGGCGATCGAGACACGACCTTCCACGAGCTTCGTCTCGGAGCGAACCCGGGCCGAAACCGTCATTGCCCGCTGAAACAGGGCGTTCGTCAGCGGACCGTTCGCCTGGCTGCGGGTCGCGCACTCGTAAGCCTGCTTGACCTGGCTGACGATCTGGCTTTCTCCGAGCACCATGCTGTCGATGCTGGACGCGACCTGAAACAGGTGCCGCACCGCCTCCGGGCCGGTCTGTTCGAGCAGGTCGTCGAAGAACTCGCTGAGCGGAACCTGGTGGAACTCGGAGAAGAAGCGGGCCAGGTCGGCATGACTGGGGGCGTCCTCTGCCTTTTCCTGGGCCGTGTACAGTTCGACCCGGTTGCAGGTGGAAACGACGACGTACTCGGAAGCCGGAAACCGGTTCCGCAGTTCGTCATATGCCCGCGCCAGCTGGTCCTCGTTCGCAAACGCGATCCGCTCGCGAACGCCCAGCCGGGCAGTCTGGTGGTTGCAGTAAACGACCTGGAGGTTCATCAGCGTCAGGCAGGATTTGGGGCGAACGTCACACGGTCCGGGGAGGGCAGGGCAGTCACTGGGGGACTCGCTGCAACGTTCGAACGGATACCAGCATATCAGGCCGGGACACGGCTGGCACTCCATCGGCTGCCCGTTGAGCGGCACCACTTCCGTGAATACCGCCTCCTCCCAGCAGTTTCAGCAGCAGAATCGTCACAATCAGCAGACCGCCGGCACACATCGTCCGCCAGGCGACCAGACGTCCCGCCCGCCGCCGCGACGAGACGAGCCAGACGAACAGCGTCATCATGGCCACCCACAACAGCCCGTTCACGATGAAGTCGGGACGGTTCACGGGGACGGACACGGGCGTCTGCTGGGCGATGACCAGCAGCCAGACGCCGATCGCCATTCCCAGCGTCAGCAACGGGACACTGATCACGACTGCCCACCAGTTGAGCCGGGCCAGCGATTCGAGGCTGAGCAGATGCAGCCCCTCCGGAGCGGCCCGCTTGCTCTTCAGGCGACGATGCTGCACCAGGTACATCACGCTCAACACAACCGCGATGAACGTGCCCGCAAATCCGAGTACCAGCAACGATGCGTGAACCAGTCCCAGCCAGTAGAGCGAACCGAGTTCCTGATGCGGCACATCGCTGACGAACCGGGCGGTGCCGATGAGCACCAGGACGGCCGGCAAGACAAAGATTCCCAGCGCCAGCTCGCGGTTCCACAGTTCGACGCCGATGTACAGCGCCACCGCCAGCCACGCGAGCACCAGCAGCCAGTCGTGCCCGGAGGTAAGCAGCGGAGGCAGATCGACCGCCTGACTGCGAAAGAACAGATAGGCGGTCTGCGCAATCAGACCGGCTCCCGCAAAGACGAGTGCCGCCCAGCGGTTGATTCGCAGTTTTTTCAGCAGTTGCAACGCTTCCAGCGCCAACGCCACGACGTAGCTGGCAAAGAAGCAGAAGAGCGTAACGTTCTGAAGCTGCATCCCTTAAGGTCCATCCTCTGAGGTCGCTTCATTATACGCCACGCCCCCCACCTGTGGGGAGTCCCGCGGGCGAGGAAGCAGGTGTCAGAAATCAGGATTCGGGATCCAGGAATGAAGATTTCGCGGGCAGAGGACGTTTCTCCTCTCTCCTGACTCCTGTTTCCTAATTCCTACCCACTACCCACTACCCACTACCCACTACCCACTACCGATTGAAAATCGCCAGCAGCGTCAGCGTCACCGCCGTCAGACCAATGACCGCCGACAGAATCTTCACCCAGCTGTACGGCCGTTCTCCCTGGACCTCGCCCGTCCCGGCATTCACGAACACCCGGAACGACTTCCCCTTGTAGCGGTACGCCAGCATCCAGACCGGAAGCAGCAGGTGCTTGAACGTGATCGCATCGCAGCGGCACTTCAGCGAATGAATCCGCTGCTTGTCCCCACCGATCCGTCGTCGCACATCCTGCTCGATCGCCGCCTCGATCCGCTGGTGCGCGTCTTCGAATCCCTCGTCCAGCTGCACGTCATACGTGCGGGCGAAGTACCCGGCCAGAACCTGCTGCGTGAACGGAATACACTTCGCAAGCGGCCAGGGCTCGAGTTCGTGCAGATACTTCTCGGGAAGTCCCTTGCTGGCAATGACGAGGATGTCATCGAAGAACCGCTGGAACGTGCCGCGGGCCGGCGACCATCGGGTCCGCACTTCGGTCCGCCGGTCCTTGCCCGTCCCCACCGTGACCGTGTAGTTGTCGCCCCGCTGGCCGTCATAGGCGTTGAACGTCAGCGTGTCGAACGTCCAGTACGGCAGGTACACACCGTTGAAACGGCCCTCGACGCCGGCCTTCAGAAAGTCGTTGGGCGCAAACCACCTCGAACTGACCCAATCGTCCAGTTTCTGCTTCGCCTTCTTCTTCTCAATGAGAAACGGAAGCACGCCATCGACGGGAATCCGCTTCGTGTACGAATGCACCTTTTCCCGCTGGATCGGCGATCCGCAGTACGGACAGGTCGTACTCGTGAGCGTTCCGGTGAACACGACCGTCCCGCCGCACGACCCGCAGCGAATTTCGCTCGCCTCGTCCGTCTGCTCAGGTTCGGACTTGTGCAGTTGTTTGATCCGCTCGAGCATCGCGTGATAGTCGCGCTCGGCGATTTTCGCCTCCGGATCGAGCTCAATCTCCTTTTCGTACCCGCAGTACGGACACTTCATCCGCTGCTGGCCGATGTTGAACTCAAGGTCGGCACCACACCCCTCGCACGGAAAGACGCGGGCTTTCCCGTCATCCACCGTCTGCCCGACCACGTCGGTCCTCCCCAGCAGCACGTCGTCCTCACCTGGCGACGGTTCCGCGGGATCAGGGGTGTCCGAGGGCGGGGGCGGAGGAGAGACTGACATCACTCAAACCTGCAGCTTCGGTCAGACGGATTCATTTCGACAGACAGAGCCTGCCCGGCCGCATCGATCGCTACGCCCCGAGCGGCAGCCTGCACAGAGCCGACTCAAACAGTTCCGACGCAAACGGTCGCGGCATGTCCCCATTCACGATGAAGACATGCCGCATGAGTACCGATCGCGTCAGCTCGCCGGTGCTGGCGGCGGAGGAGGCGGCGGGCTGGGCGGACCAAACAGGCCGGCCAGTTGCGGAACCTGACCCGCCGGGGTCCAGCCTCCCAGGGCCGGCGTCCAGACCTGCGTCGCAGGAGAAATCTGTCCCGCCTGAGCGGCTTGAGCAAGCTGCTGATCGGAGAACGGCCCCTGCGTCTGACCGTTGACCGCAACGTGCCAGACGGTTGTCGGAGGGGGCGGCGGGGCCGCAGCACCGCCGCCCGCCATTCCCGGAGCCTGCACCATCCGGTTGGCCATCGCGAAGCCCATCCCCAGCCCCATCCCTTCGGCTGCACCGCCACCGGAAGGATTCTCGGCCGCGGCGGTCATCGCCTTGCCCATCTGGAACTGCTGGAAGGCGTTCATGTCGCCGATCACGCCCATGCTGCTGCGGGTGTCGAGCGCCTTCTCGACCTCTTCCGGCAGCGAGATGTTGACGATGTTGAGCTGGGGAATGTCCAGCCCGTACTCGTCGTCCACCCGTTCGAGAACGGCCACCCGCAACTGTTCCGAGAACTCGCGGTAGTTGGCCGCCAGGTCGAGTGCCGCCACCTTCGATTCCCCGAGGATGTCGGCGAATGCGGAGATGATGATCGACCGCATCAGCTCGGAGATCTCGTCCGCCTCGACGCTCGAATCGGTGCCGACCAGCTCACGCAAAAGTGCCTTGGGATCTTCGGCCCGCATCGAATACGTCCCGAACGCCCGCAACCGGACCGGACCGAAGTCTGGATCACGCAGCATGATCGGGTTGGGGGTGCCCCACTTCAGCTCGGTGATCTGCCGCGTGCTGACGAAGTAGACTTCGGCACGAAACGGACTGTTGAAGCCGTACTTCCAGCCCATCAGCGTGCTGAGGATCGGCAGGTTGTCGGTCTTCAGTTCGTAGTGTCCGGGCCCGAACGTGTCGGCCAGCTCGCCACGGTGGACAAAGACAGCCATCTGCCCCGGGCGGACGATCAGCTGGGCACCGTTCTTGATTTCGTTGTGGTACCGGGGAAACCGCCAGGCGAGTGTGTGGCGGGAATCGTCCACCCACTCGATAATATCAATCAGTTCTGCACGAAGTTTATCGAACAGTCCCATCAGGAAACTCCGAATGACGTGAACGGGAGCGAGTAATGGACCGCGCTCGGGACAGGATGTGCCCCGGATTCTACGCCTCCGATTCTCCACTCATCAAGACCGGGGTCGCAACGCGGTTGCGTAACGCCGCCGCTCGACCAAACGCAGACAGACTTTCTCCGGATCAACGTTTCCTGTCATGGATAGAACAATCGTGCTCGCCGGTCGGTCCCGCCGGGCCGAGCACCGATTTCGACTGCGGCACGATCCCGAAAGGTTGCTTTCACGATGTCCCTGGTTCCCGAAGCTGTTCAGTTCCTCGAATCACAGAAGGGAGGCGGACTCGTCTCGTCCGTCGCCGTCACTCTCGACGACGCACGCAGCCAGATCCCGCTCCTGCCCGGTCCCCCCGAACCGGTCGCCGAAGTCTTTGACGAACAGATCCCCGGCCCCGATGGCCCGCTGACGATCCGCTGCTACCGCTCGGCCGCCGCGACCACCGGCAGCCCGCTGATTCTCTTCTTTCATGGTGGAGGATGGGTACTCGGATCACTCGACACGCACGATCCGGTCGCCCGACGGATCTGCAATGCGGCCGGCGCGACCGTCCTCTCCGTCGATTACCGCCTCGCTCCGGAACATCCCTTTCCCGCCGCCCCGGAAGACTGCTACGCCGCTCTCCAGTGGGCCGCTGCCAACGCCCCCCGCTTCGACACCGACGCATCACGCATTGCCGTGACCGGCGACAGTGCCGGCGGTAACCTGGCCGCGGTCGTCTGCCTGATGGCCCGGGACCGGGGCGGGGTGATGCCGGCCCACCAGGGGTTGATCTACCCGATCACCGACTGCGATCTCGACACGAACTCGTACCTGGAGCATGCCGAGGGAAAATCGCTTACCCGCAAAATGATGAAGTGGTTCTGGGACCAGTACGCCCGGGCCGCGGAACATCGGCAGCACCCGTTCGCATCGCCGTTGCGGGCCGAGGACCTGTCCGGGCTGCCTCCGGCGTGGGTCATGGTCGCCGATCACGATCCCCTGCACGACGAGGGAGTCGCCTTCGTCGAGCGCCTGCAATCGGCCGGCGTGCCGGTCGACCACGTCCGGTTTGAGGGACTGATCCACGGGTTTGTGCGGCGGCTGGACGTGTTTCCTCACGCCGGCACAGCGATCGAGCAGCTGGCGGAGTCGATCCGTTCGACGGTTGTAAACACCTGATTTCACGCCGGTTGAGGCTGCTTGCAAACCCCGGAATCATCTGATACCGTCGCTCCGCCCAGTTGCGGACCTCAGGCGACGGTTCGTGAACCATGTGGAATGGGTCGAGGCCCGACGTCTGGAACGGTCGTGGCCCGCGGTAGGAAACGCTCCGCCGACGCCTCTCAGGCTCTGCTGCGGACAAGGTCTTCGAGAAACGCTGAGATCATGCACAAGATCACCCTGATTACGGGCGACGGTACCGGTCCTGAAATCGTTGAAGCCACACGCAAGTGCATCGATGCCACGGGCGTCAAGATTGACTGGGACGTCCAGGAATGCGGCATCGAGATCATCGAAGCCGAGGGCAAGGTCCCGGATCGCGTGATCGAGTCGATCAAGGCCAACAAGGTCGCCATCAAGGGGCCGATCACCACGCCGATCGGCAAGGGCTTCCGCAGCGTCAACGTCTACCTGCGTCAGGAACTGAACCTGTACGCCTGCGTTCGTCCCTGCAAGAGCTACAAGGGCGTGCGGACGTACTTCGAAGACTCCAACGTCGACCTCGTGCTCATCCGCGAGAACACCGAAGACCTGTACGCCGGCGTCGAATTCCAGTCGGGTGACGACAAGACCGCCCAGCTCATCAGGACCATCAACGAGTTCGCCAGCGGGAAGAAGATCAACACCCGCGAGGACACGACCGGCGTGAGCATCAAGCCGATCTCCTACGAGGGGACCCGCCGCATCGCCGACTTCGCCTTCGACTACGCCATCAAGAACGAGCGGAAGTCGGTCACGTCGGTCTGCAAGGCGAACATCATGAAGTTCACCGACGGCCTGTGGTACGACGAAACCCGGGCGGCCGCTCTCGCCTATGGCGCGAAGTTCGAATGGGACGAACTCGCCGAAGGCGTGAAGCCCGATCCGGAGCTGGTCGGCAAGGTGGCCGATTCGAACGGCAACGTCACGTACATGGAACGTCTGATCGACAACATGTGCATGCAGCTCGTGCAGAAGCCCGAACTGTATGACGTGATTGTCACCCAGAACCTGTACGGCGACATCCTCAGCGACCTGTGTGCCGGCCTGGTCGGCGGACTGGGTGTCGCTCCGGGTGCGAACATCGGCACCGAGGCGGCCCTGTTCGAAGCGACGCACGGCAGTGCTCCCAAGTACAAGGGACAGAACAAGGTCAACCCGACCGCCCTGATCCTCTCCGGCAAGATGATGCTGGACTACATCGGCGAGCGGGAAGCCGCCGCCAAGCTGGAACAGGCTGTCGCCGACGTCATCGCCGAAGGCAAGGACGTCACCTACGACATGAAGCCGAACCGCAACGATCCGACGGCGGTCGGCACCCAGGAAATGGCCGAAGCGATCTGCCGCAAGATGCAGTAGCGGCCACTCGACAATCGAGACGACGCGAAGGACCGGCAGCAATGCCGGTCCTTTTTTTGTTGAGGCTTGAGGCTCGAGACGCGAGGCTTGAGCAAAGTACAAGCGGCGAATTCCCTCAAAAGCCCACCGGCTGCGTGCGCTGGACCAGGTTCATGTGAAACCACGGAGTTGTCATGACGGTGCGTCGCCCCGGAGGATGAAAATGAGGACGATCCGGGTGGCATGCTTGCCCTTGAAGGCAAGCATGTCCGTGTGTGCCACGGGCTCTGCCCGTGTCCCCTGGAAGCGACAGGGCCACGGTCGATTTTCATAGGAGACCCACAGACACAGAGACACGGAGAAGCCCAGGGAAGTGCGAACGGCTGCGCAAAAGTAGGCTGGGACTGGTCCCAGCATCACGAACGCGACGTGATCCAGGTGGCACGCTTGCCCTTCACGGCAAGCACGTGCGCCAAATGACGTTGGTACTGGCGGGCAAGCCGCCAGTGGCACCCGTCGAATGTGTATCGGCCTCTTGCCGGCTGCGGTTGGCGAGCAACCGCGGCTACCCGTTTCCTCGGGCCTCAAGCCTTACTCCCGGGTGGCCCGGACAACTTGTTTGTCCGGGTCGCGAAGCGACAGGAGGAGGCTGCCAGGACGTCCGAACATCGGGTGAAGGACTTCCTGTGGCTGCGTCGTGCAACACCCGCACGAAGCACAAGCAATTCCGCTGCAAGACATTCGCACTGCTGGACAAGCCAGCAGTGGCACCCGCAGGCGGAATGGCCATGCGTCTTCCTCGCGCCTCAGGCCTTTCGAACCACGCCCATGTCTATTGTCATAGGAGACACAGAGACACGGAGGAACCGGGGTGGCACGCTCAGAACGTACCGTCGGCGAGTGCACGGCGTCCTGTTGAAACCCGAAAAGACAAGAGATAGTTTCTTGTATGCACCAGTGTTCCTGGTGGCTGCCAATGTGATTTCGGAGAGCGAGTCATGCAGCGCAGGGGACGAATCCCCGCGTGGTCTATTGCGTCCGCGCACACCGTCGGCACACGACGATGCTGTTCTGCGATGCTTCGCCGTTCCGGAACCTGACGAACATCGCACTGAACGAGGGGAAAGGAACTCATGCGGACGATCAGCGGGCTGGCACTGTGTGCGGTCATTGGAGTCGTCACGGCCGGGCAGGCGCGGGCGGGGATGATTACCCTGGGGGCGACCGATTCGGGGTTGTACCACTACACAGGGCTGCACATCAGTTCCGGCGAGGACTACCTGGCCTGGAATGGTACGTCAGTGGAATTCAACAGGAACTTCTTCACGTTTGATCTGAGTTCACTTTCGGAAACGATCGTCGGAGCGACGTTGCGACTGGAGAATCCTTCAGGGGGGTTCTCAGGAGATCCGGCTACCTTCTCGCTGTATGATGTGACGACGCCCGTCGCGACGTTGACCACGGATCATTCAGGTACAGCGGGACAGGCGATCTTCGCCGACCTCGGGACCGGAGACTTGTACGGATCCATCGGCATCGACAGTTCGTCGGACGGGACCATTCTGTCAATATCGCTGAATGCCCAGGCGATCAGTGACCTGAACGCGGCCGTTGGAAGTGACTTTGCACTCGGTGGCGCGGTGTCAGGTGGTCACGCCCTTATCTTTGGCAGTACGGGCTCTGGCTCACCTGTGCGGGAACTTGTGCTGGAAACGAGCAGCACGGTGACGACCACCACCCCTGAACCATCGTCTCTGGCTCTCTTCAGCATCGGTGCGGCAATGACCGGTCTGGGAGCCGCTCGTCGTCGGCGGCGTGAGACGCTGCAGCAGTCTGAGGACACGCCGCAGGAGGCATGACGGGCGGGCGGGAACGTAGGGTGCCGTCGCCGGAGGCGACGCACCGTCATCGACGGGAGGATGTCGCATGGCTGGTGCGTCACGCGCGGAGAGGCTGGGGAATGTCGACCAAGGTGGATCGTCTCCGGGCCGTCTGCCGTGACGCACCCTACGGGGCTGAACCACGCCCTTCACGTCGCTGCGCTCCGTTCCAGGGCGTGCCACCCACCGGGGTATCGCTCGCGTCGCTCGCTGCTGCCCCGGCCTCCTGTCGCGGGCCTCGATTCCTCGAGCCTTTCTCGATCACCGTCCCCATGCAGCACCGGGGTGGCACCCCCGAGCTGACGCTCGGGGCTCGCCTGATTCCTGACTCCTGCCGAAGGGGTGGCCCGGACGCGGGACGCGTCCGGGTGGCGCAGCCACAAGAATACGTGTGCAGGCGCTGCAGTCGTTCGAGGCGCGTCAATTGATGGAACGCCCTGGCAGCTTCTTCCTGTCGCTTCGCGACCCGGACAAGCAAGTTGTCCGGGCCACCCGGCGCGGCGGGTGGCATGCTTGCCCTTGAAGGCAAGCATGTCCGTGTGTGCCACGGTCAGAGCCCGTGGGACGCGACATACCGGCGGTGCGTCACGGGCCTCGATTCCTCAAGCCTCGCGCCTCAAGCCTCTTGAACCACGCCCGTCGCTGCGCTCCAGGCGTACCACCCGGCCGAACGCGTTGTTCGACGTGGCAATACCAGCACGAAGCGCCAGCGTGTGCGTCGAACGACGTTCGCACTGCTGGACAAGCCAGCAGTGGCACCCGCCCGGGGACCCGTTTCCTCGCGTCTCAAGCCTCGAGCCTTCCGAACCACGCCCGTCGCTGCGCTCCAGGCGTGCCACCCGGCCAGAACGAACAAAGCCCACGGAGCGTGCTCCGTGGGCCTGTGCGTCATGCGGCGACGAACGCAGCGAATCACGCCTCCGCCGCAAAGGCGTCTTCCACCTCGACCGGCGTGATGTGGTCGAGGTAGTTCGTGATCGTCTTCATCGCCACGGCGACGAGCAGTTCCAGAAGCTGCGGCGGCGTGTAGCCGGCTTCGGTAAACGCGGCCACCGTCTCTTCGGAGACATGTCCCCGCTCGCGAACGATCTCACGAACCGTCTGCACCAGTGCGTTCTGCTTCGCGTCCGACAGGTCACGGCCTTCACGCACCGCCTCGACCGTTTCGGCATCCACCTTCAGCATCGACTTGAGCACCGTCGAGTGGGCCGCCGTGCAGTAGCGGCATTCGTTCTCGACGCTGACGGCCAGCAGGACCAGCTGCTGTTCCCTGGGGGAGAAGGAGGTGTTCTCCAGGATCGATCCGAGGGTGAGGTACGCATCGAGCGTCGCCGGTGCGTGTGCCATCACGCCGAGGATGTTCGGCACGAAACCGAACTTCTTCTGCACTCCTTCGAGCGTGCCGCGGGCGGCTTCGGGGGCGGTGTCGATGCTGAGGGGGGCGAAGGTGGACTGGGCGGTGGTCATGAGGGTCTCCGATCTGCTGACGTGACTAAGGGAACTTGTGAAGGTGAAGCGGCCCGCTGAGGGGAAGGGAACGGGTTTCAGAGGGCGGCTTCGACCGCCTGCTGGTAGCGCTCCTTCGGCTGGGCGCCGACGATCCGGTCGACAACCTCGCCGTCGCGGAAGACCAGCACGCTCGGGATCGCCTGAATCTGGAACTGCGTGGCGACCTGCCGGTTGTCGTCGACGTTAACCTTGCCGACGACGGCCTGGCCGGCGAAGTCGTCGGCGAGTTCTTCGATGACGGGGCTGACCATGCGGCAGGGACCGCACCAGGGTGCCCAGAAGTCGACGAGAACGGTCTGGTCACTCTGGAGGACGTCCTGGTTGAAACCGGCGTCGGTGAATTCGCGGATCTGGGTGGACTGTGCCATGACGTTTGCTCCTTTCGGGAACGGAGATGGACGGAATGATGTCGCGGGCCGAACCGGGTCGGCCGGATGTTGTCACTGTTGAGGTTGGGGGCCCGGGGGCCGGTGTCGTATCGGGGGAAGCCGGTGAAACCGCATCGGGTGGCAACAAGTTGGCCTCTGCATTGTTGATGCCTCAACTATCTGGGCAAAAAAACAGGTCGTCCGGTCGCTAACTGCAGCGGGACTGCTCCGCTTCGACAGCCGAGCGGGCCTTGTCCAGGAGCTGGCCCAGTTGCGTTCGCTCCTTCTCGGACAGGTGTCCGACAAAGTGGTCGCACAGGTTGAGGACCGGTTCCTGCATCGTTTCCACCAGTGTGCGACCGTCCCTGGTCAGTTCGACGTACCACACGCGGCGGTCCTGGTCGCAGCGGACCCGTGTGATGAGATTTCGCTTTTCGAGTTTGTCGAGCAGGCTGGTGATGGCCGGCACGACGGTCACCATCTGTCCGGCCACTTCCAGGCACCGCATGGGGCGGTCTTCGCTGTAGAGGATCCGGAGGATGTTGTACTGCGGCTGGGTCAAACCATGTTCGCGAAACAAGCGTCCGAACTGGTGCTGGAACTGATCGTTGGTTTTGAGGATCGTCATGATCAGTTCTTCGGCACCAAAGCCGGCCGGTTGCTGCGAGTCGGGTTGTTTCTGGCGTTCTTTGGAAGTCATGTCGGTTGCAGTCACTTCATCGGCGTTTCCGCCGGACAGGAATAGTTTATTCCTCGACTAACGAGAGGTCAACAAGAATTCTTCTGCGAATTCTCCGGAGGCCTCTCGTGGCTGAGTCTACTTCGGTCCGGCCTCGATTTCCGCGAGCTGGTGTTCGCTGGGGAACTCCCGGACCCGGAACCGCTGCGGGTAGGCGTCGGTCGGGACCATCAGGTCGCCCACCACCTGTTGAACGAAATCCCAGTTCCCGCGGATGAATGTTTCGTCCTCGCGGCGGGCAAACATCACCTGGTCGGCCCGGGGCAGCAGCGAGTCGATGCCCTCGCCCCAGACGCAGTAACTGACGTACCGCTGCTCTTCGTCCTGAAACGCCGAGTACGACGCCACGAACACATCTTCGCCGTCCCGATGGTAGAGCGATTCCAGCAGGGCTTTCTGGTCGGCGTACTCGGCCCCCAGCGACTTGATCTCCAGCAGGCGAAACTTCTGGTAGTGCGGGTGGTCGGCAGAGAGTTCCCACGTATGCCATTCGTCATTGATGAGGATCACCGGCAGGGCGTTCATCGGTCGGGGTGCTTCGAGGGCCGAGTCGGCCAGCTCGGCGATCGCCCCCAGCCCCTCTTCGTCTTCCGACCCGGCGATCAGCAGCGTATCCCGATTGGGGACTAACGCGACCGGCGCTCCCTCGACGTCCAGTTGATGGATCAGATCGAGCATCAGCAGACGCGATGCGTCGTAGGCGTCCCCGGTGGCGGTCGCATACACCGAGCTGCCGAGTTGTGCGATGCGGACATCGACCTCGGCGAGGTTCCGGCGGGCGGCCTCCATCGCTTCGTAGTAGGTGACGCCCCAGCTTTCGAGCTGTTCGGCACTGACCGACTGCATCGATTCGGGCAGGTCGTAGACGAGGGCGGCACAGAGGTGTTCGCCGATCAGCTCGTGGGGGATCGACGGTCCTTCGTGGCCTTCGAGTTGGCTCTGCAGCCGAAGCAGTTCGATGTACGCACGTGAGCGGACGATCGGTCGCAGGTCGTGGCGGGCATCTTCGAAGTCGGAGGGAACTTCCTTGAGGTACGTCAGCAGGCCGCGGACGATGTGCCGCAGATGCTGTGATCGTTCCTTGCGGGGAAGCTGCTGGTGCTCGGCGAAGAAGTTCGTGAGGTTGGCGACGCCTGCGTTGGAACCGTCTTCGTAGAACCGGAGCTGGAAGTTGTCCCGGTCGAATTCAACCTGCCGGGGATCGCCCGCCTGACGGAGTTGGTTGATCACCTGTCGGGCGAATCGTTCGGGCGTTGGTGTGCCGAAGAATCGATCGAGCAGTCCCATGATTCGCCAATTCTCGAGGTTTCGCGTAATGTGTCATGCTGAGCTTATTCTCAGCCTCCGCGGGCTGAGACACAACCGCAAACAGCCAGGGCGGAGTCAGTAATGGTGGCGATTCGGATGACGCAACGTGAAGCCTGGGGCCGGTGGTCGGGACGGGTCGGGCTGGCCCTTCTGTTCTGCGTCTGTGCGAACATGGCGACGGCGGCCGAACCGGTCGTCGAAGTGGTGGCCGGCCCGCATGACCGGAACGAAACTCTGGTGGTCGGGGCATTGCCATCCCGTCTGCCACTCGTGGAGCTGGTCGACGTCAACGAGTCGTCCCGGTCGACGATTGCCCAGCGGATTCCCGACTCCGACGAGTACGTCTGGTGGCTCGAACAGCCGTTGCCCGCCGGCACGCGTCGGCAGTACCGCGTGACCGAAGCGGGGCGCGATCAGCGGCCGGAGGTCGCGGTCGAACAGGATGAGAATGCCATCGTCGTGCAGGTCGGCGACCGGACGGTGCTGCAGTACAACGTGGCGACGGTGCAGCCGCCGGCGGATCTTGATCCGGTCTATGCACGAAGCGGCTTCATCCATCCGCTTATGACGCCTGCGGGACACGTGGTGACGGCGGGCTTTCCGAAGGATCACGCCCATCAGCACGGCATCTTCTCGGCGTGGGTGCGGACGGAGTTTGAAGGGCGCAAGCTCGACTTCTGGAATCAGCGGGATCTGACCGGGCATGTCCGCCATGTCAGCGTCGATCGGATCGAAACCGGCCCGGTGTTCGCCCAGTTCGACGTGACGCTCGAACACTCCGACCGCAGCGATCCCAAGCAGCCTCGTCCCGTTCTCAAGGAGACCTGGACGGTGCGCGTCTATCATTCGAAGGCGCCGTTCCTGTTCGACATCGTCTCGACGCAGACGTGCGTTGCCGATTCGCCATTGCAGGTGAATGAGTATCACTATGGCGGGATTGCGTTCCGCGGTACGACGAAGTGGCTCAATCAGGAGACGGCGGACTTTCTGACGAGTGATGGTCACAGTCGGGTGGCGGGCAACCATACGCGTCCGAAGTGGGTGGCGGCAACGGGGCCGTTCGAGGAGGGGCCGGGGACGCTGACGGTTCTGGATCACCCGGCGAACTTCCGGTTTCCGCAGCCGGTCCGCCTGCATCCGAGCAAGCCGTACTTCGTGTTCACGCCGCCGTTCCTCGGTCCGTTTGCGCTGCCGCCCGGACAGCCCTACGTGTCACGCTACCGGTATCTCGTGCATGACGGGGCTCCGGTCACCGCCGACTACGATCGACTGTGGCGGGATTACGGTGCCCCTCCCGTCGTGCAGGCTTTGACCGGGGGTGACGCCGGTGAGTGAATCGGTTGGGGACGGGAGTTCACCGCGCGCAAGCGAGCCCGCGATGACGAAGGTACCGCGAAAGAGACGCTGGCTGATGCGGGGGGGACTGGTGGTGGCGGGCGTTGTCGCCGTCGCCGTTGTTGCCACCACTCTCGCCTCCTGGCGGCGGCCGGAGCTGGGAGTCGTGGAGGGTGAGCTGCGTCCCTGTCCCGACTCGCCGAACTGTGTCAGCAGTTTCGAACCACGCGAGTCCCACCATGTCGCGGCGCTGCCGGTGCAGGGCGATCCGGAGAGTGCCCTGCCCCGGCTGGTCGCGGTCGTGGATGCGATGCCGGGCGCCAGCCTGATTGCAGAGACCGACGACTACGCCCACATCGAATTCGTTTCGCCGGTGATGCGCTACGTGGATGACGTCGAACTGCTGCTGGATGAAGCGGCGGGCGAGATTCACATCCGGTCGGCATCCCGTGTCGGGCATTCGGATCTCGGGGCGAATCGAGCCCGCGTGGAGGCGATTCGGGAGCGGTGGGAGTCCGCGGCGGCGGCGAAGGCTGTCGAATGATTGCGCGGCACTGCGCAAGAAAAAAGCCGGGAGAGGGGACTACCCGGCACGCAACTGGTTGGCACGTCTGTTCAGGTCAGCGGGACTGCGACGAATTACTCGTCTGGCCGAGGTCGCTGTGAATCACGCGAACCGGCCGTTTCTTGATCTCGCTGTAGTGCTCCGCGATTTCGGAACGGAGGAATTCGCCGCAATCTCTGCATCGCACACAGTTTCGCGGGACATCCGTTCCGCAGCTGGGGCAGGTTGTCTGCTCCACCCGGACCATGGTCACCTCACAACAGTTGAAACAGAAAATACAAACAAAGGAAAAGGCCGTTTCCGGCCGGAATACGTGCGATACGCCTCTCAGACGTCGGCACATCGCGCGCCAGTTCCGCTCAAATTTCTGATGTGGTGAATTCGTCGGCATTTCCGGCGCGACATCGCCGCAGCGCTACAATGGCGGTGACCGCGCCAGATCGACTGCAGCGATCGGCCCGGGTGGGCGTTCTGTTTCGCTGCACACCAGGTTGGGGCAGGACACCTTTCCGGGGACGGTTCGGGAGCGGCGGACTCGGAGTGCCAGGAGAAGCGGAGAGGACCCTGTTGACGTGAAGACGCCGTCGCATCTGCTGATGACCGTGGCCGCGGCGAAACGTTGGGGGACGGCAGAGGTCCCCCGGATCGCCGTCTGGCTGGGGGCGGTCGCTCCGGACCTGCCGCTGTATGTGCTCACGTTCAGCGGGCTGTGGTTCTTTCATTACTGGCAAGGCTGGACGCTGCGTGAATCGGCCCGGCACATCTTCGGAACGCTGTATTTCTCGGATCCCGGGTGGATCGCCTGCCACAATCTGCTGCACTCGCCGACCAGTCTGGCGATGGGGCTGGTGCTGGCGAAGCTGGCTCAGCGGCGCTGGCCGCAGGCGGCCCGCTGGTGGACGTGGTTTCTGGTGGTGTGCCTGTTCCACTCAGTGGTCGACATCCTGACGCATCACGACGACGGTCCCCTGCTCTTCTGGCCGATCGACTGGACGACGCGTTTTGCCAGCCCGGTCAGCTACTGGGATCCCGCTCACTTCGGCCGGGAATTTTCCCGTCTCGAGCTCGCGCTCGATGTTGTCCTGCTCGCGTATCTGGTCTGGCCGATGGTCCGGTCACTATGGGGACGCACCGAAGCGCAGGGTGAGACCAGCGCAATGGTATGAATTCTGCGGGCCGTGTGAGTGGCACTCTTCTGAGCTGCTGGCTGAGGCAGGGATTCCGGGACGGCACGTTCGCATCATGAACACTCTGATGCTGACAAATGTTTACACTCCGCGGCTCGGCGGTGTGACCGGACGCATTTCGGGCTTCTCGCAGGGACTGCGGGAGCGGGGGCATCGTGTCCAGATCGTGATACCGCAGGAGGTGATACCGGCCGGCGTGAACCTCGAGACGTTCGGCCGTGCGGGTCATTGTCGAGGACAGAACCAACGGGCAGCCCGGTCTTCGTCCGAGCGGTCTGTCGATCGGCTGGAAGCGCTGTCTCAGCGGGTCGTTGCGGCACGGTCCGACGGCGAGGGGGGCGTGCTCGATCGCTCGTTAACGTTTCTTGAATATGAGTGGAATGCGTGGGGAGCGATGGCCCGGGCACTCGGGCAGGCGGTCTCCACGACCCCGTGAATTGCCGGTTCAGCCGCACATTTCAGTGTTTCCGGTGCTTCTGCGGGGTGACAGGACTTGATAAACTCCGCCTCCCTGCTCCCGGGGTTTCGCCGGGACAGTTCCTGAATGCCCGCCGGATACGGGGGCGACTGGCAGCGTGTTGCCGGCCAGTGCCTGACCTTCTGCCCCCCGGAAGCTGCACCGGAAGAGATCTGCCGTCCGCAGTTCCCGCCTTCGAGCCCATCCCGATTCGCAACGGACCCATCGATGCGTCGCGACGACATTCGCAATATCGCCATTATCGCCCACGTCGATCATGGCAAGACCACACTGGTTGACGCCCTGTTGCGTCAGAGTGGCCAGTTCCGGGAATCGCAGCTGGTGGGTGAGTGCATCCTCGACTCCAACGATCTGGAGCGGGAACGGGGCATCACGATCCTGGCCAAGAACATCTCGGTCACCTATCAGGGTGTGAAGATCAACATCATCGACACGCCCGGCCACGCCGACTTCGGCGGTGAAGTCGAGCGCGTGCTCCGCATGGCGGACGGAGCGCTGATTCTGGTCGATGCGTTCGAGGGGCCCCGCCCGCAGACCCGCTTCGTGCTCACCAAGGCACTTGAGGTAGGGCTGAAGCCGATCGTCGTGGTCAACAAGGTGGACCGGCCCGACTGCCGCCCGGAAGACGTCCTGCTCGAGACGCTGCATCTGATGGACGAACTCGGGGCGGACAATGCTCTGGAGATTCCCTACATCTTCGCCAGCGGCCGGTCGGGATTTGCGTCGCACGATCCGGAGGAACGGGGCGGGACGATCCAGCCGCTGCTCGACCTGGTCGTCAACGAGATTCCCGGTCCCGTGGCCGATCCGGATGGTCCGTTCCAGGTGATGGTGACGACGCTCGTCTGGTCGGAATACGTCGGCCGGATCGCGGTCGGGCGGATCATGTCCGGCAGCGTGGTTCCCGGACAGAAGGTGGCTGTGATCGATCGGGACGGCCAGCAGACCAACGGCGTGGTCGAAGGGGTGGAGCTGTTCGACAAGCTCGGCCGCGTGAAGGCGGACCGGGCCGGTGCCGGCGACATTGTCGCCCTGGTCGGACTGCCGGGTGCCGAGATCGGCGACACGGTCTGTGACCCGGCTCAACCGGTGCCACTGCCACGGATCGAAGTGGACGAGCCGACCCTCTCGATGGTGTTCACGATCAACTCGTCGCCGCTTTCGGGACAGAGCGGCAAGTTCCTCACCAGCCGGCACCTGCGAGACCGGCTGCAGCGGGAGCTGGAGTCGAACGTCGCGCTGCGGGTCTCCGAAGCGGACGGCCGCGACGCCTTCAAGGTCTCCGGCCGCGGCCTGCTGCACCTGTCGATCCTCATCGAGACGATGCGACGGGAAGGGTACGAGCTGTCGGTCGGCAAGCCGGAAGTCATCCGGAAGCAGATCGACGGCAAGTGGCACGAACCGTTCGAACTGCTGGAAATCGATGTGCCATCCGGCGATGTCGGCTCGGTGATGGAGCTGGTCACCGCGCGGCGGGGACAGCTGATCGAGATGCAGGCGGGGTCCGGGACGCACACGCATCTTCAGTTTTCGATCCCCGCACGGGGACTGATCGGCCTCCGGACGCGGCTGCTGAACGCGACGCGCGGCGAGGCGGTCATTCACCACCGGTTCGACGCCTACAAGGTTCTCGATGGGGAACTGCCCCGTCGCAAGAACGGCGTGCTGGTGTCGCAGGTGGCAGGCAAGTCGACCGGCTATGCCCTGTGGAAACTGCAGGAGCGGGCCGAACTGTTTGTCGGACCGGGCGAGGACGTCTATGAAGGGATGATCGTCGGCGAGAATTCGCGCGAGAACGACCTGGTCGTGAATCCGGTGCGCGAAAAGAAGCTGACGAACGTCCGGGCGGCCGGCTCGGACGACAACATCATGCTCGAACCGCCCCGCGAGATGACCCTCGAACGGGCCCTCGAATACATCGAGGCGGACGAATACGTCGAGGTCACGCCGACCGCCATCCGGCTGCGGAAGATCTGGCTGACCGAAAACGAGCGGAAACGGAACGTCCGCAAGACCGGCTGAGTGACCGCGTGCTCTGACGTCCACATTTGCTGATCCGGATCACCGGTCCGGTTTCGGAGACCGTTGCGCCCCACTCTCTTCCGCCTGAACGTGTACGTCTGTACCTGTTAGGCTGGATCGATCTCTGCTGCAAGATCGATCGGGTGCTTTTAACCGGATTCAGCGTCCGGGCCGGCGAAGTCGGCCGATTCCGCTCATGCTGCAGAATTGCTCCCGTCGATACAGGGATAGACACCCATGGCTCCAGGGATGGGAAGCGATATGATGCGCGGTACCGAATACGGCCGTAAGAAGAAGATTCTGGCTCTGCTTGGTCCAGCAGTCTGTGTTTCCGGGCTTGCCGTCTCCGGATGTGCACGTAGCCGGGACGTCGCGGTTGCCCGGCCGGAACCGGCCGCCGATCAGCAGAGCGACGCCGAGTCGGCTCAGGAACAGCGCGAACTGATCGCGCAGGACGACGCCCTCGAGCCGACTGCCTCCGAAGCGGAAGTCCGCCGCACCGGCTGGCGACGCTGGCTGAGCGGCGACTCGGAAGGCGAGGCCCGGGTGGCTCAGGAAGCTCCGCAGACGCGGCGGTCGTTCGCCAAACTGTTTGCCGACGACGAGGCTCAGGGCGGTACGACCGACCCCTTCGTCAAAGGGCAGTCGGTTCAGACGGCTTCGGCGCAGCGGGCACCAGGTGTGCCGGCCCAGTCCGAACCGCCCGTGCAGACCGCTCAGGCCGAGTCGCCTGCGGTTGCCGCGACCCCGTCGAAGTCCACCGCACCGGCTGGAGAGCAACAGGCCTCGCGCGAGATCTTTGACAGTCTGATGAGCCCACCGAATGCGACTGAGCAGGCCGCTCTGAGCCGACCGGGTGAATCCGTCGCGCGTGCGTCTGCCGCGCCGTTCGGCGCCAGGCCGTTTCCCCAGGAGACCGTTTCGCGAACGGATCGGTTGCGTGCGGAAGTGGCGGCGACGGAATCGGCACCGGCACCCCGTTCGGAGCCTCGTCCGGAACCGCGACCGGAACCGCGGGCCCGCGTCAACCAGGTGCGGTTCTCGCCGGCTGCCCAGGAACAGACCCGCAAGCGGGTCGGTCTGCTGATTGCCCAGGCTTACCGGCAGGATTCCGAAAGTGATACCGCCGGTGCCCTGCGGTCACTCGAACGGGCCATCGAACTGTGCAACTACGGCGGTCTGACCTTCGGCCCCGGCGATGATGACCCGCGGGAACTGAAGCGACGGGTTCTGCACGGCCTGCGACTGAAGCCGAAGAAAGCGGGCGAAGCGGAAGCGGCCCCGGCAGGTCCCTCCGCCGATGCCTCGTCGGCCACGACCTCCCCGGTCCAGCAGGCGGACTACGGCACCGACAGCCTGGCGGACGAGGTCTTCGACGACGTCTTCGGTCAGCATCAGTGGCGCCGGGCGACCGACGCACCCGAATCGGACGAGGCGGCGGTCCCGTCGCAGTCCGAGCCGGACGCGGCTGCCGACGAAGTCGACGACGCCCGCCCGTTTCCGATGGAACCGCCCGTCGACCCGCTCAGTGCACAGGCGGAGCCGGAGATGACCGGCGATGCCGAACCGGCGGACTCACCGATTCAACTCGCCGGGATCGTCGATGTCGACGAGACCGAGGACATTGTTCGCCACGCGGTGGTTGAGCAGACGGATACCGAGTCGCTGCGTCGTGTACAGACGGTTTCGGACGAGAGCGTGGAACTGAGCAGTCCGCTGCTGGCGGAAGGGTCGTATCCGGAGTTTCCGTCCCGGACCGAGCAGCCGGCACCGGAACCGCTGGTGCAGCTCGATCCGCAGCCGCTCTACGTCGCACCGCCGCCGCCGGTTGAAACGACGGCGGACCGCTCGTCGCAGCTGGAGGGTGGTCCGGGGGCGAAGCCGGGCGAGAGCCGCAGCAGCCGCTCGCCGATCGTTCAGATCGCGCTGATTCTCATCGGCGTCGTCGGAGGACTGGGGCTGCTGTTCCGTCGCCGCGGTCACAAGACGCCGACGGCAACGTAAGCAGGCCGTCGAGTCGTCCAAACGCGTGCCCGCCGGCTCTGTCCGGCGGGGCCTGCGAGCGACGTCCGATACCAGCGCGATGTGCCGCGAGTGCACCGGAACGTTCCTGCTTCCGGTGCGCGTCGCCGGTCGGCAACAACCGGCCCTGCATCTTTCACTCGGTCGGTGGCACGGCTCACAGAGCCGTGCCACACGAGCCGATGGGTTCCATCATCCGCATGGCCACTCCGCTGCGCGGCGAGGCCATGGCACCCGTCATCGCCTCAAGCCTCGCGTCTTCCTGCCACCGGCGTCGCGGAGCGACAAAAGGTCGGGGGAGAACCGTCGATGGGGGTGATGGCTGTGTGCCACGGGCTCTGCCCGTGCCTTCCGGGGTGGCATGCTTGCCCTTCAAGGCAAGCATGACCGGTGCGTCGAGTCGCCCGACGTTCGACGATGCACTCGCTGGCGCTTCGTGCTGGTATTGCTCCGGGCTCGTCATCGACGTTGGGGGTCTTTCCCTCAAGCCTCACCCCTCGAGCCTCATTCCTACTTGAGATCCTTCGGCTGGATCGGCTTGTCTTTGGAGATGACGTCCGGGCCTTTGCCGGCCCGCTTCTCGTAGAAGCCGTCCCCCGCCTTGACGTATTTGGTGAATCCGAGGCGGTCCAGCTTCTTGTCGTCGCTGACGTTCTTCTGCATCGCCGAGTCGGACCAGGATCCGCCGATGAAGGGCGGTTGGATGACGCGGCGGACCGGCTCTCCGGTCTCGGGGTGTTCGGTGAGCGGAGCGTCGCTGAACTGCTGGAACAGCTCGAACTGTTCGCCCCCCTCGCCGTCCGGCTGGATCACTTCGTAGACGTAGATGGGCATACTTCCAAACTCCTGAACGACGCGCCGATCGGACCGGGGACAGAGACAGACCGGTCCCGGCAACTCTCATTATTCCCGGTTTTGCGCAGGAGGGAAGTCAGCGGAACAGAACGGCCGGGCCGGGAAGACTGCGGTCAGGCCGCCTTGGCTTCCGGGCGATCGGTGCGGAAGTTCGACTGCTCCTCGATGATCGACGTGGCGTCGAACCGCTTGCCGAAGTACAGATCCTGGGCCCGGGGATCGTTCAGCACCGTCTGGGCGCTGCCGCTGACGATGACCTCACCGGCGCAGATGATATTGTTGCGGTCGGTGATGGTGAGGGTTTCCCGCTCGCGGTGGTCGGTCAGCAGGATGGCGATGCCGCTGTCCCGCAGCTGCGCGATGATGTCCTGAATGTCGTTGATTGTCCTTGGGTCGATGCCGGTGAACGGCTCGTCCAGCAGGATGATCTCCGGCTTGCTGGCCAGGCAGCGGGCGATTTCGAGCCTTCGCCGCTCACCGCCGGAGAGCGTCGAGGCGATCTGCCGCCGCTTGTCTTCGAGGCCAAACTGTCCGAGCAGGTCGTCGATGATCTCCTTCCGCTCGCGGTGACTGTGCGGGAGGAATTCGAGGATCGCCTGCAGGTTCTGTTCGACCGTGAGCTTCACGAAGATGCTCTGGTCCTGGGGCAGGTAGCCCATGCCGCGGCGGGCCCGCTGGTACATCGGCCACTGGGTGACGTCTTCGCCCTTGAGCAGCACACGGCCCTCGGTAGGGACGATCAGGCCGCACGTCATGCGGAAGGTACTCGTCTTGCCGGCGCCGTTCGGGCCGAGCAGTCCGACGATTTCCCCTGGCTGCACATCGAAGGTTACGCCGTCGACGGCACGTTTGCCGCCCGGGTAGTCCTTCACCAGTCCGATGCATTCAAGAATGGCCATGCGTTGCGTCCTCCATGACGAACCTGCGGACGCGGACTGTACCGCGGGTCTCGGAGGAGGTGCAAGACGACTCTGGTGCTCAGGCGTGACGCGGCTCGACTGCAGTGCGACCTGCATGCGCGCCTCGGCGGGGCGAATACGCCACCCGGTGCTCTCGCTGGTGCTTCGTGCTGGTCGGCGCACGAGTCGCAGAGCCGTGGCACACGGGCCGCACGCGGGCCGATTCAGCGAATCCGGAGCATCCGGGGAACCTGGGGGTAAAACGGCAACGAGTACCGTGGGTAGTCCTCGACCGTTTCGAGGCCGTTTGGACCGGGCTGTTTGTGGTACCAGATCGGAAAGCCCCGACCACCGTTCATGAACGGCACGCCATGCGGCCAGTAGATGAAGAACGCCTTGCCGACAAGAAACTGCCGCGGGACGGTCTGCATCCCGTCGTTCCACAGCCGGCTGTCGCGGCTGCGGGGGCTGTTGTCCCCCAGGGCAAGGAACTCATCGGGGCCGATGATGTACTCGGCCTGATCGAGTCGCTCGGCGTCTTCGGTGTACCGGTGTCGCCAGGCATCCGGGTTGTTCAGTCGTTCCGTGAGATCCCGTTCGAAGATCTTGTTTTCGTGGTGCAGTCCGTTGGCGAATTCGACGCGATAGTAGATGTCCCGTTCGACGACCAGATCGCGGATTTCGGCGTCGATTCCACGGGCCGCGACCCCGGCGGGGGCCAGATCGCTGGCGTAGGGAAGTTCGAGTGTGGTCGCATCCCGGGAGTAGGCGGCATCGGGGCCGAAATCGACCAGGCCATCGTCGACCCACAGACAGAGCCGGTTGTCGACATTTGCAAACGAGATGCGGTAAGTGCCGGGGCCCTGGACGGCGGTCTTCGCGGTGCCGATGACCCGTTCGCCATTCGGGTTCTCCGGGTCTTCGGGGACGTAGACGTAGGCGAGTGTCGCCTCGCCGGTGTTGACGTCAATTCGGCAGCGGTACCAGTAGA
>ENA-ORCW01000367-ORCW01000367.1-marine-metagenome-genome-assembly--contig:-NODE-367-length-32689-cov-4.229885_pt1 | contig 32689 bp, 18 predicted proteins | sample MGYA00237784_ERZ508517 | MGnify/ENA primary metagenome ERZ508517 (study PRJEB26187, sample SAMN06268979) | marine metagenome | isolation source: Tt ae E1 feedstock associated aerobic enrichment on... | reverse complement strand
CGGTGATGCCCAGCGGGGTGAAGATTTTCTCGACGGCGTAGTCGTGCAGCGCCTTGCCGCAGCCCCGGGCGATGAGGTGGGCCAGCAGTGCCGTCGCGCCGCCGCAGTAGTTCCAGCGGCTGCCCGGCGCTGCGGCGACGGGGTGTTCCAGGATGTAGCGGTAGCGGTCCCCGGCGCCTTCCATGGCGACCTCGCTGTTGCGCGGGTCGCTGTAGGGCAGGGTCTCGTTCCAGTCGAGGCCCAGCGTCATGGTGAGCGCGTGCTCGACGGTCATCTTGCGGCGCGCGGGATCGGCGGCGAGGTCGTGGTAAGGAAAGTGATCGAGCAGCGGCGCGTCGAGCGGCGGCACCTTGTCCTCGGCCAGCGCGATGCCGTAGAGCAGGCCGACGACGCTCTTGGAGACCGAGCGTACGTCGTGCAGCACCTCCGGTCCGAAGTCGACCCGGCCGAGCGGCTCGCCCCAGCGCTGGTCCCCGCCGCTGAAGTAGCGCTCCAGGAACAGCTTGCCGTGGCGTGCGACGGCGACGCCGTGCATCTGGGGGAAGCCGCCGGCCTCGACCTTCTGGGCCAGGCGCTGTTCCAGATCCGCGGCGAAGCCTGCCGCCCCGGGTGTCGTCGCCTCCCAGTCTTCGGCGGCGGCCTGTGGCATGGCAAAGATCCCAATCGTGGCGGTGAAGGGCTTAAGTCGGACCGCGTTGCATACCACGCGGCCGGAAATTCGGCCCGCAAAGCGTGGTGAGACCAAGTGTCATATAGGCGCAACGGCCAAGGTTGTTTATACTGCAGCGCAACAACCAAAAAAGCTTCACGCAAAAATTCCTGGGGGAAGTACGACTTGAGCCCAATTCAAGCCGGCGGCGCTGCGCCGCCCTTCCGCAAGCTGCTGGTCGCCAACCGCAGCGAGATCGCGATCCGCATCTTCCGCAGCACGCACGAACTCGGCATCCGCACGGTCGCCATCTACTCCCACGAAGATCGCTACGCCCTGCACCGCTTCAAGGCCGACGAAGCCTACGAAATCGGGCAGCCCGGCGAGCCGATCCAGGGATACCTCGACATCGAGGGCATCGTCGCCCTCGCCCGGCAGCACGACATCGATGCCGTCCACCCCGGATACGGCTTCCTCTCCGAAAACCCACAGCTCGCTCAGGCGTGCGAAGACGCCGGCATCGTCTTCGTCGGCCCTCGCGTCGACACCCTCAAGCAGCTCGGCGACAAACTCTCCGCACGCAAGATCGCAGAAAAAGCAGGCGTCCCCGTCCTCGGCGGTGGCGGCGGCGTCATCAAGGATGCAAAGCAGGGAAAGAAGCTCGCCAGGGACGTCGGCTATCCGATCATCCTCAAGGCGGCACACGGCGGGGGCGGACGCGGCATGCGCGTCGTCCGCGACCCCAAAGAATTCGAATCCGCCTACGAACAGGCCCGACGCGAATCCCTCACCGCCTTCGGCAGCCCCGATATCTTCGTCGAGAAGTTCATCGAACGCGCCCGCCACATCGAAGTGCAGCTGCTGGGCGACAAGCACGGCAACCTCGTCCACCTGTACGAGCGCGACTGCTCCGTCCAGCGACGCCACCAGAAGGTCGTCGAAATCGCTCCCGCCCCCAACCTCGACCCCGCCGTCCGCGACGCCCTCTGCCAGGCCGCTGTCGCCATCGGACGCCAGGCCAACTACGAAAACGCCGGCACGGTCGAGTTCCTCGTCGATGCCGACACCAACCAGTACTACTTCATCGAGGTCAACCCCCGCATCCAGGTCGAGCACACGGTGACCGAAGAGGTGACCGGCGTCGACATCGTCAAGTCGCAGATCCTCATCGCCCAGGGAACGCCCCTCGACGATCCCGCCATCGCCCTGCCCAGCCAGGACGCCATCTCGACGCACGGCTACGCCATCCAGTGCCGGCTGACCACCGAAGATCCCTCCAACCGCTTCATGCCCGATTACGGCCGGATCACCCACTACCGGTCGGCGAGCGGCATGGGCATCCGTCTGGACGCCGGCAGCGCCTTCTCCGGAGCGGTCGTCTACCCGTTCTACGACTCCCTCCTGGTGAAGCTGACCGCCTGGGCCCGCAAGTTCCCCGATGCCGCCCGTCGCGTCGAACGCTGCCTGCAGGAATTCCGCATCCGCGGCGTGAAGACGAACATTCCGTTCCTCATCAAGCTGGTGATGCACCCGACCTTCATGGAAGGCGAGTGCACGACCCGCTTTATTGATGACACCCCCGAACTGTTCGACTTCCCCATCCCCCAGGACCGGGCCACCAAACTCCTCACCTACCTGGCCGAGACGATCGTCAACGGCAACCCGCTCGTCGCCGACCGACCCGTCTCCACCCGCCGGGCCCCCGCTCCCCTGCCCCACTACGACGCCAAGGCGCCCGCCCCGGACGGCCCCCGCCAGAAGCTGCAGGAGCTGGGCCCCGAGAAGTTCTCGAAGTGGCTGCTCGAACAGAAGCGGCTGCTGATGACCGACACCACGCTCCGCGATGCCCACCAGTCGCTGCTGGCGACCCGGCTGCGGACCTACGACATGCTGCATGTCGCCGACGCCTACGCCCGACTCTGCCCCGACCTGTTCTCCCTCGAAATGTGGGGCGGAGCCACCTTCGACACCTCGATGCGGTTCCTCAAGGAATCCCCCTGGCAGCGGCTGACCGAACTCCGCGAGCGAATCCCCAACATCCTGTTCCAGATGCTGCTGCGGGCCTCCAACGCCGTCGGCTACACCAACTACCCCGATAACGTCGTGAAGGCCTTTGTCGCCGAGGCCGCCGACGCCGGCATCGACGTCTTTCGCGTCTTCGACGCCCTCAACTGGGTGCCCAACATGAAGGTCGCCATGGAGGCGGTCGTCAAAAGCGGCGCCATCTGCGAGGCAGCGATCTGCTACACCGGCGACATCCTCGATCCCGCCCGCTCGAAGTACGACCTCAAGTACTACGTCGACATGGCGAAGGAACTCGAGAAGATGGGCGCCCACATCCTCGCCATCAAGGACATGGCGGGCGTCTGCAAACCGTACGCCGCCGAGCTGCTCGTCAAGACGCTCAAGCAGGAAGTCGGCATCCCGATCCACTTCCACACGCACGACACCGGAGGCGTCCAGGCCGCCGCCATCACCAAGGCCGCCGAGGTCGGACTCGATATCGCCGACGGAGCCCTGGCGCCGCTCTCCGGCACGACGTCGCAGCCGAACCTCAACACGGTCGCCCAGGCGTTGCGGTTCACCGATCGCGACACGGAGCTGCCCGCCGACGCCCTCGACGAGATCGCCGAGTACTGGCGGGCCGTCCGCGAGTTCTACACCTGCTTCGAAAGCCCCGTGCTGCCGGCCGGTGCCGACCTGTACCAGCACGAGATGCCCGGCGGACAGTACACCAACCTGTTCCAGCAGGCCCGCGCCCTGGGCCTGGCGGACCGCTGGCACGAAGTCTGCCGCGTCTACGCCGACGTCAACCAGCTGCTCGGCGATATCGTGAAGGTCACCCCCACCAGCAAGGCGGTCGGCGACCTGGCGCTGTTCCTCATTGCCAACGAGATGTCGGCCGAGGACGTCCTCTCCGGCGATCGCGAGCTGGCCTATCCGCAATCGGTTGTCGACCTGGTGAGCGGCAAGATGGGGCAGACGCCGGGCGGCTTCCCCCGCAAGGTCCGCCAGAAGATCCTGCGGGGCGAAAAGGCACTGCGTGGCCGGCCCGGAGCGAGCATGCCGCCGGCCGATTTCGATGCGGCTGCAGAGGAGATCAAGCCGCTGCTCGGCCGCGACCCGGACCGCCGGGACGTCGTCTCACACCTGCTGTACCCGCAGGTGTTTGCAGACTTTGCGGCACACCAGGAGCAGTATGGGGACGTGAGCACGCTGCCGACGCCGGCGTTTCTGTACGGGCTGGAATCGGGCGAGGAGATCGCGGTCGACATCGAGCCGGGCAAGACGCTGATCGTGCGGTTTCTGACGATCGGCGATCCGCACGAGGACGGCCGGCGGACGGTCTTCTTTGAGCTGAACGGCCAGCCGCGTGAAGTGACGGTGGCGGACAGGGCCCTGGAGCCGGAGACGCCGCGGGTGGCGAAGGCGGACCCGGGGAATTCGAAGCACGTGCCGGCGAGCATGCCGGGCATGGTGGTGAACGTCGTGGCGCAGTCGGGCGACGCGGTGAAGAAGGGTCAGAAGCTGGTGATGCTGGAGGCGATGAAGATGCAGACGACGATCACGGCCGAGACCGACGGCGTGGTCGACGAGGTCCACGTCCGCCCGGGCACGCAGGTCGAGACGGGAGATTTGCTGATGACGTTGAGGTAGGGGGGGGTGAATGGCAACACATCACCCCGGCCATCCCAAAGAACGCAACCCTCGCAATCTCGTACCCCTTCGCTCTCGATTCAGCAACTCATGCGCAAGTGAATGCCAGCCCCCACGATCGCAGAGCACCTGCCGGACTCGCATCAACTCGCGCGTCACACGTCCCCCTCGCACGAAGCCGTCGACCACTGCACACCTCTTCAGACATCCTCACGCCTCACGCATAGATGCTTAGCGATCAAGAGACGACACATATGTCCAAAGAGGATCCTCTGACCGTGACAGTTGCCTCACAATTTCGGTCATGCGATTGCTTTGACTTCGGTTCGGGCGATAGACCCATCCCTCTTGCCCCTTGGCCTTCTCCAGCACCCCTTCATTCACAAGTTTGTTAAGAATCTTCTTGACAACACTATTCTTCACAACGTCCCCCAAACCGCGAGTAAGGGCCGCCTCCTTTCGCCCCGCCCCCGGCTGAAAAAACGTCTTCTTGACAATCGTGATCAGCACTCGCTGAGCAGGAGACAACCCCGCCTGCTTGATCCTTTCAAGCGTGTTCAACTGATGCCTGCGTTCTACAGTGCACTCCACCATCCATGAGGGCAGCCCTACTTCGGTCACACTTGTGCCAAACATCTCTTGACACACACATTCTTCCAAGACGACACCACGGGGCTCTTCCCCAGACACATGCAAGCTGTAGATCAGTGTATCGGCAATACGGACGTTGCACACGTTCCCCCCCGACAGGTCCAAGCAGTCAATTTCACCGCCACGCAGGCAAAGGTTCTGAAAGTCTATCTCTGGCTCATTCGTCCGGGCCAGCGACGCAACCACGTCCGACGATAACACTGGATTACTTTCGACGTGCTTGCGGGCCACGTGAATCGCTCGCGGCACGTCTACCGTCCCCACAATTCGTGCGGCGACAACCGCCTGTCCGAATTCATCGAGAGGATGAATCCATCGCTCATGCCCAACCATTGCGCCCTCATTCCGGATAATCTCTACAAGATCGTCCGCCCGAAGTCCGTGCAAAATGTATCTGTCTACAAACTGGCGATCAGTTGATTCAGCAGACAAACGACCGAGTCCTGGCAAGCGCTGCAGCATGGCCGTCGATTCTTCCACCGGAACTGCGCCCGCCAATTCGCAGAAGACCGCCGTAATCTCGCTCCATTTGAGCGGACCGTGATTCTCTTTCTTTGTCCGACTGAGCCGTGCCAATCGTCTTAGGACTGCATGAATACCGAATGCCGACAACGCCCTGTGAATGCGAGCTTCTCGTTCACAAAGCACCTCAACAAACGTCGTCCAAAAGCTAACTTCTCCCGACTCTGCCGACACCAATCGATTCAAGTCGTCGTTCTCCAAGCTGGCAACCACTTGAGCAATTAGAGGACGTCGCGGAAGCCATTCAGGAACACTGGCCGAAATCCCTGCGCTCTCTAAGTACGACTGCATCTGCTCGCGAGTGAATTGCTCTGGCGCTTGAGCCACAATCGCATCAGACTCACGCAACCCAAGACTACTAAGCATCTCCGAGTTGGAATCAAAGAAGTGGTGTCGCCCAGTAATGAGCACACCGGAGTTGCTCGCTTCAACGAGATCCCTGATCGCTGCCACCGCATCACGACGAACAGCGCGGAGATCCTCAATCCTATCACTCCATGCTTGCGAACCAATTTCATCAAACCCATCCAAAAGAAAGATGATTCCGCCTTGCGTGTAGGCGCGTATCACATTGTCTGCATACTCAGTGAGTCCCAACTCTCCCAGATGCCGCCGAACAATCTCCTCAGCAGTTTTCGCACCCCAATGGCGGCGCAAGTCGATCGCAAAAGGGAACATGCACGTCTCTTGAGCATTCGCCGAAAGTTCCTGAAACACCTGCTGGAGGCAGCGACTCTTTCCAACGCCGTATTGCCCCAACAGAACGATTCGCCGGCCAAATCGAAGTTCACGAGCAATATCAGGAACAGAGAGCGAACGCGACCGATCTCCAATTGTTTCGTACTCGACCGGCACGTATGCGACGGTGTCGGGCTGTCCCGTTAGAGGATCAACCGCACTCCCGAAGGGGCGAGCTGTGCGGGCATGTGCGTACACAGAATGATCGATCAACTCTTTACTGAACTGTTCTATCGACAACACCTTCACATTCTGCCCATCACCAGTTTGACGGAGCGATGGGTTAGGCTCCCCGTCTGTAACGAAATAGCACTTCGCATATATTGCTTGTGAAAACAAGTACGGCCGGACGCTTGCAAACTTGGCGAGATCTTCGCGGAGCTTGGTGAGACTTGTCTGCTTTGACACCTCGACGAGAACCCAATTGTCGGGTTCAATCTCCAAGACGCAGTCAACCTGAACATCGTTGATCTTGCGGGACACGGCTTGACGGAACCACCTATATGACGCGATCGAGCGTACTTTTGCCTCAAGCGTCGTCCAGTCCATGTTCGTGGCCCCCCATTTCAATGATGACAGATGGATTCGAGTGTCGCACCAGCTCGTGACCATCAGAGACTTTTCACGCATAGGCACGTACCTGCCTAAACCTACCCCACCTTCACACGTCCCGCAACCGATCCACGGCTCCTCGGGTGGGGCCATTGGTCGCGCGAATGAGGGACGAACACAGGCCGGCAAGTCTGCACGTGCAGTCCACCGCCAGCCGTTACCCCGGAGCGCACACTCCGGGCTCGCCTGCGGCATCGGCCATCCGTGTTCGTCAGGCGATGCCTGACCTGCGGGTTCCCTGGCGCATCGTGCTGGTAGTGGCACGTCGAATGTCGTTCGCATCACCCCGGCGCTCACGCAACCGGCTCGGCTGCGGCATCGGCCATCCCGTGTTCGTCAGGCGATGCCTGACCTACGGGTTCTTGCGCGATCTCCGGCTCCGCTTGACCGCTTCGCTCGCCGGCGGCGGTTCCGCCGCCTCTTTCGCCACAGCGACTTCCGGCGTGACTTTCTCGATTCTCCGTTCGAGTTCGTCGACCGCATTCATCAGGAATTGCCGCATGCAACCGACCGAGCAGAACTGAATTTCCATCTGTCCGACATCGGGGGTTTCGCCATCCTTCTTCGCCACGAAGAACGATGCACCAAGAGATGATCGCGATTGGGGATGCTTGCAGACGCCGGAGTCCCAGCCAAGCATCAGGTGCGAACCGAGAAAGACCGGATAGCTGCGACCGTGAACCTGGGCCATCACATTGAACGACAACGACGCCACTTCCGGCCTGGGCGTCACTGGTGACTTTGTCCCTGGCCCAGGCTTCTTACAGACCGGGCATCGCTTCTGCCTTGAGACATTGATCGGGAATCGCATGTGGAACTCGCGGAGTTTGTCCTGACCATGGTGTCGGCGAAGACCAATGTGTCGGCGAACAGGAATTCGACCGCCGAAGTGCGGTAGAGGACGGACTTGTGAACGCAGATGTGGCAAGCGGTGACATGAGTTGCGACGGAGGGCCGGTCGGTTTTCCGTGCTGCACCGCACAAGGCTCCTGTGCTGTGCCGCAGTCTTCACGAGAAGAATTGTCCGCAACCCATTCGGCACCTGTCAATGCCGTCTGCGGAGACGGAAACTCTCTGGCTCTTCGATCCCTCACCGTGTTGAGCACCGTGTGCCACGTGCCGGCGTGTCCTGCAGTGCGAACGTCGTTCGACACACATGCCAGCCTGGAAGGGCAAGCATGCCCCCCGGCATGGCGGGCCCGTCCGCTCCCTCACGGTCGCGGCTCCGATCGTCTCATGCCTGACCGACCACGCCCGTCACTCCGCTCCGCTCCGTTCCAGGCGTGCGACCCCGGCGCTCACACTCCGGGCTCGCCGGGGCGTCGTCAACCAGCGGGCCTCTCAAGACTCGCCGCTCACCTCTCAGGGCTTCCCCCCAAAAAATAGCTGAACCGGTCGCCCGGCCCGGCTATGCTGGCAGTCACTGCCGTCACCAAAGCAGAAGGAACTGTTCACACCTCTTGCACTCTGATTGCGGGGAGAGAACCGATGATCGTTCTGCGGGCCGCCGTCGTAATGTCAGTCGCCTTCTGGTCCTGCCGGGCGTCGGCCGAACTGCCGATCCTGCAGCGTGCGACCACCCCGGATGCCCTCAACAGTCAGATCGACCGGGCCAGGGAACACATCCGCCGCGCGGGACAGGGCCACATCATCGTCGGACAGGTCGTCGTCGAAGGAGACGACGATCCCAGGCAGGTGATCTCGCAGATGCGCATCCTCAAGGACGGCTTCTTCGCCAGCGCGACGCGCGACCTGAAACGACCGGTCGGCTTCCGCATGCACCAGTACATTCCGTACGAACTCGACCTCACACCGTTCAGCGGAGAGGTGGTCGACGTCGGCACGATCACCATGCGACGCCTGCCCCCCATCAAGCTCGCCCCCTTGCGCGGGAAAATTGTCCTCGAAGGCTCCGACGACGCCAGTGCCGTAAAGATCGAACTGACGAGCACTTCCGGTCCGGTCAACACGCCGACGGGCGGCACCGATCCACGTCCTCTTGCGGAATGGGGCCGGGTCCGGGTGCCGGTTCCCCGATCCGGACTGGTTTCCATGGACGGCTTCACGCCGACCTACTACTGGTGCACCCTCTCCGCGCAGGGATACGTGTCGAAGTCGATGCCGGTCCAGTTCTTACCACGGACGGGGGCCGATCTCGGGACGGTGACCCTCGAGAAGCCGCGCCGGATCATCATCAGGTACATTGTCGATCGAACCGAGAATGGCGACTTCGATCCCGACGAGACGAAAAAGATTCTCCTGTGGGGAGGCGAACGCTGGAAGGTCACGCCGGACATCTACGGCTGGGATCTCGAATTCAAGCAGTCCGATGGCAAGGTCTCGTTCTCCTCACCATACGGGCCATGCTATCTTGCCGATCTCGGGGATGCAGAGCTGGACGAGTTTCTGGACATCGATGAATCCACGGCAAGCAAACCGCCCAGGGACGTCCCGCTGGTGTCGGGACACGTGTACCTGATGAACCAGCGCAAGTGGGATCGCGTCGTCCTGTTTCGCATCGAGGTTCAGCAACTGGATTGAACTCCTGCGAAAACAGATATGGGTGGCACGCCTGAAACGTAGCGGAGCGGAGTGACGGGCGTGGCTCGAAAGGCTTGAGGCGCGAGGAAAACGCATGGCCGCTGCGCGTCAATACGGGCAGGGACATGAACAGGTAGGTGACGCGCATGCTTGCCTTGAAGGGCAAGCATGCCACCCCGGAGCTCACGCACCGGGCTCGCCTGGCACCGCTCCCTCACGGTCGCGGCTTGGATGTCCTCGCGCCTTGCTGCCGGGACGAGTCCCAGCCTACCTCTCAAGACTCACCTCTCAAGACTCACCTCTCAAGACTCACCCCGGCTTCACCAGCGACACCTGGATCCGGACGGCCCGGCCGGCCGTCTGCACCTCACCCCAGCCGGTGCGAACCCCCTTCCGCGTCAGTGTTGTCGGGATCGCACGCAGGCAGGCGACGAGCAGTTCCACTTCCCACGGCAGCGCGGCCCGACGGGACATCCCCCGATTGACGCGAATGACGTTCGGCCAGGCCTGGTCATCCGCCACCGGCCAGCCGTGCTCCTCGATCGCTTTCACATCGTCGGGAGCCATATCGAATCTCTCGCTGTACGAGAGCGCCAGCGACGACATCTGCCGGGCCAGCTCCTCATCCGAAATCTGCCCGGCCACCATCCTCTGCAGCAGTCTCAGGTCTTCGTACAGCGCCAGCCCCAGTTCCATGCCCAGCTGCCCCATCACGTTGGCATACCAGGGGCCACTCTCCCAGGCGTCGCACTCGATCTTGAGAATCGCATCCCCGGGAATCCGCATCCATGGCTCCGACATGTAGAACGACCAGGCCGCATCGCACAGGGCAGCAATCAGGTCGGTCTTCATCCCCGTCGTGCTGACCAGCGACGGTGCCCGCCCGGGACCGGTCATCTGCTCGGTGAAGTCGGCCAGAATCGACTCGATCGGGTCCGGATCGTCGGCGATCCCGCAATCGACTTCGAGACTCTCCAGCCACGTTTGCAGCCTGGAAACCTGCCCCTCGGAGTCGACCCGGACCATGCCCGGCCGGCGCGGTTGGCCGATGCCCGGGGAGAGCATCGCCATCGCCAGCCCTTCCCGAAGCCAGTCCTCCGGCGGCCTGGCGTTGGTGATCTGGGTTTCAAGGACCGTCAGGTTGCCGAGATCGACCACCATACGGACCCACGGCTGAACGATCTCTTCCTCGATATGCAGCCACGCCGGCAGTTGCCGGACCGTCGCCCGCCAGACCGCCCCCTGTTCCAGGGACAGTTCGCGCAGCTGATCGTCGCTGAAGTCTCCCTGTCGGGCCTGCTGCCGCTGTTGCCAGCCTTTGTCGAGAACATCGAGGAGGTAGTCGATTCCCGGCAGTTCGTCGGCCAGTTCGCATCGAATGCCGACATCGTCCAGCCGCTTCTGCCAGGCCTGGAAGAAGCCCTTGCGTTTCATGTGGAGCACCGCGGGCCGGCCCACCTTGCCGTTCGACGGGTCGACCAACGTCTTCAGCAGGACTTCGAAGACCTCGGGATTACTCGGGCGTTCGAAAAAGGTTTTCATGCCGATGTGGAGACCGGACGTGGCACCGGCGATGACCACCACCCAGACAATGCCTGCGTCCTCGTCGCTCAGCTTCTTCCGGACCAGGTCGATCGCCCACTCGGGAGTGTCCGAGAGTGGAAGCTCGGCGACTGCCGGCATCAGCTCCTTCCACAGCCCCTTCCGGGCCCGCCGCAACCCACTGTCGGGGTCTCCGAAATCGATCAGACCGTCGAGCACCTTTCGGACCCAGGGGATCGCCTCGGGCGTCTGCTGCCAGTACTCCAGGTTGTCCTGGACATACAGGATCGCCTCGGCGTCGGTTCCTGGATGAGAATACTCGGGAAGGTCCTCCAGGGGCAGCTCTTTCTGCGCGACGAGGTGTTTCGGGACAAAGGGATTGTGTGAGCGGGCCTTGTCGAGAGCCTTGCGGGCTGCGGGCGAGTCTCCCTCCCGGCGGAAGGTGAACAGGGCACGCGTGTAGCACCAGAAAGCGGACTCGTCACGGGGGTAGCGTGTGAGCAGTTCGTACAGTTCGTTGTCATAGCCCATATCGAGCAGCTCCTCCGCCAGACGCCAGCGGACCCCCATGCCCTCGTCGGGACAGACCTGAAGAAGCCGCACAAAGAGATGCAGGCCGTCATCCGTTCGGCCGATGTCGAAGAGGCTTCGCCCGAGGGCCACGTGGGCCAGGAACCAGGGATGTTTGTCGTCGATGTGTGCTTCGCCGGCGGCGAGCGTCGCAAGTGCCTTCTGGCCGAGGTGCCTGTTGGCAGCAGCGACGGCCTGCTCGAAATGGGCCAGCGATTCACCGACAGTGGGCGCGACGTAACCCAGCAACATCCAGGCGCCGCTGCATTCCTTGCTCAGCTCGATGGCTTTTCGGGCAAGCTGGATCGCCTCCTCTTGGTCGCCCTGATCTTCGGCCTCCCAGGCCCGGTTCACGAGCTGGTTGGCCCTGCGCAGACGCGCCTGTTTGCCGGTCAGCTTCGCGCGTCCCTTCGTCTGCTTTCCGGACTTTCTGTTCTTCCTGCTGGCCACGCGATCCATTCCCTGCTCGACATCGAAACCTGAACGGTGCGTAGTGTATCCAGAGCGGTTCGGAATTAGCAGGAAGTCCAGGTTGACCAGCTGGCGTTTCGTGCCGGTATCGGCACGTCGAACGACGTTCGCTCACCCCGGAGCCACGCACCGGGCTCGCCGGGCACCGCTCCCTCACGGTCGCGGCTCGGATTCCCCCACAGCCACGGCTCTGAGTTCACACGGTCGCGGCTCGGAGTTCACACGGTCACGGCGTCGGGTGCCACTGCTGGCTTGTCCAGCAGTGCAAACGCCATTCGACACACATGCCTGCAACACAGACTAACCACCCCGCTCCCGGCACGGCCGGAGGCCGTGGCACACAGCTTTCTCCGTGTCTCCGTGCCTCCTATGAAAAGCGACACGGGTGGCACGTCCCAGAACGAAGCGGAGCGGAGTGATGGGCGTGGTCAGGAAGGCGCGAAGCTCGAGGCGTGAGGCTCGAGGCGTGAGGCTTGAGTAGACCGGCATGACCACTCCGCTGCGCGGCGAGGCCATGGCACCCCGCGGTCATTTTCATCCTCCGGGGCGTCGCCACGTCATGACCACTCCGTGGTTTCCCCCGGGCCCCCGCCCCTCGAGCCTTGAGCGTCGTCCCCGCAGGCCCCGCAGGTTCCCCAGGCGACGATTTCGCGGATTCTTTCTGGATCGTGCGCTTCGCGGGGCGTTTCCTGAGCCGGCGTCGCCCGGATTCCGTTACCATAGGGTGTCCGGGCCGTGACTGTGGGTCGGCCTGTCCACTGTGACGACCGAACCCGTCCTGCAATGGAGTCAAAGGAATGTTCAGCAGTCTGTGGCGCCGGCAGAGTTCGTCCCGCAACGTCGCCCCCGACGAGCGGTCCGTCGCCCGCACCAACGCACCGGTCCTGCGGTTCCGCGGCGAACTGCAGCTCGAAACCGACGGGTCCGCGGCCCCCGACTACGTCGCCGGCGATCCCTACCATCGCATCTGCGTGTTTGCCGTGGATGGCGGCGGGCATGCGGTCGTTATCGAATTCCATCAGGGTACGACCTGCACGATCGATGGCGAAGTCGTGCAAAGCGTCGAAGAACTGGACGACTTCTTCTGCGTGCATGCTGCCGAACAGTTCCCTGAGATGACGACCGGCAACGACCCGGCCAGTCTCGATCGGGAACGGCGTATCTTGGCCGGCTATGACCAGCAGGTGATGGAGATTGTCCGGAGTCTGGGCGGCAAACCGGTGCCGCCGTCGAGTGCTGTCGGCCGGCAGGACGTCTCCGGCGACGCGAATCGCGCCGGCAAGAACCCGCACGCGCCGGGCGCCGACGGAGACCCCGACGTCGGGTGAGTGGTGTGGGCCTCACGCGGCCCATCGGACGGTGACAGGTGAGCTCACTCCGCTCCCTGACGGTCGCGGCTCTGATGGCGTCGAGCCTCACGCCTTGCTGCCGGGACGAGTCCCAGCCTACCTCTCAAGACTCACCTCTCACAGCTCACCCCTCTACAGCCGGGCGGGGTTGAACGGCGTGGACGGCGTTTTGCCCGAAGCCCGGGCACGAAGCAGTGGACGCAGTCGCTCGATGACCTGCCGGGCCCGCTCGTCGGGATCGATCGCCAGGTTGTGGAACTCGTTCGGGTCGGCCTGGTGGTCGTACAGTTCGATGCCGTACTTCCCTTCGCCCCACTCGGTGTAGCGATAGCGGTGCGTGCGGATGCTGCAGCCCATCACCGGTTCACTCAGGCGATCGTCCGCCGGTCGCAGCACCTGCGTGACCGCGTAGCCGTCCCACTCCGCCAAAGCATCTTCCAGCAGAGGGCGCAGGCTCCGGCCGGCCAGCCCGTCGGGCGGATCGACGCCGGCCAGGTCCGTGAGCGTCGGATAGATGTCGACGAACTCGACGATCCGTTCACAGGGCCCGGAGTTGAGTCCCGGCACGCGGACGATCAGCGGAGCGCGGGCCCCCTGCTCGAACAGCGTCCGCTTCTGCCAGATGCCGTTGTGCTCGCCCAGGTGGTAGCCGTGGTCACTCCAGAAAACCACGATGGTGTCGTCCGCCAGTCCCAGCTCGTCGAGGGCATCCAGCAGCCGGCCGACCTGGGCATCAACGAACGACACGCAGGCATAGTACGCCTGTGTTGCCTTGAGGAGTGTCGGCTCATCGAGGCCGTAATGGGGCACCGGGCAGTTGTGAGCAAACGCGGCGGTCGGGATATCGGCCCGGTCGTCTGCGGGAGCGTACGGCAGTCGCAGTGAATCGAGCGGATACAGGTCGAAGTACTTCTTTGGAGCAACGTACGGCGTATGCGGGCGGAAGAACCCGACGCCGAGGAAGAACGGCTCGTCCCGCTTCTCCCGCATGATGTTGATCGCCTCGGTCGCGATCATGCCGTCGGTCTGTTCTTCGTCGGTGCCGTCCGCCGCCAGCCAGCTGAGCGCCGCACTGATTTTGCGATGCGGCTCGGCATTGAAGATGAGCGGTTCGTCGGTTTTGTCGCGGCCCTTCGGGTTGACGGTCCGATGCCAGGAGGGGGGATCGTCGAAACCGTCCGTGCCGATCGACGCCGGCACGTTGTAGTGATAGATCTTGCCGACGCGGGCCACGAAGTAGCCGGCCTTCTGAAACGCCTGGGGGAGCGTCACGACGTCGGGGACCTCATCGCGAAAGTGCCGGTCCAGATCGTAGACCTTGATCGTATCGGGCCGCAGACCGGTCATGATCGACGCGCGGGTCGGGTTGCAGAGCGGCAACTGGTTATAGGCCCGGCGGAAGCAGGTTCCGGTCGTGGCGAGGCAATCGATATTCGGCGTCTTCGCCACCAGATCGCCATAACAGCCGAGCGTGCAGGCCAGGTCGTCGACGGCAATGAACAGGACGTTGGGCTGCCGGCGATCGGTCTGCTCCGCCTGCAGGGGTGGCCCGGCCACCAGCCCGACGAGAAGGATGACGAGTGCCGCTGGAAGGTGTCGCATCATGGGTGTGTCTCCCGGGAATCATCTGCGGATGCCGGCACGACCTTCACCCACAGATCGCGGTGGAACCGGTCGGCGGGGGGAAAGGTTTCGGCATCGAGCAGTTCCGACAGTCTCTGCCAGTTGCCGGTAGCCGGGCGTTCCTCGTATGCGTAGCCCACCAGAGACTGCCAGTCGCTGTGGTTGCGGTCGATCGCGTAGCCGACGGTATGAGCGAAGTAGTCGTGATAAGCATGGTCTTCGGGCAGTTCGAGGGAGAGTTCCTCCTGCTCGACGAAGAGGTACGGGTCGGTGGTGATGACCTGCCGGCCCGTCGTTGTATTGCGGATGGCAAACAGTGGCAGTGTGCCGGCAACCGGTCGGGTGAAGACGGCAAACGCTGTATCTGACGTGGCGGACGTGACGGTTCGCATGGGCGTCGAGTCGGCATCGAACTGCAGCAGGCCGTAGTCAACATGGTCGACGAGTGCCGCCGCCTGCTCCCGCACCTGATCCCTGCGACCGACGACGAGATAGCTGCGGAACCAGATGGTGCTGCCGGGGACGATTCGCAGTTTGGGGATGATCTCGCAGACGTCGTAGTTGCGGAAGCTGTTTTCGGGACGGGTGGCCCAGTCTTTCCACCGTGTCCTGTAGAGCGGTTCGCTGGCCCGCCAGTCGCGATAGAGCGAATGCCTGAACTGGCAGTACGGCTTGCCGGCCTCCTTGAGGGCCCGCTCCCGCTCGAGGTGCCGGTCGCGTCCATAGACCAGGGCGAGGCTGGGGCTGTCCGGGGCATCCGAGGCACACGAGATGTTCCAGCCGCCGGTCCTGCGGACGTCGACGGTGCCATGGCGGCTCAGAAACCCTTCCCGCTCCAGCAGCCGGCCATCGGGGGAGCTGACGTACCGCAGCGGCAGGCTGCTGATCCGCGTGCCGCCCCAGGGAGCATTCAGGTGATCGAACACAATATCGTCCCGGACGCTGAAGTTGTGCACAACCCAAGTCAGTTCGATCACGCCGTCGCCGGCATCGCGGACCTGTGTGTAGTACAGCAGCGGAGAGCGGTGGATGGTGCGGATCTGAGGTATCAGTCCCCAGTTGAGCATGCGGTAGCTGCGTGCGGCGTCGTCCCGTTCGGCCGCCAGCAGCGGGCAGTACAGGGACTGGAGTTCGGCGTCACCGGGAATGTAGGCCCCGGAGTTGTGAATGAAGAACAGGTCGCGATAGCCGCTCTCCTTCAGACGTCTGGCAAACGCTTCCGGGACGTCGCCGGCCTTGCGGATCACGTCCAGACCGTTGTAACGGGTGCAGACGGCGACGAACTGCCAGACCTCATCGTTCCAGGGTGAAATGTGCCCGCCGGGCGCGCGCCAGGACGGGGGAACGGATTCGCCGAATGGCCCGCGGAGCGAATAAATCTGCCCTCCCCTGCCGATGCGGAGCTGAAACGAGCGATCTTCATCCTGCTGATGCTGCATCTCGATGTGGAACACCTGCCGTTCATCGAGGCGTTCGTCCCAGATGCTTCCGCTGGGGGTGTATTCGGTGATGAAGGTGGTTTCGCCACGATCGCCGCCATCGATGCCGAATGTTGATGGGGGGAAGACGTTGAGCAGCGGTGTGCGATCTACGGACGTTGCCGCCGCGGAAACCGTCTGCCAGCGGAGGTTGCGGAACCGGGGAGGGTCTCCCTTCCAGTTCCCGCCGACGAGTCGTGACTTCCGCCGGTCACCGCGGGCGGGCCGCAGGCGTGTCGAGGCGGTCAGCGTCAACTGCCGGATGCCCTCCCACCCGGGCAGGCTCTCGTCTGCGGCGTTCCGGAAGTCGCCGGGAGTGAGCTGGACGGTCCGCCACTGGTCGCCGCCCTGCAGGGGCACCTCGGCGGCGAATCCGTCGATCACCACGACCAGGCGGTTCGTCTGATCGGCCTGCACTTCGAGAACGAGCAGTGCGTCGGGGGGCGGACGATACAGGTCATCATTCAGTTTATTCGTACTTCGCCCCCACTCCTCGGGCCGGTAGGTGAACCACTCCTTCTGCCAGGCTCCCTCGAAGTCCTCGATCTGTGTCGTCGGCTCGAGCGTCGCCCGGACTCCTGCCGCCTGCATTTCCTGCGGCGTAAACGTCTGCAGCTGCGAAGAGAGGTTGAACGTCTCCGCCGTATATGTGCGGTAGTAATAGCCGGCAGCGGTCACCGGCGATGGCAGTTCATACGTCACATTGGCATAAGCCCACAGGGGACGGTCGGTGCTGGCCAGGGGCAGCGCTGCCGTCCAGCGACCATCCGACTCGCGTGTCGCCGCGTGACGCCAGAAGCGGTGCACCGTGTTGTCACGGTCCGCCGGGGTTTCGACCGGCCGGCCCTGCTGCGTGTAGAAGACGTCGACGGAAGCGATCGGCAGCGATGTATCGGCCTGCACGGTTGCGGCGGGGATGCCGTCCGGCGTCTCCAGCCTCACCGCCATCTCCGGCGTGGCGGGCATTGCGAACGTCCCCTTGAGATGCTGATCGAACCACAGCTGCGTGGCGACCTCGTAGGGGGCGGTGTCCTGATGGTTGTGGTGCGGCGAACAGGTGACCCGCCACTGGTCACTCTGAATCTCGTCGACGGCATCGGGCAGATTTCCGATGCGACCATGAAAGTCGTTTGCGGGACTCAGAAAGATGATCGGGCAGGTAATCTGCTTCAGGGCGACATCATCGCCGAGTGCCCTGCGGAACAGTGGACTGTCGTTGTACCGGTCGCTGATCCCTCCGCACGACGGTGCTGCCGCCTTCACCCGCGGGTCCGGGGCCGTCAGTACCGTCAGCTTGCCTCCCATTGAGTGACCATACACGCCGAGCCGGTCGGGATCGACTTCCGGCTGCTGTTCCAGGAACGTCAGGGCTCTGCGGGCGGCGACTGCGCACAGGAACCAGCCGCTGTTACGGGGAGACTCGACCGGATCGAGAGTCCACGCGGCGGGTCGGGCGCTGGGAAACTGATTGCCGGGGTTGCGACCGGGGGCGTGGTATCCGTCGACAGCTCCCCAGTCGGTCGTCAGCCGGTACGCGGGATCGTCGGTCTTTCCATCCCAGAACAGCTTCACCTCTGCGGGACTGACGCGATAGTCCGGTGCCGAGATGCGACCGGCCCAGGCGATCGAGACCGTGGCATACCCCCGCCTGGCATTGTGCAGACACGCCTTGTGGTCCGCATACTGCCCCCCGCCATGAATCTGCACCAGCCCGGGGAGGTTCGTTGCTCCTTTGGGAAATCCATAGACGGCGGCCAGTGACGCCTTCTGCCCCTTGAAGACACCGATGCGGAACCGGACGACCCGCAGCGTCACGCCGTCCTGTTCCCACTCGTGCAGCGTTTCGACTTCGAGTGGTTCGGCACGGGGATCGAAGCCGTCCCACATTGCCTGCCAGTTCGTGGGCGCGTTGTTGTCCTGCAGGGGCGAAAACGTGTCGCCCTCCTGAGCAGGGGCCCGGCCGACGAGCATCAGCAGCAGGGCCAGGATGCCGAGGCATCGGACGTTGTGAGGCTGACGGTATCCTCGCATGGCAACGCTCCCGAACAGGTGGAGATCAGAGACGTGTGCAGCGTGAGGCGAGACGCCCCGGGGACGATGCCACGCCCGCGGGCCGCCGGATGTTCCGTCAGTGTATCGCGTGAGGGCGGCATTCCCAGCGAACCGCGACGGCGGAACGGTCCGGCGTTTCTGACGGCTGCGGATGCCCGGACACCTGCGTCAGGTCGCCTGTCGAGTTCAAGCGGGGGGAGATTTCGGGTATCTTTGAAGGGATATTGTGACGCAAGCCGCTCACCCTCACACTCCATCAGGCGTGCCCTGTCCGTCATTCGATGCCCGTCAAAGGCAAAGAAGCGATGGCCGATCGGTGCGTGAACTCAACTGTTTCAGAAGGAACCCGGCACATGCCAGCATCTCGTCAGACGTCGCGTCGTCAGTTTCTGCAGGGTGTCGCCGCCGCCGGCGCGGCCACCATTCTCATCCCGAAAGGCGAGCGTGCCTACGGTTTTCAGTCGGCCAATGACCGGCCGGTATTCGCGACGATCGGTCTGCGAAACCAGGGCTGGACGATCACGAACAAGTCCTTCAAGTTCGCGGACTTCGCCGCCCTGGCCGACGTCGATGCCAACGTCCTGGCGCAGAACGTCGACAGGGTCGAGAAGAAGCAGGGCAAGAAGCCGGACGCCTACAAGGACTACCGCAAGGTCCTCGAGCGGGACGACATCGACGCGGTGATGATTGCCACGCCGGACCACTGGCATACGAAGATCGCGGTCGAAGCGATGCGGGCCGGCAAGGACGTCTACTGCGAGAAGCCGCTGACGCTGACGATCGACGAAGGGAAGCTGATCGAGAAGGTCGTCAAGGAGACCGGCCGGGTGTTTCAGGTCGGCACGATGCAGCGGACCGAGTCCGGACAGCGGTTCCTGCAGGCGATCGCGCTGATCCGGGATGGTCGCATCGGCAAGGTCCGCAAGGTGACATGCGGCATCAACGGCATGAGCGCCTCGCCGGTCATCCCCGAAGCCCCGGTGCCCGAAGGTCTCGACTGGAACTTCTGGCTCGGCCCGGCGCCGGAAGTCGCCTACCGTGCCCTGCCGGAAATGCGCAAGGGATACGGCGGCGGGGTGCCGCTCTACAGCAACTGCCACTACTCGTTCCGCAACTGGCATGAGTACTCCGGCGGCAAGCTGACCGACTGGGGTGCCCATCACGTCGACATCGCCTGCTGGGCCCTGGGTGCAACCGACACCGGCCCGAGCCAGGTGACCCCGGTCGAGTACACCCTGCCGGTTGAGTACCGGGACGGATTCCCGGTGGTGGACGATCAGTACAACGCGGCGACAAAGTTCCGCATTCGCGTCGACATGCCGAACGACGTCGAGATGATCATCACCAGCGAAGGGGACAACGGGATCCTGTTCGAGGGGACGAAGGGCCGGTTCTTCGTCAACCGCGGCAAGATCGTCGGCAAGCCTGTCGAAGACCTCGAGGACAACCCGCTGCCCGAAGGCGCCATCGAGGACGTCTACGGCGGCCCGGTCAGTGCGAACCACACCGCAAACTTCATCGAAGGCATGCGGTCGCGGAAGCAGCCGATCTCCGACGTCTGGTCGCACAACCGCATGCTCGAGATCTGCCATCTCTCGAACATCGCCATGCGACTCGGCCGGGCCCTGAAGTGGGATCCGGTCAAGCGGGAGATCGTCGGCGATCCGCAGGCGAATTCGTTCCTCTCGCGGGAAAACCGCAAGGGATTCGAAATCGAAGCATAACGCCACAGAGCTCTGCTGCGGGGACGGGAAGGCACGGTCTTCCTGTCCCCGCTTCGCTTCTCCGCACGTCTCCCGGGCCGTCGTGCCGGGCTCCTCCAGCCACCAGCAGGCAGAAGTCCGAATGATCCGCTTCCTGACGCTTCTGGTCGTCCTCCTCGTCTCCTCGACGGCCTCGTGGACGCTTGCCGCGGACAAGCGACCAAACATCATTCTGATCATGGTCGACGACATGGGGTTCTCGGACCTGGGCTGCTACGGCGGCGAGATCCGGACGCCGAACATCGACCGGTTGGCGTCCGAAGGTGTGCGGTTTTCCCGCTTCTACAACAGCTCGCGCTGCTGCCCGACCCGGGCCAGCCTGATGACCGGCCTGCACCCGCATCGGACCGGCATCGGCCACATGACCAATCCTCCGCCGCCCAAGGAGTCGTGGCACGACGCCGGTCCGGACTACCCCAGCTATCGCGGCGTCCTGAACCGCCGCTGCGTGACGCTTGCCGAAATGCTCGGTCCGGCCGGCTACGCGACCTTCATCGCCGGCAAGTGGCACCTCGGTTTCGACCGGCAGGAGTACTGGCCGCTGCAGCGGGGCTTCGAGCGCTTCTACGGGTGCCTGTCCGGAGCGACGCGGTACTTTCACCCGGTCGAGCCGCGACACATGACGAGCGACAACACCTACCGGGTCGAAGCGGTGAGCACGACCGACCGGCCGTTCTACACGACCGATGCCTTCACCGATCACGCGATCCGGTTCATCCGGGACGAGCAGGCCGGCGAGGCGCGGCCGTTCTTCCTGTACCTGGCCTACACCGCACCGCACTGGCCGCATCAGGCCCATGAAGAAGATATTGCCCGTTATCGCGGCACGTACATGGAAGGCTGGGATGTCATCCGTCAGCGGCGGTACGAGAAACAGATCGCGCTGGGGCTGATCGACCCGGCGTGGGAGCTGTCACCGCGACCGGAGAACGTTCCGCCCTGGTCGACGCTCAAGCCGAAGAAGCAGACGGAACTCGACCTGCGGATGGCGGTCTATGCGGCGATGATCGACCGCATCGACCAGAACATCGGCAAGCTGCTGGAGGCGCTGGAATCGGCCGATCTGGCGGAGAACACGCTGATTCTGTTTCTCTCGGACAACGGTGCCTGTGCCGAGGGCCCGCCGCTGGGCCGGGGTGCGATCTCCCCTCCCGAAAAACGGAACGAGCAGCATGCCAACAACTACGGTGCGGCATGGGCTCACGTATCGAGCACGCCGTTCCGACTGTACAAGCACTACACGCACGAGGGAGGTGCGGCCACGCCGTTCTTCATGCGGTGGCCGGCCCGCATTGCCCCGCAGGAGGAGTGGTACGATTCGCCGGCTCAGGTGATCGACATTGTTCCCACACTGCTCGAGGTGGCCGGTGCCGAGTATCCCCGCACGGCCCACGGCAACGCGATCCCGCCACTGCGGGGCGTGTCACTGACGCCCGCATTTGACGGCCGGAAGGTCGGGCGCACGGCTCCGATGTTCTTGGAGCATGAAGACAATGCGTTCGTTGTCGATGGGGACTGGAAGCTGGTCGGCCGGGGCGTCTCGACGCACGACGGCCCGAAGGCGGACCGCTGGGAACTGTACGATCTGTCCCGCGACCGGACGGAGCTGCACGACCTGTCGACTGAGCACCCGGACCGCGTGCAGCGGATGGCGGACCGCTGGCTGCAGTGGGCCCGCGAGGACGGCGTCTATCCCAAGCCGGAACGGAAGAGCTTTCCGAAAAAGTGAGGGTCCCTCCCCGGGGCACGTTCATTCGGCACACCGGCCCAGGTGAGCGAATATGCACGCGACGCCCTCTGCGGGGCGCGGCAGTGTGTCCCACTCCCGGGAGATGTCGCGCATCAGCACCGGCCGAACCGCGAAGGCCACCTCGCGAATTCTGCGGTTTCACGCTTCAGCAGTCTCCCTGAACAACCTCCAGGCTCCACTGGCATCGCAATTGCGTAGTGGGCGGGGCGGATGGAGGTAGAGTTGACGGTGTGCGCGACAGCGTTCCCCTGGTCAGCAGGGGACGCTGCTGCGCGTACGCCATCCACCCGTTCGATTCGTTCTTCACGGGAGCAGCCGCGTGGACTTGCGGGGATTGTTGCTGCTGACAGGCTGGATCTGTCTGACGCTGACGGCAGCAGGCTGTCAGCGCGCGGAGGAACTGACGTTCAGCACGAGTGAAGCGGTCCAGGAACTCCCGGATCCGCTCCGGAAGGCGGTCGAGTATCAGTTGCACGAGCACACCGGCACCTATCGCCGGCCCAAAATGCTCGGTGATCCCGACATGTCGCTCGAGCATCTCAAGCACGGTCAGGCCGTCTATCAACGACGGTGTGCCCAATGCCACGGCGTCAATGGCGACGGACTGGGACCAGCGGCAGCAGCAATGTATCCCCGTCCACGCGACTACCGCCGCGGCATCTTCAAGTTCACGTCCACCCCATACGGATCCAAGCCGTTGCGTGCCGACCTGGTCCGCACGATCAAACGGGGGGTGCGGGGCACATCGATGCCCTCCTTCCGACTGCTTCCCCCCAAGGACATCGATGCGGTTGTCGACTACGTGCTGATGCTGACGCATCGTGGCGAGTTCGAAGAACAGCTCGCGTATGCCGCGGAAGTCGACGAAGAGGTCGACCCCGACTACGTCCCCGACATGATTGACACGGTGCTCGGCAGCTGGGAACGGGCCGCCCGCCAGGAGGTCCGGCCCCTCACGCCCCAACCCGCATTTACGGCAGAGAACGTCATTGCGGGCAAGCAGGCGTTCCTCTCGCAGGGCTGCTCGAAGTGCCACGGCGAAGACGGACGGGGACAGACCCGCGACAACATCGGCAAGGATACCTGGGGGCATACGACCCGGGCGGCCGATCTGACATCCGGGATGCTGCATGGCGGGACCGAGCCGTTCGACATCTACCGCCGCATCTATTCGGGCATCAACGGCACACCGATGCCCAGTTTCGCGAGTGCCTTCCGCGAGAATCCCGACACGATCTGGGATCTGGTGGCATACGTGCTGTACGTCTCGAACCGGCGGCGGGCGGGTGAACTGCCTCCGCCCGGATTCGCCAAGCCGTACGTCCCTGAAGACGAACGTGTGGACGTCGTGCTCGACTGAGTCGGGCAGCGACACGGTAGAGGTCACGATGCACACGGGACCGGTCCGGACCACGACGGACCTCCCCCTGCCGAGGACTCGCTGTGGACACACTGGACGCGAAACGACGGGAAGCGGCCGAACTGCGTGCCCGCGCCGCCGAAATCGAGGCCGAACTGGTTCACTCCGAAGCGGACCGGCACTGGCCGCCAAAGACGTTCTACGGCGCCTACTATGCGACCTCCGGGTTTCTGCTCGGCGGCATCGCCGCCATGGTCAGCCTGCTCGTCAACGTCATCGGTGCGCCGATCGCCGGCAAGAGCCCGCTCGAGCTGATTCGTGTCTATCTCACCTTTCCCCTCGGCGAAAAGGCCCTGCTGCTGACCGGACAGGAGACCGATGTCTACGTGATTGGCGACGGCGTCATCCTGGCGATTGGCTGCTGCCTGTACATCGGAACCGGAATGCTGCTGGGTGTGCCGCTGTACTACTTCCTGGCGCGTTTTGCCGGCAACGCGTCGCTGATCGTCCGACTGATCGTCGCCAGTCTCCTGGCGCTGGCGCTGTGGGGCCTGATGTTCTACGGCATTCTCAGCTGGCTGCAGCCGATGGTCTGTGACGGCAACTGGATCACCGACCCGAAGGTCATGCCGCCCTGGGTGGCAGCCGTTACGCACCTGGTCTTTGGCTGGACGCTCGCGGTCCTGTATCCGCTGGGACAGTTCACCCCCTACCAGCGTCCGACCGACGCACCGGAGACTCCGGAGCCGACGACCGCCTGACACCCGGAACGACATCACGCAACAACCACAGCCCGATCGCCTGCCGGTCCGGCCGACCAGCAACCACGCACAACTGCAGCAGTCCACGACACTGCACAGCAAAGACATCAACAGACCGGAGTCGTCATGTCCGAGGACACTGTCAACAGCGATGCTTCCCCACGCGAACCGCTCGTGGACGAACGCATCGTCTACTGGTATTTCCTCACCGCCGTGGGCTACCTGTTCATCTCGCTGATGGGCGGCTTCCTGATGGCGTTCCAGCTCATCCGCCACAACCCGCTGCAGGGGATTGAGCTCCTCTCCCCGGGCCGCTGGCGGATGCTGCATACCAACGCCATTGCCTACGGGTTTATCGCCAACGGTTTCCTTGGGATGCTCCACTGGACCGTGCCGCGACTGACACTGCACCCGGTCCTCAACCGCAAGCTCTCCTGGTTCATCTACGCCGCCTGGCAGGTGGTCGTCGTGGGGACGGCGATCGGTCTGATCTTCGGCGAAGCACAACCGCTGGAGTGGGGTGAGACTCCGGTCTGGATCGATCCGCTGGCGCAGCTCGGCCTGCTGCTGGTGGCGATCAACTTCATGGCGCCGATCACGCAGACCAAAGGGCCGCTGTACGTCTCGCTCTGGTACTTCATCGCCGCGTTCGTCTGGACCTTCCTGACCTACGCGATGGGCAACTTCGTGCCGGAGTACTTCGTCAGCGGAACGAGTGCCGGTGCGGTCGGCGGACTGTTCATTCACGACCTGGTCGGCCTGTTCGTGACGCCGCTCGGCTGGGGGATGATGTACTACTTCGTCCCGATCCTGCTGAAGAAACCGATCTGGAGCCACGGGCTGTCCCTGGTCGGGTTCTGGGGTCTGGCGTTCTTCTATCCGCTGCAGGGCATCCACCACTTCCTGTACACGCCGATCCCGATGTTCCTGCAGTACGGGGCGATCATCTCGACGATCGCGGTGGAGCTGGTGGTGACGACGGTCGTCATCAACTTCATCGGGACAATCTGGGGGTCCGGACGGGCCGTCGTGACGAACATCCCGATCCGCTGGTTCTACACCGGCATGGTCTACTACTTCCTCACCTGCTTTCAGTGTGCCCTGCAGGTGACACTCACCTTCCAGGCACTGATTCACTTTACGGACTGGGTCGTCGGCCATGCCCACCTGGTGATGTTCGGCGTCTTCAGCATGTGGCAGCTCGGGATGATGACATACCTCATTCCCCGACTGCTCAAGACGGAATGGTACAGCCGCAAACTGTGTGAAGCTCACTACTGGCTGTCGGCGGCCGGCATGCTGGTGATGGCGGGCGACCTGATCCTGGGCGGACTGTTCCAGGGGTGGTCGTGGGCGGCCCTGCAGCCCTGGGACGCTTCGGTCGAAGTGTCGCAGCCGTTCTGGATTACCCGCGTGTTTGCCGGCATCGCGATCTTCGCCGGCCAGCTCGCCTTCGCATGGAACATCTACAAGACCTGGCAACTGTCCAAAGCATCCGCGGAGGCGGTGGCATAAGCGAGCGGCCTCTTTACCGCATCGGCAACGTCGCAGCCACTCCTTCCAGGCAGGCCCACTGACATGTTTGAAAGTAAAACTGGAGTCTTCTTCGTCGCGGGACTTGGCTTTTTCGCGTTCGCGTTTCTTTCCAACGCGATCGTGCCGGTCCTGATGTACCGTCACCTTCCCGAAAAGACCGTCGAAGAACTCGTCAACGCCAACTACCGCTATCAGGTCGAGGATCTGGCGCAGCGGTTTCCGGAGTCCTTCACGAAGTACCTGGGCGAGCCACCGACCGATCCGCAGGCGGCCCAGGACTGGTACAACGAGAAGGCGGCCGAACTGCTCCGCGTCGGCCACAAGTCGTACACAGGCGAAGGGTGCTGGCACTGCCACAGCCAGTTCGTCCGTCCGGTCTCGAACGAGGAACTCCGCTGGGGACCGGTCGCCAGGTCCGAGGAGTACCAGAACGAGCTGCAGCGTCCCGTGCTGTTCGGAACCCGCCGCGTCGGCCCCGACCTCAGCCGCGAAGGAGGTCGCCGCTCCAGTGACTGGCACGCCGTCCACTTCTTCCAGCCAACCGCCCTTTCGGAAGGTTCGCCGATGCCGTCGTATCCGTGGTTCTTTGACGGCTCGCCGGAACGTCCGAACCTGCGGGGGCTGGGCATCATCGCCTATGTGCAGTGGCTCGGCTCGTGGCTGGAAAGCTATCCCGAATACGAGTCGTACGAAGAATCGCCGTTGCTCGAGGTGGAGCTGAACCCCGCCGCCGACAGCACCGACGACAGCACCGACGACAACGCCGCTGAGTGAGGACAATTCCCATGACCACCCCGGCCCTTCCTGCGTCTGAGTCACCCGAACCGAACTCGCCCGAGTCACCACGACGCTCCGGCAGCCGCGCCAGCGTCATTGTGACCGTCATCCTGGGCGTCATCATCCTGATCCCCAGCATGGCCGGCTTTGTCGCCAAGTTCATCGAACTGATTGCCGTCGTCCAGGGGGACGGTGAAGGCCTGTTCGCCATCACCCCGATCATCAACTATCTGTTTGCCAGTCTCGGCTTCCTGTGCATGCTGATCTGGGCGACCGGTCACGGCATGTTCACTGACATCGAGAAGCCGAAGTACACCATGCTCGAACAGGAAGAACGCCTCGACGCCGGCCGGCGCTGAGGAACCGGACTGCGCCGTTCTTCCCGACACCCCGGATACAGTGGGAGCCGTGACTCCATGTCCGTCGCCGAACCGCACGAGACCACGGACGCCGAACAACCGACGGTCGATCAGCCGACCATCGAAGAGGAACACCAGCATCACAGCTACGTCAGCAATGCGATTCCCTGGTATGTCCGCTTCATCTGGCTGCTGTTCTGGATCTTTGTTGTCTACTACGGCGTGACGTACTTTCTGCCCGCCATCCAGGTCGAGCTGCTCGCGCCCCCGTAGGCAGTGCGTCCGGCCTGTCGACACCTTCCATGACTTCGACTTCGTCTTCACGTCCGAACTGTGATTACTGCGGCCTGCCGGTCCCGCAGCCGTTGCTGCAGCGCCGGCATCCGGAACCGGACGGTCCCCGCTACTGCTGCTACGGCTGCCGATTCGCTGCTGCGATCTCAGCCGAAGACGGAACGGAAGCCTCGGCCCGGTGGACGCTGACGCGGCTGGGGCTGGCAATCTTCTTCGCCATGAACGTCATGGTCTTCACCATGACGCTCTGGTCCTACGACGTATATCAGCCGGATCTCTCCGATCCGCTCACCGCGACATTCGCCCAGCTTCTGCGGTATCTCTGCCTGCTGTTCTCGCTGCCGGTCCTGTTCCTGCTCGGCAAACCGATCGCCGACAACGCCTGGACCAACCTTCGCGATGGCGTCCTGTCGACCGACCTGTTGCTCATGACCGGTGTCGTCGCCGCGTACGTCTACTCCGGATGGTCGGTCCTCGCCGGCCAGGGGCAGGTGTACTTCGAAGTCGGCTGCATGATTCTGGTGATGGTCACGCTTGGCCGCTGGCTCGAAGCAACCGGACGTCTCAAGGCGACCGAAGCCCTCGACCGTCTGCAGAACCTCCTCCCCGTGACCGTCACCGTCGTCACCGTGGACGGCGAGACGGAACAGCCGCTCGAGTCCGTTCAGGTCGGCACGCGACTCCGCGTCCGGGCGGGCCAGCGGTTCCCCTGCGACTGCCGCGTCGTGGATGGCTGCACCTCCGTCGACGAACAGGTCTTCACCGGCGAGAGCTGGCCGGTCCTCAAGGCGGTCGACGATACGGTCCTGGGCGGCACGTCCAACATCGACGGCGATGTTCTCGTCGACGTGACCGCACCGCCGCGGGGTGGTGCCTTCGGGCGGCTGCTGGAGATCGTCCGCCAGGCCCGCAACGCCCGCGGCCGCTATCAGCAACTGGCCGATCGCGCGTCGCGAATCTTCTTTCCCGCGATCGTGCTCATTGCCTCGGCGACGCTGGTGGTTCATGGTCTGACCGGCGGATGGGACCGGGGACTGCTTGCCGCGTTGTCGGTCGTCCTGATCGCCTGCCCCTGTGCACTGGGCCTTGCCACGCCGATGGCGGTCTGGGCCGCACTTGGACGCGCGGCCGAGCGTGGCGTGCTGTTCCGCAGTGGCGAAGTCCTGGAGCGGATGGCGGGGATCCGGACGGTCTGCTTCGACAAGACCGGCACACTGACGACGGGACATCCGCATGTCGACGCGATGATCTGCGATCCCTCCACCAGTGACGAGGAACTGCTGCAGCGCACGACCGCACTTGCCGCCGCCTCGACGCATGCCTTCTCGCGGGCCATCTGCCGTCATGCGGACGCCAGACACATCAGAGCCTCCCGACCGCAATCGGTCACCACGCTGCCGGGACGGGGAATCGAAGGAACGTTCGACGATGGCATCGGTCCGGTCTGGCTTGGAAACGACGCGCTGATGCGCGAACGCGGGCTGACCCTCGCCGCTCCGCTCGAGGAGGCCCTGCAGTCGGCCCTCGATGCCGGGCACTCGATCGTCCTGGCAGGCTGGGACGGCCAGGTTCGCGGGCTGTTCGTCCTGCACGAGTCACTGCGCGACCATGCCGGCCAGGCACTCGACGATCTCGACCTGCTCGACTGCCACGTCCACATCCTCACCGGCGATCACCGCTCCCGGGGGGAGGCACTGGCCCGGCGGCTCGGCGTGCCGGTCCACGCGGAACTGCAGCCGGAAGACAAGGTCCGCCTCGTCCTCGAACTCGCAGAAGACGGCCCGGTCGCCATGACGGGCGACGGCATCAACGATGCCCCGGCGCTCACTGCAGCGGATGTCGGGATCGCGATGGGCTGCGGCACCGATGTCTCCCGCGATGCCTCCGAAGTCTGCCTGCTCACCGACGACCTCGCACGGATTCCCTGGGCTCTCACGCTGGCCCGACAGACCGTCCGCACGGTCCGCCAGAACCTGGCCTGGGCGTTCGGATACAACGCCATCGGCGTGGTGCTGGCCGCCACCGGTCGACTGCACCCCGCACTGGCCGCCCTGCTCATGCTCGTCAGCAGCGTTCTGGTCATCACCAACTCGCTGCGGCTGGGATACCAGCCGATCGACGGCGAGGCAGACACATCGGGTTCCGGGCCCGATCAACACAGCGGCAGAGAGAACGATCCCGACCGGGAACGCATCGAGCACGAGACCGCACTCGAAACACTGGCTCTGCAGGAGGCCGGGTCGTGATCGAACTTCCACTTGTCTTCATCGCCGGCCTGCTCGGCTCGTCACACTGCATCGGGATGTGCGGCGGGTTCGCGCTGCTGGTCGGGATGTCGGCGGGAAGCTGGCAGCACAACCTGCTCGCCCAGCTCGTTTACAGTGCCGGGCGGATCTTCACCTATGCCGTCCTCGGCTGCGGGGCGGGCTATCTCGGGATGACGCTGACGAAAGAGACCGCCCTGTGGGGGAACGCGCCGGCCGTGCTCTGCCTGGCGGCCGGGCTGTTCCTCGTCGTTCAGGGGCTGTCCGCAGCGGGGGTCCGTCTCTGGAGAACATCCACGAAGCCGACCGCCACCGGTTGCCTGGCCGGCTCGCTGTTTCAGGGAATCCTGAAGCGTCCCGGTCTGCAATCGACGTTTCTTGCCGGGCTGCTGACCGGGTTCCTTCCCTGCGGACTGGTCTATGCGTTCCTGTCGCTGGCGGCCAGTACCGGTGACCTGGGCCGGGGAATGGCGACGATGGCGGTCTTCGGACTGGGAACCGTTCCCCTGATGGTCGCCACCGGTGTCGGTGCCTCCCTGCTGTCGCTCGTCGCCCGACAGCGGCTGCTGCAGGTGGCAGCGTGGTGTGTCGTCCTCACCGGTGCGATCACAATGGTCCGGGGAGCCGGCTACGTGCAGCTCAGTCCGGAAGAGCCGGCTGCAGGGTGTCCGATGTGCGAAGAAGCACCGTCGCTGCCGGTCCCTGTTCCGGAAAGCAACGAGAACCGCTGAGCAGGTTGATCGCATTTCTGACGCCGCATGCTCGCACGTGCAGAGCCCGTGGCGCACTCGCGCTGTGGGTGCCACAGCTGGCGTGCCGAGCGTTGCGAGCGTCGTAGAGTGTCCCCGCCAGGAATCGAACCTGATCCTCGACCTTCGCGGAGTCGCGTGCGAATCCAGCACACTCCAGGGACAGATGTTGCGTCAGTACCTCGCCGAGGAATCGAACCCCGTCCTGTGGCTTCGAAGACCACCGTGCATCCACCACACCCGCAAGGCAAGTTATCGAGCAGCCCGTCCAGGAATCGAACCTGGTCCGACAGATTCGGAAGCTGCCATGCGATCCGGCACACTCACGGGCCGTATTGAATTCGAGTAGGCATCACGTCGCTTCTGCTGGAGTGGACCGGTTGGAAATCGAACCCGGGCACCACCCGTAGGGTGGTCCACCGACCCTGCGAAGGTCAGTCGCCGCCATCGGCATGCCGGGCCGTTCTTTGGAGAAAATGTGTGAGTGATCCCGGATGGATTCGAACCATCATTTCCTGCATGCCGTGCAGGTGTCCTGGCCGTTGGACCACGGGATCGCGTTGTCTTTAGCCTGGAGCGCGGCAGTGATGCTTGTCCGGCGGGACACCTGCCGCACCTGCAATGAAGGTCGCCAGGGGGAGATTTGCACTCCCACGCCCACATGGACACGACGTTCTGAGCGTCGCGCGTCTGCTGATTCCGCCACCTGGCGATGTGAGTGACCCGTATGGGACTCGAACCCATGTCGCGAGAATGAGGGCCTCGCATCCTGGCCGCTAGAAGAACGGGTCAAGTGTCAGTGCGTCGGGACGGAGTTGAACCGCCACAGCCTTTCGGCGGGTGGGTTACAGCCACCTGGGCTCGCCAATGCCCAGCCAACGCATTGTGTTGTGGGAGGTGCGCATCGATGTCGCCTCGAACTCCGGCGACGGGTCTGGCCTGTGGGAGTAGTCCCGGATGGAGTCGAACCATCGTCTCCTGTATGTCGTGCAGGTGTCCTGGCCGTTGGACCACGGGACTGAATGTTGTGACGGCCCCCGGCAGTGGTCTGCCCGAGACCGAAAGGTTACTGTCGGTTCACAAGCACGTCCCCGAGGATTCGAACCCCGACCGACCGGGTTGGAGCCGATCATGCTGCCGTTACACCAGAGACGTCTGTTCTGACCGGACGACGAAAGACTCACCTGGAGTCATCCGGTCGAGTTGCGGCGGCAGGAATCGAACCTGCGTCGGGACGGTTCAGAGCCGTCTGCCCGTACCAGCACGAGCACCACCGCAATCCTGCACCTGTGCGCCGTCTGCGGCGCGTCGGTGAGAGTGTCCTGCGGGAGTCGAACCCGCCTGTCCAGGTTGGTAGCCTGGCACCTTTGCCGCTCGGTCAAGGACACCTGTTGTCGAAGCTGTTCGAGACATCACTCCAGCGGAAGCCGTGGGACTCGAACCCACAACGGTTGGTACCGCACCTGTTTTCGGGACAGGCTCCTCATCCGGCCGGATGACTTCCGTATGTCGGGCGATCACTCGCACCGTGACCTGCGACGTGAGCTGTGGTGGCAGGAATCGAACCTGCGACAGGGCGATTAACAGCCGCCTGCCCGTACCAGCACGGGCCCCACCACATTGTTTGCAACCTCAGTCAGCGTGGTCGGAATCGAACCGACGATCTCGTGTCCCCGGAACACGCGGAGTACCAACATCTCCCACACGCTGAGTCATGTCTCGCAGTTCGCCCCCACGTTGGGGGATGAGAACCACAGCGGGGTGTCATGCAGTCTCGTCAAGCCTCACCTCCTTCCTCCCACGCCCTTCACGTCGCTACGCGACGCTTCAGGGCGTGCCACCCGGGATTGTTCTCACTGGATCTGCCGAATGATCGGCCTGTCGAAGAGTGAAGCTCTTCAGAGCACCGGGTGGGACTCGAACCCACGTTGCCGCATTACGAATGCGGAGTCGTGCCGCTGGACCACCAGTGCGTCTCTGTTGTGTCCGTCAGCCGTAAGGCTGTTCGTGACATCTGTCCGCCACAGGCGGACGAGTGGGACCGGACGGACTTGAACCGTCACCAACCTGGTTAAGAGCCGGGTATGCTGCCACTAACACCTCGGTCCCGTGCGGGCACGAAAGAAGGCCCGATGTCCGTGTGACACCGGGCCTTGTTGAAAGGCGTCAGGCAGGGCCTGGGTCACAATCGGAGAGGAAATGCGGGCTGCGCAGCGCCACGCCAGCGCTGTGCCGGTTGGCCGGCAATTCGCCCGTTACTTCTCGCATCCAGATCTCGGCGTGAATTCGTCAACATGGTTGAACTCGGGATTGCCTCAGTCGGGTTCTCAGCGACGTCGGCTGACGGTCGCTGCTGTGTGTTGTCTGCTGTCTGAAACAGAGGACGCAGAAGCGGCGGCAACGGTTCACGTTTTCTGCGGCAATCGCCAACTTTTCTGTTGCCGCCGAAAGAGAGAATGCGCGGCCGCTGCCGATCTTCCAGAACTGCAGGGTCGGCTATTGCCGGCCGTTGAGTTACGACGGCCGGTTGGAACCGGCCCTACAGACCTCGAACGCCTGGGTGTCTCCGTGCCTCCTACGAAAACAGACCGGGGTGGCGAGCAAGGCCTGAGGCTTGAGGC
>ENA-ORCW01000366-ORCW01000366.1-marine-metagenome-genome-assembly--contig:-NODE-366-length-32738-cov-3.542390_pt1 | contig 32738 bp, 34 predicted proteins | sample MGYA00237784_ERZ508517 | MGnify/ENA primary metagenome ERZ508517 (study PRJEB26187, sample SAMN06268979) | marine metagenome | isolation source: Tt ae E1 feedstock associated aerobic enrichment on... | reverse complement strand
AACCCGGCAACGCCAGTTTCCCTCTTCTTCATCAATCATGATCTCGATCAACGGCTCGTCACGGCCTTCAACCGCCTGAACCGCGTTCGCCACCAGATTGACCATCACCTGCTCGATCCGGATCAGATCGCCGTGGCACATGACCGGCTGCTCCGGGCGATGCCAATCGATGCCAATGCCGCTACTGCTGTGCTGGGCACGAATGATCTTGAGGGCTCCATCCACCGCCAATCTGAGATCAACCACCGACGGGGGGCCCTCGGATTTTCTCGCGAACACCTTAAACTGTCGGATGAGCTCCGCCATCTTGTCGCACAGGGCAACAATTTCCCCCAGGTTGGCATCCACCATATCGGTGGCCCCTCGCTCCAGAAACTTCCGACTGTTGCGGGCATAACCCTGGATAGCGGTCAGGGGCTGATTGATCTCGTGGTTCAGACCCGCCGACATTTGCCCGAGCACCGCTAGCTTGGCAGCCTGGATGAGCTCTTGCTGGGTTTCACGCAACTCCGTCTGGGCTCTCTCCCGCTCCTGTATCTCTTCCAGCAGTTGGTCATTGGAACGTTTAAGATCGGCTGTCCGCTGAGCAACGCGACGCTCCAACTGCTCTCCCCTCAAGGCCAGTTCACGTTCCCGCCGGTATCGTTCGCGGAGATACAACCAGGTAAGGAACCCGGCCAGGAACAAGGCCAGCCCGCTGACCAGGAAACCGGCGCGGGTCCAGAGTACTGATCGCGTCTCGGACAGTACCATCAGGCTCCAGTCCAGCCTGGGCAAGTCCACCTCGACGGTCAGGTACGTGCCAGCACTGTCGCTGCCCCGTAACTGAATCCGTGTGGAATAATCCGCCAGCCCCCACGGCTTGCCAGTGACCGAAAAGTCAACAGGCGCTAAATCCCGTTCGGGGTAACGCTGCCGCACGCGGGCGGATTTTTCGGCCTTGTCACCTGGCCGAAAGTCCCGATACAACCACTGGCTGCGACTGGACAGAAAACTGATGCCGTCGCCGTCCAGCACCACCATTTGCGCCTGCTGGGTCGATTCTGGCCGGTGCCACTGCGACTCCAGCTCATGGACCAATATCTTGATGGCTACGACCCCGAGCATTTTGCCCCGCTGATCGCGCACCGGATGAGTGAAGTACAGACCACGCTCCAGGGAACGTAAACCGAGGGCGAAATAGGCCACTGAATCTCCGGTTTGCACGGCTTCAGAAAAGTAGGGGCGAAACGCGTAATTATTGCCGACGAAGGTGTCCGGCTGGCCGAAATTGTTGGCCGCAATCGTCAAACCAGACAAATCCATCAGGTAGATATCTGAGCCGCCGACAATGGTCGCCATTCTTTGCATCTGCTCGTTGGCCCGAAGCAGGGTCACGGCATCATTCGGTTGCTTGAGCGCGTCGGCTAACAGGGGGTGTTCGGCGATAAGAGCCGGTACCGGCAGATACCGGTTCAGCTCGTTCGCAACCAGTTGTCGGTACCGGAAAGCCTCTTGCAGGGCCTCCTGCTCCAGCTGGCGATAACCGTACCAACCGCCCAGAAGCCAGGACAGCAGCATGATGACAACCAGAATCACAACGACGCTGAAGCGCTGGAGCATGGAATTCAGTTCCGAAACATCAAAGAGGGGCTTCGGCCAAGCCTAGCGCCCCCGGACCGGCAGGACAACCCGCTCAGCGGCAGGTTGTCCTCCGGGTACTGGCCAGATCAGGCTGCGGCCAGAGCCGGCGCACGCTTGCGCTGGATGAGCATGGCGATTACCGCCAGCGCGATACCGGCCAGATCCGTCCACAAACCACCCTCGATGGTCAGCAGGGCTGCGGCCACCAGTAACAACCGTACCAGAACCGGGGCGGACGACCGTGCGAACCAGCCCAGCACACCGGCAGACAGCAGGTACACGCCAAAGGTAGCGGTAATCAGCGCCCGTCCGATTTCGAACCACCCTCCTTCCATCAACAGCGCACTGTTGTAGAAGAACATGAAGGGCACGATGAACGCCGCAATGCCGATCCGGAATGATGCGACCGATGTGGACATTGCGTTGGCACCGGAAATACCCGCCGCCGCATAGGACGCCAGTGCCACAGGCGGCGTGATGGCCGAGACTACGGCAAAGTAGAACACAAAGAAATGCGCGGTCAGCGGCTCAATCCCCAACTGCACCAGGCCCGGGGCCACGACCGAAGCTGCAACGGCATAAGCTGCGGTGGTCGGCATGCCCATGCCCAGCAGAATGGAAATAAACATGGCAAACACCAGAGCCAGCAGATGGCTGTGGGCCGCCACATCCAGCAACAGCACCGAGAACCGCGCGCCGACGCCGGTGAGTGAGATCACACCCACAATGACACCGGCGGCCGCACAGACCACGATGATCTGAATCGACATATAGGCCGCTATCTCAAATGCATGCAGAATCTGCCGCAGGCCCATCTTGTTGGGGGAAATCCAGCTGACCACCGCCGCGGAAATCGTGGCCAGAGTACCTGCACGAATCACCGAGTAGCCCTGGAACAACGCCACGATCAGAATGATGATGGGCACAAACAGGTATACCTGGCGCAGCATCAGGCGCAAATTGGGCAGCTCGTCTTCGCGCATGCCGCGCATTCCGAGCTTCTTGGCCTCGAAATCGACCATGAAGTAGACCGAGGCAAAGTACAGAATCGCCGGAATAATCGCCGCAATGGCAATTTCGGTATAGGGAATACCGGTAATCTCCGCCATGATGAAGGCGCCCGCGCCCATGATCGGCGGCATGATCTGCCCGCCGGTGGAGGCGGCCGCCTCGACGGAGGCCGCCGTCTGAGGCTTGTAGCCCACGCGTTTCATCATCGGTATGGTGAGCGAACCGGTTGCGACCACATTGCCGGCCGAGGTGCCGTTGATCATGCCCATCAGGCCGGATGCAAAGATGGCGACCTTTGCCGGCCCGCCCCGGCGGTGACCGGCTGCCGCAAAGGCCAGGTTCACGAAATACTCGCCCACCCGCGTCGCCTGAAGGAAGGCGGCAAACACAACGAAGAGGACGATATAGGTGGAGGAGATCGCCACGGGCGCGCCAAGAATTCCGTTGTCCGTGAAGATGTAGGAGAAGAAGCGCTTGGCGTCATAGCCGCGATGCTCGAAAATGCCGGGCAGCCAGGGGCCGAGGAAGGCATAGGCGACGAAGACGCCGGCGATGACAACCAGGGCAAGCCCCGCGAGCCGCCGCGTCAATTCGATGATCAGCAGAACGCCTGCGATCGCGGCCCACATGTCGCCCGGCAGTGCCATGGGCATGCCGGCGCGCAGCTGAAGCTGCCTCGCAAAGAAAATCAGATAGGTGGTGAAGGCAATCGCCGAGACCGCAAGCACAAGATCGGCGGGCGCAAACCGGACCCGGTCGATGTGGGGAAAAGCCCAGCTGTGCGCAATGGCAAGTGCCGTGCCTGCAGCAAGCGGCAGGCCAAAACTCGCCATCGCCCATTCCGGCGGAAGAGTCTGCCCGAGAACGGTTCCGTTGATCCAGATCGCCGCAACGCCGACAGCCCCGTAAAGGACGGCAGCCGCGGCAATGGCGAGCAGCGCCATGGCGAGCGGAGACCGGGTCGAGCGCCCCTTCGCGTCCATGGTGGCCGCACCGAACAGGAGAAAGCCGAGAAACAGGCCGCCACCCACATGGGTCAGGCGATAGGCCCACGTCTCCAGGGGATAGACATTCATCACCAGAAGATGAAAGACCGTATAGGCCACGCAGAGCCACGCGACGACCGTGTTACGGATCCCGGCGAATTCACGCTGGTTACCCGACAGCGCCTCTTCGTCCACAAGCGCTCGTGCGGTTTGTTCTTCAATCGATGGTGCCGCTTCTGCACGGATATCGGAGTCCGGGCGGGTGTTCTGGGATGCAGTCATGGTCAATAGGCCCTGGCAGGGGATTGGAGACGCGACACGGGCGGGAGGATCAAGCTCAACCGTCCGTGCCGCTAGTGTCAGTTCACCGACTTACTGATTGGAACCGGAAACCTCGTATCCGTTTTCCTTGAACCAGCGAATCGCACCGGGATGAAATGGGACCACCGTGTTCTTGGTCACGTTTTCAGGCAGCGTCTCCTTGGCTGCCGCATGGTTCTGGACCATACGCCCGTGGCTCTCCATCGCCAGCTTGGTGATTTCATAGGCGAGGCCTTCCGGCATGTCCTTATGCGCAATGGCGAAATTCCAGAGCGACACGGTCTGCAGGTCCTCCGGCTGATCTTCATAGGTGTTGGCCGGGATGGTGAAAGGCTGCATTGCAGGGACAACCTCCAGCATCTTGTTCAGCGTCTCCTCGTCCATGGAAAGGAAACGAACGTCGTTTTCGACCGCGAGCTGAGCATAGGCGCCGGTGGGCAGACCTGCTGCGTAGACAAACGCGTCGATCAACCCGTCCTTGAGCTGACCAGCCGTATCGGAACCGCCGGCATTGCTGATGACCACACCGGAATCGGTATCTTCAAAATAGCGCGTCCAATAGGTAGCTGACGTACCGCCTGCGGGACCAACGCCAACGCGCTTTCCGTCCTTGAGATCGGTAAAGCCCTGAATGTCCGAGCTTGCCAGAACCGCTGCCTGCAGAGGCGTCTGGTACATGGGGAACAGCGCGCGAATGTTCTCATGTGGGGTGCCCGGCATGAGCGGGCTTTCGCCCTTGATCGCCTCGTCCGCCGGTCCAAGCGTGACAAAGCCGAGCTGGTGCTCGCCGGTTTCGACGAGGGTAACGTTCTGGACCGGTCCGCCCGTGATCTCCGCGCCGGCATTGATACCGAGCGCTTCGCTGATCATGGCCCCGAAACCGCTGCCGTAGCCGAAATAGGTGCCGCCCTGGCTTCCAGTACCGATGGTGATGCTGCTTGGCCAGCCTTCCTTGTCCTGTGCCGCAGCGGGCAGAGCGCAAAGAGCGCCGGCGATCAAGGCGATGGCTGATGTAATCCTGATAGTCATGTTTCCTCCCATAGTCTCCTCCGGCAACGCAGACGCGATGCCACTGGCAGCAGCATGGCGAAGAATGTCTGGGGGGAGAACGTTCTGAGGATTATATTATTTTTCGTTATTATCAGGCGCTATCCTCAATCGCCTGCAGGTTCCGGACAAGAATATCCAGCAGAATGTCACGCTGAGGGTCGCGCGTGCCGCGCGTCCAGGCGGCTGCAAGAATGAGTTTCGAGCGCGTCGCGCCCGGTGGAATTGAAAGGGGCAGGAACCGTACGCCCGGCGTGCTGATGCGCACCGTCCAGCGGGGGACGATGGCAAGCCCCGTTCCTGTGGCCACGAGATTGACGATTGTATGCTTTTCTTCCGCGATCTGTGCGACACGGGCTGTCAGCCCCGCATCCATGAAAAGCTTCATCGTCAGATCATGGGAATGGGGCCGCGAGCGCCGGTCCGGCACGATGAGCGGGATATCAGCCAGGTCCTCGATCAGGATCTCCTCCCTTTCGGCGAGAGGGTGGTCGGCCGGCAAGGCGACCACGGCAGTCTCATAGAACAGCGTTCGGAAATTGATACGTGGGTCGCGTATGTCAGGCGGTCGGCAAAAGGCAATATCGAGGCTTCCGCTCAGAAGCTTGGGCAAGAGGTGAATGGTCTTCTGTTCAAAGAGCTGTACCTCGATCCCGGGCTGTTCAGTCCTCAGAAATTGCAACAATTGCGGCATCAGCCCCACCGAGGCGCTGTCGATGGCGCCCACGCGCAGGACAGGCTTGTCCGCATTGCGGATCGCTCTGATCTTGTCTTCCAGCGCGTCTGCCTGCGCCACGAGCCGTCTAGCGTCGTCAAGAATCGCACTTCCGACGGCGGTCAGGGCAACATTGCGGGTGGTGCGATGAAAGAGCCGCGTCTCGAACTGGCTTTCAAGAATCTTGATCTGCCGTCCGAGCGATGCGGGCAGCATGTTCATGGCTTGCGCTGCCCTGCCGAAATGCATCGTATCCACGACACCCAGAAAGCATTTCAGCTGAAAAATATTCACGAAAGAGTCGCCCCTTAATTATCGCGATTTTGTATATAATCATGCGCACATTGAGCTCCCCAGAGCAACCCTTTTAACGTGTGCTGGACGACACCCACATGCGCCATTCGGGGAAATGCCCCATCGGTGCGCCAACCGGTTCCGGGAAATCCTATGGATCAGATGCAGACCACCAAACACTACAAGATCGCGGCCATTCCGGCAGACGGCATCGGGCCGGAAGTCATTGACGCGGGCCTGCAGGCTTTGAACGTTCTGGCCCGACGGGATGGTGGCTTTTCTCTGGATGTGACTCATTTCGACTGGGGTTCGGAACGCTACAAGAAAACCGGCGCTCTGATGCCGGAAGACGGCACGGAGCAACTGAAGGATTTCGATGCGATCTTCTTCGGTGCCGTGGGCGCACCGGATGTGCCTGATCACGTTACCCTTTGGGGGCTACGCCTGCCGATCTGCCAGGGCTTCGACCAATATGCCAATGTGCGGCCCACCAAGATCCTGCCGGGCATTTCCTCGCCGCTGGAAGGTGTGGGCCCCGGCGACCTGGACTGGGTGATCGTTCGCGAAAACTCCGAAGGCGAATATTCCGGCCATGGCGGCAGGGCGCATAAGGGCCTGCCCGAAGAGGTGGGAACCGAGGTCGCCATTTTCACACGGGTCGGCGTGACCCGGATCATGCGTTATGCGTTTGCGCTCGCCCAGTCGCGCCCGCGCAAGCTCCTGACCGTGGTGACGAAGTCGAATGCCCAGCGCCATGGCATGGTCATGTGGGACGAGATCGCGGCGGAAGTCTCGCGCGAATATCCCGATGTGACCTGGGACAAGATGCTGGTCGATGCCATGACCGTGCGCATGGTGAAAAGCCCCAAAAGCCTCGACACGATCGTCGCCACCAATCTGCATGCAGACATCCTTTCCGATCTGGCCGGTGCCCTTGCCGGTAGTCTCGGGGTTGCCCCGACCGGGAATATCGACCCGGAACGCCGGTTCCCCTCCATGTTCGAGCCGATCCATGGTTCGGCCTTCGATATTACCGGCAAGGGCATCGCCAATCCGGTCGCCACCTTCTGGACGGCGGCGCAGATGCTGGATCATCTGGGCGAGCAGAACGCGGCGGCACGACTGATGCGGGCCGTGGAAAAGGTGTGCGCGGAGGGCATACTCACACCGGATGTGGGCGGCAAGGCAACGACCGGGGAGGTGACGGAAGCCGTGTGCGAAGCCATTCGCATCGAAAATATCTGATCTTTTATGCACACTCCGCAAGCTCACGCGCTTCTGCGTCAGATGTTGGACGCTGCCATTGGTGCGGCCGACCCGGGCAAGGTTCTGGCACAGTATCTGCCCGAAGAACCCAAAGGGCGCTGCCTTGTGGTTGGCGCAGGAAAATCGGCCGCGGCCATGGCGCGCGCAGTGGAACTGGCCTGGCCAGACGCGGATATTTCCGGTGTGGTCGTCACGCGATACGGCCACGGCGTGCCCACGGAACGGATCACGGTGCGGGAGGCCTCGCATCCCGTGCCTGATATGGCGGGGGCAAGGGCGGCCGGCGAAATCCTCGAAACGGCACAAAAGGCCGGACCAGACGATCTGGTTCTTGCGCTGATTTCGGGCGGCGGCTCGGCCCTCATGCCTGCGCCCAGGTCGCCACTGACACTAGAGGACAAGTTTCTCGTCAATCGGCTGCTGCTTCAGTCGGGCCTGCCCATAGATGATATGAACCGCATTCGCAGGCGTATGTCACTTTTGAAGGGCGGCGGTCTCGCAAAGGCGGCCTTTCCTGCCCGTCTCGTCACCCTTGCCATTTCCGACATCCCTGGTGATGCCCCGGCCGCGATCGCTTCCGGCCCGACAGTGCCCGATCCGACCGCGGATGAAGACCTATCTCCCCTTCTGGATCGGTTGCGACCCGAGCTACCTGAAGCGGTAAGGCAGGTTCTTCTGACACGGTCAGAAACCTTTCGATGCGAGCAAACGGATTTCCGGCTCATCGCCACGCCCCGACTGTCGCTTGAGGCGGCTGCCAAGGTGGCCAGGGCGGCCCGGATTACACCCATCCTACTAGGGGATGCCATTGAAGGGGAAGCGCGGCACGCAGGTACCGTGATGGGCGGGATTGCCCTTTCCTGCGCCCGAAACGGCACATTGACACGCCCGCCGGCAGTTCTTTTGTCCGGCGGGGAAACCACCGTTACGATTGGCCGGAACGCTCCAGGTCGCGGAGGCAGGAACACGGAGTTTCTACTCTCGCTCGCCCTTACCCTGAAAGGGGAAGAGGGTATTCACGCCCTGTCGGCCGATACGGATGGCATTGACGGCACCGAAGATGCCGCTGGCGCGATTATAGCGCCCGACACACTTGCACGCGCCGCCCGGCTCGCCCTGAACGCACGCAGCTTTCTGTCGGCCAATGACAGCTATAGCTTCTTCTCGAACCTCGATGATCTGATAAAGACCGGCCCGACGCTGACCAATGTGAATGATTTCCGCGCGATATTGGTGACTTGAGTTGCGATGCCCTGCCCTTGCAGAAGCCAAACAAGGGTGGAATGACGGCACACCAATGGAGAAGAAGCTCGTTTAATGTGCGCCTGAAAAAAGTAGGCAACGCTCAAATATGGGTTGCTTTGCGCCTCAATGTGTTAGGACGATTTCGAAGGTCTCGGTTTCATCTTCTCCGGCGCGCCATTTTTTCACTGCTCCAGAATTGAATGCACGGGTCCACTCGGGGTCGCGACAGCTTCCGTCTGCCTCCATTCGGGCAATTCTGCAAGGCAGGCTGGTCGGTTCACCTATCGGACAGGAAGCAGACCGCGTTCGCTGAAGGCCGCATTGAGTTCCGCCGACAATGATGCGCTTTCTTCCTGGTCCCAATGGAGTGCAGCCGGCGTGTTTTGAAAAAGGTCCACCTGCCATTGACCGGCCTTTTGCACAGCCACCAATGTTTGCCGGGCATTGGCGGCCGGGTTTATCTCCGTTCCACCGGGAGGGACCATACCGACATCGGCGCGCAGAATACCGGCGCTCCCGATCTTGCGCATCGAGCGAACGATGGCGACGAACGGGGCCGTCGGATGATCCGCAAAGATTGGTGTGAGGTGTTTTTCGATCGCCGTCCTGCCCTCGGCAAGGGAACCGTCGAAGCCGATCATGACTCCTTCGCTTGAAAAGCATTCGGCCATCGCATTTGCTTTCCGCTCGTTCCATCCCTGCAGAAGGCGCAAGTAAAGCGCGTGAATTTCATCGGTTTCTGACATCGGTTATCCCATTCATGCTGCCCGCAGATTGAGCGGACAGTTTTTGTTCTACCGTTTCTCAAAACAGTTCTTGTCCAGTTAAGCTTATCAGACGCATGACGATGCTGCCACGGTCATATATCCTCGAACGCTTTTGGCATGCACGACAGCGTCACCGGCCCCGACATCCAGCGTCGGTCCAGCCTGCTCTCAGGCTCACGCACCGGTGCCGGCGTCGGACCCTCTGACCCGGCTCTTTCATTTCATGTCTCCGCGCGCTCGATCTCTTGTGTCATCGCACGTTTGTGCCAGTTCTCGTATTCAGTTCTCGTATAATGTGTTCCGCACGGGTGCCCGTCCGCTGAAGGACATCGGCACGCCGGCATTCGTCTCCGGGTCGACCGCGTGCACATGAAGGTGCGGCTCTGTGGTGTTCCCGGAATTGCCAACTTTTCCGATCGAATCGCCCGCCGAAACCGAAACGCCGGTCGAAACCTGAACGCTGCCTTGCTGAAGGTGCGCGAGCTCCACCTGGAACGCGCCGCAATCAACGATGACATGGTTGCCCCGAGGATTGTCTTTATCGGAGTCCGGCGGAATCAGATCCGGCAGGTCGTTGCGGACGCCGATGACCTCGCCGGTGCAGGGACTGACGACAGAAGCCCCATAGATAACATAACGGTCGAGAGCTTTCGGAGCGAGGCCCGACGCACGATAACCGAAACCGTTGATCTCCGTGATGTCGGCCGCGTAACGCTGTTCGGGATGCGTTGCGTGATGGTTGAGCAAATCGATTCCCCCGCCCTGCCCGACCATGAAGCGACCGTCCTTCAGCGGAAAAGCAAGCTCTTCGGGTTCTTCCGGGGGCAGCATTCCGTAAATCACGTAGCACAAAGCGGCCCCGAAAAGCGCTAGCGATACGAGGGTCGGCCAGTGCTGCCGGTGAACGGACTCGCCCTGCATTCCCCATGGACGCGACACATGCCGTTTGAACGACCAAAGCACGGCCCCCAGGAAAACGGCAAGAAGCACGAAACGGATATGGTATCCCGCCATGTCCCACCGCCCAACCAGGAGCACCAGCGCGACGAACACGGCAGCATCGGCGACGTGGATAAGCCAAGCCCCCCTGCTCGGCATGTCGAGCTTCAGCAGCCGCCAAGAATAAATCAGCGGAACACCGATGCATACGGCGATCAGAACGATGACGACAAAGAACATGCCCTTCTCCTTCGGCGGTGGGGGCTACAATGCGGATGCGGCGAGAACGCGGCACGGTGCCGCTTTGGAGGTCGGCCCGTTCCACGCCCCCGGGGCGGGAAGATCCCGCGAAAGTTTGAGTGATGATGGGTATCGGTCGCACGCTCACATGTATCGTTCGGGCCAATCGTGTCGCGGCGTCTGGGACAGCAGAGGAGCGAGGTCTTGAGTGGCGTCTTAGCACCTTACACATTCATCAGATAGCATACGCTCATCTGTGTCTTGCCGGACATGATCGACCGGGGCTGCCGCTCTCCTCCATCCGGCTGATACGCGACCGCAATCGGCGTTCTGAAGCACCCTCGACCTTGTCGAGCAGACAGACTTAGAATGATGTGCACAAACGATTGTCGGGCCTGTCCTTTTTCGGAAGGCTGACAACTCTCTTGAGGCAGGCGGAGATCGCGGATGCCATTGTCTGTTATATCGTTCGAGGGGCCGGTCGGGGTCGGCAAAACGACATTGGGAAGGGCGGTGTCCTCGCATCTGGGCTTCGGCTTTGTCGATGGCGACGACCATTCGCTCCCCGGCCCCTGGCTTCGCTCGATCCTGCAAACCAGCCGTCGCATCGCGCGCGCCTGCGAAGAGCAGCTGGAAACCCGTCCCGTGGTCATAATGGCTTATCCGCTGCGCTGCACGAACTGGCTGTTCTTCAGGGAAACCTTTCGGCGGCGGGGGATAGCGTATTATTGCATCAGCCTGGCAGCCGACGCCGCGCACATCGCTGCCCGCGAGCGCCTCCTGACACCGGACGAGATGGCCCGGTCGTCGCAGATGACCGCGCAGGGCTATGGACAGCGCCCTTTTAGCGACCTCGTAATCCGCACCGACAAGGGCGGTTTTGCGTTCACCCGCGATCACCTCGCCGACAAGGTTCGCGGTCTTGTATCCGGACCGTCCCAGAAGCAGCGCTCGCGCTCAACATGAGCCGAACCGGCACAGCCGGTCTCAATCGGCCCGCAGGGCGAACGCATAGAATACCCTTATCGATCTGCGCACGTTCTTCGGTGCAGCCGCTCGCCTCCTCATCAGCCCGGCCAGCCCCTCCGCATAGCCTTTTCTGAGCGAGAATTGCACGGCAATCCTTATTTACAGCGCCGGGGATTTATAGATCGGCTCCGCCAAAATCCGCCAGAAATTCGGCCTCAAACCGCAAAGGGGAAAGCACTGGATGCAGCACAATACCAACGGCGATCGTCAAAAATGGCGAAAATTCGTTATATTATTGTTGTTTTTTGGTAATTTTCGTGGCGTAATTTTAGCGGGGAACGGAGAGAGGTAATTTTTCTGGCAGCAACCAGAACGAATGCAGGAACTGAGATGCGGTGCGTTAATATATCCCGGACAAGTCTTGTGCCTGGTAAGGCATTTGTTTCCGGAGTCGTCCTTCATTCTTCCGAATTCGCTCGGACTGCCTTCTCTTTCGGCCCTACAGCAGGCGACTGCAAATATATCCGCGATAGCGGAACGCCGTTTCAACAGCACGGCGGGCCCATGAGTGGGCCTACGGCAAGGCCGTACCTCTCCTCCACAACCGACGTTTCGACGGACCTCTACCACGGCAGACCGGAGGTCTTCGATAGCACCCCCTAGTTCAACATCAAACGGTGATGCGCGGATGCTCGGCGGGTCATCTCACCGATCATGGAGGACTTACAATGGAAGCTATACTTGCACAGCTTGTTGGCGGTGCCATCGGCGGAGCGGCGGGCGGTAAGGCGCTCAAGCAATCCGACCTTGGAAATGTCGGCAACCTAATCGCCGGCGCAGTCGGCGGTGTTGGCGGTGGGCAACTGCTTGGAACACTGCTTGGCGGAGCGACGGGCGATCCCGCCGCAGGTGCGGCTGCGGGTTCCGATATCGCTGCAATGGCCGGACAACTTGTCGGTGGCGGGGTGGCCGGCGCGGTTGTCCAGGTCGTGGTCGGCCTCATCAAGAACAAGATGACTGCGCGCGGATAATCCGGCGAACGCATCGAAGCCGATGGCAGCGTTCTGAACAATGGGGCTTCGAAAAGTCCTGCGCGTGTTTCTCGGCAATGCAACTGAACGACCAACAGATCCTTCCGCGCTCGCGGAGGGGCGGAACGAGGACAGTGATGCGGACAAAGACAATTGCGGCAGGCGCCGCCCTCCTTTTTGGCATATCGCTTTCTTCCCTGGCCCATGCGGCCAATGCCTATGCCACCGGCAACGTGAACATGCGGACCGGCCCGGGCACCGAGTACGGACGGATCGCGACTGTGCCGGCAGGCGCAGGCGTAACCATTCACGGTTGCCTCAGAGGCTACAGCTGGTGTGACGTGCGTTTTGCCGGCCGACGCGGCTGGGTTTCCAGCAACTATCTCCAGGCGGTCTATCAGAACCGTCGCCGATCTTTGCTCTATGTCGGCCCCCGCATCGGGTTGCCGATCATATCTCCCGGTCGGCCGCGGCCACCGCAGTGGGGGCATCGTCCCAAACCGCCTCATTGGGGAAATCGTCCAAGGCCACCCCATTATGGCAATCGCCCGCGCCCACCTCATCACGGTCATCGTCCGAGGCCTCCGCGCCCACGCCCGCGTTGAGGGGATAATCCGATGATGCGCGACGCCCTCCTCGCAGAAGCTTCAAGCCCCCCGTCCACGCCGTATCGGCGAGCGGGTTTGTCAGCGGCCTGGCTGCGCCTTTTGGACAGCCCGAACGGCCCGCCTTACCGCGGCTCGTATTCATGGAACCGACTGCGGGCCCGCGTGCGGCTGCGACCTCGCAAGAGACGCTGAAGAATTCTGCGCTCTCGCAGAAAACCGACCACCGAACAGCCCTCTCGAATGTAAGATGGAGCAAGACGATGTGGTGCTTTTCGATCATAATTCCGATAGCCGGCCTGATCGTGTTCTCAGGATCACAACCGTCCCTGGCGGAAAGTTGTTCAGCAATCAGAAGCCAGATGCGCGCCAACGCTGGCGCTTCGAGTTCTCAGGCGTCCCGGATCCGACGTCAGATCTCCGCTCTTCGTGTAGTCGAGAAAAAACGCGGTTGCACCACCGACAAAGCCGCTGCGGGCGGCTTGTTCAACGCCTGCCGCGGTCTCGCTCAACGCCGTGCAAAAGCGGAGCAGCTACTCGCGGTGGCGTCCAATGGCGGCACCAAAAATGCGCGTCTGAGGGCACGCTATAAGCAGCTTGGGTGTGGCGTGAAGCGGCGTTCTGCAAAAAAGGAGCGTACTGCAAAAAAAGAGCGTATTGCAAAACGAACGAAGCCGAGAAGAACCGGCCCGAAATATGCCGGGAACGCGCTGTATTATTGCGTGCGGCCATCCGATGGTTATCTCTTTCCCGCGCCTCATTCACAATTCGCTAAAAAGGGCGACACGAAGACCTATATCGACCAGTGCCGTTTCATCTGTGATGACGACAGCATGAGGCTCTACGTGCTCGAAGATCCCGAGCTCGAGACGGAAGAAATGCTCTCGGTTGAAACCGGCAATCCCTACAGCGAGTTGCCGACGGCTTTTCGGTATCAGGATGATGGGAATCTTGGACGCTGTGACTGGAACCGCTATTTCGCGCATGTGGATGCATTGAGAGCGAGAACCGTGACCCCACGCGATCTGTCGAACGCGATCATTCCACTTCCTCGTTTCAGGCCTGAACCCAGCCCGGAAGTGGTTTCCTCGATCGATGCGACCGAACCGGTCAGCCAGAAGGTAAGGGTCGTCGGCCCCGTCTTTCTGCCTGCCGAAGAAATTGAAACGCAGACAGTTAGTCAAATACAGACCGAACAAGAGGAGGTGGAGCCCCAGCCGCCGGTTGAAAGCAGGTTGCAGTAGCCCCGCTCCCAGATGCAGGCGGCGACGTCGACCTTCGCCCTCCCGCGCGACCAAGGCGACGCCCGAAACCGGCATTCCGGGATGCCTGATGTCTCCGAGAGAAGACAGGACAGTCATCCTGGCCGGTTCACGGGGAAAGCGAGGCGATCATCACAACGCTGCTTGAGTAATCCTGCCACATGGCGACAATGCATTCGTCAGGGCGGCGGCTCCCGTTCGTGGAGGGTATGGCGCGCTTGTCACCGTCGATGCGCATCCGCATCCTCGGAAGGAATACCCGGCGCGCCCATTATCTATTTTGAGAGTTTTGCAGAAGGTGAAGGTATGAAACGCGTAATTCCCGGTGTCGCACTCTCGGTCGGCCTCCTTTTGTCGGGCTATGCCGCCGGTCAGGATTTGCCGCAAGCGGTTGTCGACCTCGAGCTTTCCGACATCCAGATCCGCGAAAAGCCCCGCGCGGAGTATGGTCGCCGTGTGCGCGGTTCTCTACCGAATGGCGTCCGCGTGGAAGTCGATCTCGACGGGGATGGCATAATCGAAGATGTCGAGGCTCGCGGGAACGGTCTTTTTCCCATCGGCGAAATTCAATCTCTCGTCCCCTCTGCGATCAGCGACAACGCATCGTGGCCCACGGATGCCCAGCTCGAAAAAATAGAATTCGAACGCGGCGGCGGCATTGAGATCGAAGGCGTGCTCGCCGATGGCCGAGAGTTCGATGCCGAATTCGCCGCCGACGGCCGGATGTTGGAGTTTGATATCGACGACTGATCTGTGCGTGAAGACCTGCGTCCATCAACGACAAGAATTGCCGAGCCACTCACGCAGAGCGTCGTATGAGAAAGAAAATCTTGTCAGGGCTGGGATTGTTCGTGGTCTGCGGAGCAGCAGTCGGCATATTGGCCGGTGCCGCCGCGGGCCATCTCGTTCACCGGATGCTGAAACGGTTCGACATTCAAAGGGTCGTATCGGGATACCTTCTGAGGGCCGACGACGTTCTCGCCGAGGCTGTCACGACGCTCGATTCGATCAATCAATCCCACTATACGCCGTGTTCCCAAAGGGACATTGAAAATCTGCAAAGGGTCGCTCTGAATTCACGCTACCTCAAGAGCGCCGGTCGCCGCCTTGGCGAGCATCTCATTTGCACAGGCGAACAAGGGCGCTTTGCCGCTCCGATCTCCAACGGTCAGCCCGATTACGTAACATCGGAAGGCTTGCAGATTTTCCTGACCGTCGAATTGGCTCAATGGCCCGGCAGTACGGGTTTGGTGCTGGCAAGGGACAGTGCATCCGTTCTGATCAGTCACGCAGCAATCGGCGCTCTGTCGCATCCGGGACTGAAATACAGCCTGTTTGGGTTATCGAATGGCAATCAGAAAATTCAGTTCAAGCGCGATGGCGTGTCCCGACGGAACGATCTGTCGCTCACCGAAGGCAAACCCGTCCTGATCGATGGCGCATGGCACGAGGTGGTGTGCTCTCAGGCCCGTCCGCTTTGCGTTGCAGCCGCCGTTCGGGAGGAAAGGGGATCACGACGCCTGGCGCTTATGGGCGGGCTGGCGCTTATCGGCCTTCTGGCGGGCGCGGCCGGCGGTCTGGGGCTGGGCGCGATGCATGCGGACCGCAATTCTCTCGCCAATCGTTTTCGAAAAGCTCTGCGGGCGAAAGAAGTGTCGCTTGTGTATCAGCCGATCGTCAGGCTTTCCGACAAGCGGATTTTGAGCGTGGAGGTTCTCGCACGCTGGCATCTCCCCGACGGCTCCGTTGTGCCGCCGGATCTGTTTGTATCGGCCGCTGAACAGGCTGGATATGTGAACGAGCTCACAAGATACGTCCTGCGGAATGCACTGGAAGAAGCAGCGCACCTGCTGCGCGGGAACGCTGGGCTCTCTGTAACGATCAACGTCGCGGCTGCGGACATTCTGGATCCGGCCTTCAAGGATTTCGCGCAGGAGCATTGCCGGCTGCACGGCGTGCAGTCCGCGCAGCTCGGTTTTGAAATTACCGAACGGATGACTGCAAGGATCGATGAGCTAAGGGCGGGCATCGAGCGGCTGCGCAAGGCCGGGCACTACATCTATGTCGACGATTTCGGCGTCGAGTACTCCAGCCTCTCCTATTTGGCGGCGTTGCCGCTGGACGGCGTCAAGCTGGATCGAAGTTTCACAAACGAAATCGCGGCCGACGGGAAAACCGGGATCATTGCCAGGCAGATAACCGGATTGGTGTCGCAACTGCACATGACCATGATTGTAGAAGGCATCGAGACCGCGGCCCAGGCAGATTTTTTTCACGCGGTCTCGGCCGACCTGTGCGGCCAGGGCTGGTATTTCGGGAAACCGATGGACCTTCCGCGTCTCGAGGAGTATCTGAGCACCGTGCCTCGCCCGCATTAGTCACGCCGGTGCAAACACAACCCCTGCAAGGGTTGCGTTATCATTGCCGCTGACATCGGGAGCAGACGTGCTGGCCTGTCTATGATACGGACGAAACGCCTCCAGTCGCATCCATATGCCAAGCAGGTTAAGCCGGAGAGCAAAACAGGCCCCTTCCCGGTTGCTGCCAACGGTGGCCGTAAATCTGACATTCCATGATAGCAGCCCACACCCTATGGAGACCCGCATCGACAAGCTGAGCATTCCGCCCGAAGCCACCGACGCGCTGCCAATTCTGGAACACCGGCTCGGCTCCTCTCTCATCGCGGTCCACCTGCATGGCTCCGCCGTTGCCGAAGGGTTGCGCAAGCGCAGTGACGTTGACCTTCTGGCCGTCGTGGACAGGCCGCTGCCCGTTTCACGGCGCCCACATCTGTCGGCCGATCTGATGAGCATTTCCGGAATTTATCCTCACGATCCCGCGGGGCGACGACCGTTGGAGGTCGTCATTGTCGGCTTGGCCGACCTTGACCCGATGCCGTATCCCGCCCGTGTCGAATTCGTCTATGGCGAATGGCTGCGGGGAGAACTGAAAAACGGCACGGTGCCGCAAGCCGAATCGAACCCGGAGTTCACCCTGCTTCTCGCTCAGGCGCGCGAGGAAGCCGTCCCACTGATCGGTCCGGACATTGCCGACCTGATCCCGGACGTCGCTCCGGACCTCATACGCCGGGCGATCGGCGATCTCTTGCCGGACCTTGTCGAGACTGTCGACGGGGATGAACGGAATGTTCTCCTGACGCTGGCGCGAATGTGGAAAACGGCTGCCACGGGACGGTTCGTGTCCAAGAACGCCGCTGCGGATTGGGCGCGGCCGCAATTGTCCGATCAAGCGTCGGACACACTGGCGCTCGCGCGGGATGGTTATCTTGGCAACCGGGATGACGATCTGCATCGTCGGCGAAAGGACGTGTCGCAAGCCGTTGGGGAAATCGAAGGGCGCATTCTCGCTGTGCTGCGGGCTCCATGATCGTTCGGCTACCCGGTTGCCTTGGCCGGCGCCGTTTCATATGAGCAGTAGCGCTTCGGAACGAGGCGGATCAGGCAAGGACGCGATCATGGAATTCGCTCAAGCCGCCGGGGATTGGCGAACAGGCGAGGTTGACCACGGCCGTGGCACGAGGACGAACCTCGGTGAATTCAGCCTCAACAGTCTTCACCTCGACTGCACCGAAGCGGAACTGCCTCCGCTCGTCTTCATCCATGGCGCGAGCGCGACTCTTCTCGACCCGCTTTTCTGCTTTCGAACGGCGCTGGAGGGGCGGGCGCGGCTGCTCTTTGTAGACAGGCCCGGGCACGGACGTTCGGACAAGGGACCGGAAGCGACTGTCCTGCCCGACGGTCAGGCCGAAGCCATTGCCCGGCTGATGAAGGCGAAAGGCATCGCCAGGGCCATCATCGTCGGACACTCATATGGCGGTGCGGTCGCAGCCGCAATGGCGCTCAACCAGCCCGAAAGCGTTTTGGGTCTGGTTCTCCTGGCACCGGCCCTTTATCCATGGCCGGGCGGAATCGCCTGGTATTACGACGCGGCAAGGCACCGGACGTTCGGAGGCCTGTTCAGCCGGCTCGTGGTGCCTCTCGCTGGACGGCTGACCATGCGAAAAGCCGTCCGCTCCGTTTTCGCCCCCAATCCGACGCCGGAAAACTATGTTGAGGCAACCGTTGTGCGGGAAGCGATCGAACCGGGCGCGTTCAGACACAATGCGCGCGAGATCGGCGCATTGCACGCTTGGACCGAGCGCAATCGTGAGCGGTACGGGGCGATCGAGGCACCGACCGTCATCATAACCGGCACCCGGGACGATGTGGTTTCGCCGGACATCCATTCCCGACAGCTCGCCCGCGACTTACCGGATGCCCGTTTGTTATGCGTGCGCGGCCTCGGCCATAAACCCGATTACCACGCGCGCGATCTCGTCATCGCTGCAATCGAGAAAATGTCGGGGCAGCCGCGCGATCTGGAGGCGACAAAACGTGCTGTCGAAGCGCGCCTCACCCGATCCGAACGCGCGACCGCGAACACCGCCAAGGCTTGAAAGGGTTCGCAGGCTCCCGATGCGGCAACGGCCCGTTACCGCTCGGATAACGGGCCGTTGCCTTGCTTTCGTCGGGTGAGCGACGGGCGAAGAGCCCCGCGCCTCAGCCGCGCAACTCGGCCTCGATTTTGTCGAGGGCTTCGTCCTTGCCCATACCGGTCAGGAAGGCGAGCGTTACGATGGACGGCACGCCGAGATCGGCGGGCAGTTGCGTGGTGGAGACGATCAGGTCGACGCCGTTCAGCTCCGACCGCACTTCCGTCGCCTTGCATTGGCGTGCATCGATGGCGATGCCGCGTTCCTTCATGGCCTCGGTCACGGCATTTGCAACCACGGTGGAGGTGGCAATACCGGTGCCGCAGGCGAACAGAACGGTTTTCTTGCTCATGAGTTTCTCCCGATCAATGGGTCACTGTTTCAGAACCGCAGTGACATCATCAACCGATAATGCCTGCATGAGGCCGGAAATCGCCTCTTCGCTCTGGATGGTCGCCATGATTTCCTGAAGCATCTCGATCTGCCGGTCCTTGTCGTTGAGCGCCATCAGGAAGACCAGGCCCACCTCCACCGGCTCGTCCGGGTCTTCCATATTGGCGAAAGTTACCGGCTTTTTGAGCGTCGCCAGCGCGATGCCCGGCTTCAAGACATGCTCCGGATCCGTGTGCGGCACCGCGACGTTCACCGCACGGCCGAGCGGCAGACCCGTCGGCATGGTGGTTTCGCGCGCGAGCACCGCGTCGGCAAAGCTGTCTTTCACGTAGCCGGCGGCCTTCAACCTGTCGGCAAGCAGTCGGATGACAGCCTCGCGGCTATCGCTGTCGACCCCGAGGACAATCGCCTCGGGGTCGATGTGGTTCATAAGGGCTTCAGCCATTCACTAACCTATTCAGCCTTCCTGTGCGGTGGTGTCGTCGTCCTCCGCGCCAGCCGCCCGTTCCCAGGCGAGCGTGTTGCGGTGGTAGAGCCAGAAGCAGGCCGCGATGACGGCGGCGAGCACACCCAGCCCGGCAGCGCCCAGGTTCCGGATCGCTGCGATGACCACATAGGAGATCCACAGGAAGCCGTCGACCACCGAGGTGATCTGCACCGCGTTCTCAGGCATTTCGAAGCCCGAATCCACGGCGGCGCTGGTAAACAGAGGCGCGAGCGCGTTGGCCACATAGAAGCCGGCGGCCAGAGTTACCGTGCCGACGATCACCATGCGGAACACATTGCCGCGCAACAGCGGCGCCGTCATGGCGACGATGAAGGGAATGACCGCAAGATCGGCGAACAGGATCACGCGGTTTCCGGGCAGAACGATCGACAGGATGATGGCGATCGGCACCAGAATCAGCGAAGCGGAGATGGCCGCGGGATGGCCGATAAGGATCGCCGAGTCGAGACCGACCAGCAATTCGCGGTCGCCGGTGCGCTTGCGCACGAATTCCTGTGCGGCTTCCGACACGGGCAGCAGGCCCTCCATGAGGATCTTCACCATGCGCGGCAGAAGCAGCATCACGGCGGCGAGCGTCATACCCGTCTGCAGCACCTTGGACAGGATCGTGCCGAAATCGCCGGCGTTGTAATAGGCAATAACGCCCAGCACCAGACCGATGATCAGGCCGAGCACCACCGGCTCACCGAACACGCCGAAGCGGCGCTCGATGGTCTCGGTCGAGATGTTGACCTTGTTGATGCCGGGAATGCGCTCGATAATCCAGTTGATCACAATGGCGATCGGCAGGATCTGCGCAGACGCCAGATGCGGAACCGAAACGCCCGGAATGCCGTAGAATTTCTGCACCGCGCGGGCCGACCAGTCGGCAAAAAGCAGCGACAGCGCCGCCATAAGAGCGGCAATGGCCAGGCCGTAAACCAGGCTTCCGGTCGCGGCGACCGCCAGCGAACCGATAAAGGCGAAGTGCCAGAAATTCCAGACGTCCACGTTGAGCGTGCGGGTCATACGCGTCAGAAGCAGTGCGATGTTGACGGCAATGCCGATCGGGATCACCCACAGGCCCACCGAGGAGCCGAAGGCGATCGCGGCGGCCGAAGGCCAGCCGACATCGACGATGTCGCGCTGAATGCCCGTGTTGGTCACGATGGCCTGCGCCACGTCGCCGATCGAGCCGAGCATGAGACCGAGCACAAGATTGATGCCGATAAAGGCGACACCGATGGTGACGGCGGCGCGAAACGCCTTGCCGACCTTCGCGCCCAACACGACGGCGATGATGAAGATGACGATGGGCAACAGAACCGTTGCGCCAAGTGTGTCCACGGCCGCTTTGAGGCCACTCAGAAATGTGTCCATTTTCCTCCCCCTAAAACACTGTTCATAATCATTCTCGAATAGAACATTTGTTTCTCAAAATAGACGCAAGTTTATGACGCGCCCTCAGCCGGCTGTCAATCGACGAATCCTTTTCCGAAAAGACGTTCAGGGTCAAAGAAAAAGCTTTGTCTGATTTCCGTATAAGCTGCATATCGCGCAATCTACAACCATAAGATGAAGAAGCGGAGCGGATGGGGCGATGGTGTTTTCTCGCCGAAATTCAGTCTTCCCGACTTTCTCAACGGGTGCAGGCGTTTCACCGCCCTAGCCCGCGATTGAAGAACACACTTCGCGACCTTCGCGAAGTGTTCCGCAAAGCCGGTCCTCCCGCCCCCCGGGCCGGCTTCTCCCAAAGTCTCGCCTCGCTTCCTGGAAGTGCAGGTGAGGCTTTGGGACCCTCTTACGCCGGCTCGTGTGTCTCGCGTGACTTGCCGCTTTCACCGGATCGCGTCGTGCCTGCAAAACCCCTCACGGATCACGCTTCGATCTTCCTGCTGTTGGATGAAATGGCGGAACACGGCTATTCCAGCGCCGAGGTCGATATTCTGCTGGTCAGGCAGGGGCCGGTCGACCTGGATATCCTTGGCGAATGCAAGCGCAATCATCCCGCATTCAGCCCTTCCTCACGGAAACAGCTGCGCCTCCCACGCCTGAAACGTTAGCATTTTCCGAACGAAGGTGCGTCTTCGTATTGGGTCGGAACCGAGAGCGCGTGTTTCGAACCGGGCAGCAAATGCAGCTTCGATTCGAAACAAACGCAGCCGAACGACGACCGCTCCCCATTGCACGGGTTCACCCTTACTTCTCGGTGTTGTGGGAGGCCACTTTGGCGTCGTTCATCTGATAGCGGGCCAAGGCGCCCTCATATCCGAACAGAGAGGCGGCCACTTTTGCCGCTATCGTTTCGACCAGTTCTCCCTTCGCGCCCGGCTGGAATGCCTCGTTCGTTACGGAAGAGATGCGCACTTCGCGGGATGCCGAATCCAGAAGATGCCAATAGATGCGCGCCTCCCCATTTTCCACCTGAACCCGGGTCAGGAGTTCGAAGACGTCGCTTCCGGTCCCATACATTGTCTTGATGCGCGAAACCACACTCTGGAGCTCCTCGTCCGGCCGCACGCCAACTGATCGGACTGCACCTTCGCGGCCGACACTCAACCACAATGCATCGTTCAGCATGTCCGCGAGTTGGGTTGCCTCGGCGCTTTCCTGGCTGGTTCGGGCGCTATCGAGAACCAGAACAGCCGGTCCCTCGTGACCCGCGCCCCCGACGCGTTCCAGCCAGTGAGGCACGGTGGCCGCCGACAAGGCGAAAACGGCAATCGCGGCAACCGCAGCGCCCGCGGCCCAGATGCGCGGTTTGCCCATCTGCCGGGAAATGAATCCGAGAAGTGTGCTCGTCGAAGTCCGCCGTTCGAAGGTCGGAACGTAAGCGCCCAGGGGAATGGAAATCTGAACCGGATCCGCCTGCCCCGGACCGGCATAATAATCCCGCAAGGATTTGCGCAATTGGCCGGCAGCGATGCGGACGATCGGATCGACGGTCGCGTCGAAATTCGCGTCCCGGCCGAACACGTCGACCGCTATGGTGAAAGCCTTGATCCTGTCGGCGCGACCCGCAATGGTTTCCTCGACAACGAAACGCAAAAAGCGCCTGTTGCGATCCGAAGCGCGGAAACCCGGATTCTCAAGGAGCGCCTCGAGCACGGCTAGTCGCTCATCCTTCGCTCGTCCGCTCCGCGACGGTTGGAGTTGCGCTTCAGCGCTCGGAACGCTTTCCGATGCCCCACCGTGTTTGTTGATCTGGTATTTCTGCAGCATTATCTCTCGCTTTTCGCAAGTCTTGAGAGCGACCGTTGCGCTCTGGAACGCTGTTCCGGCGCCGTCCTCTCCGATCAAGATTTCTGTCGTTCACGCAACGGACCATCCCGCAACGATCGCGCCGGACGCCGCGCTTCCGCGGCGGCGTGCCCATCGCGCTGCACTCGGCGACCGGATGGACATGACGCCCCGGCAGCGCAATCCGGGCTGCCGGCAGGCCCTGTTCCATCGGACAACGCAAGGAACGCAGAATGCACTGAACGAAATCGAAATGGCTGTAACGAAACAGTTTCCGTTGAAACTCAGGAAGCACTCGCCAACACTTATGAACAAGTAAGCCGCGCCAACGACGGAACCTGGCACCTACGCGTTAAAGGGTGCGAGCGTTACGGTGATCTTGTTGAACAAAGCCCGTAAACCGGTTTGATACGAGAATGCCCCCGGGACGGCAGAGATTTCAACACTTGAGGTTTTTTGAAGAATTCTCAGAAATACAAATTAAGGACAATCGGCATATAAAGTACGTACTTATATATCATTTACGAAACATATATTTATATATATACAATTGGAATGCAAATTCCATGGAAACTAAAGAGCACGGCTTTCTATCTGGCTTCACACACGAGCCCGGCGCTATTGTATTTTGTGCAGAAGCACATCACACGACGTTCGAGACGCAGGATCGGCGGAATCAAGGACAGTTGGGCCTTTCACCACGAGAATATAAAGGAACGCGCAGCGCGGCGGGTCATTGAGTTTGGCGGCGGCAAGGATCTCGCCCAAAATCTCTTTCTATGCACGCTCGGCATAGAGCAAACCGTTGTGGATTTGAATCCCATGCTCGACCTGGGACTGGTCAACAGTGCCATCGAGCAGCTTGAGGAATGCGGCTGTTTGATGAGGGGTCCGGTCAGCACCCTTGAAGAAATCGAGGATCTCTACGGCATTGCCTACATCGCACCGATGGACATGAGCGCAACGCCTTTTTCTGCCGGATCGTTCGACGCCTGCATTTCATCGAACACGCTGGAGCACATTCCCCGCGACACGATTGCCGCCATCTGGCAAGAGACACGACGCCTTCTCGCTCCATCCGGCTTCGTATCCGCCTCGATCGACTATAGCGACCATTACGCTCATACGGACAGAACCATCCCCATGCTGCATTTTCTGCGATATACGCGGAAGGAATGGCAGCGGTACAACCACCCGAACCATTTCCAGAACCGTTTGCGGCATCGGCACCACATCGACTTGCTGACGGATGCGGGCTTCAGGATCGAGAAGGAAATGTGCGCCAGCCCGGAAAAGCTGGACGGCATAAGCATCCCGCCTGAGAACATGACGGGCAGCGAAACCGACCTCGCGCGATGGGGACGGATTCTGGCCCTCCCCTGACGCCTGCCCCTTTCGCGCAAGATCTGAAGCGCGGTACGCGTCGGTGCGACATTGTTGAGGGTGTGGGAGCATCCCCAGGATTACCTCGTCGCATTTTCGGCAACTCCGGTCCGGGAATTGCGGTGTTTTGCATGCGAGAAAGCCCCACATCTCCGCTTTCAGGCGTGAATTCAGTCGGATCCACCCATCAGCAGCCGAGTGCGCATCATCACACTCATTCAAAAGCCTTCACATCATGTTACAAAGATGCAATGTTCCCGTCCGGGATAGGGGGAATATATGTCTTATACTGATTTATTCGCATTATTGGCGATCATCGCCCTGGCATTCTTTACAGGCATCTACTACGAGCGCCTGCGCTCACGGTTGGCTTGGCATGACTTCCCAGACGATCATCAAATGGATGACGATTCGACTTACACTTAGTCGCTTGAAAGAACGTGCGAGTTCGTGGGCGTTTAAGGGGAAGTCTCGATGAGCCGACGTGATTTTATATTGCTTTATGGCTTTACATTTACGCTGATTGCCTCAGGCATCATGGCGCCGTTTGTCGTCGCGGCATCTTTTGCCGATTGAGCCTGCGACCATCGGCGAAAAGCTGGCAAGGCCTTCGCTATACAGCGCGAAGGCCGGCCATCGATACGAAGCCCAAGGTATTGGAAACGCTAGGCGCCCGAAAGCATGCGACGCGCTTTTCGCTTTACGCGGCCAAGAAAGCTGACAGGCTTTTGGTTTTCCGTCTGCGGCACCTTTGCTGCGGCCTCGTAAGGGATCGGCTTCCAGTCTTTGGAAAGGCCGGCGTCAGGATCGTTCGCCACCTCCGCCGGCATATCTCTGAGCGTAATACCGGCCCGCTTCACCGCCTCACGAACTTCCTCGCTGTAGCCCTGTCGGCGCCACATATTGACTATGTAAGTCCTGGTCTTCAGATAATCCGCGTAACGATGCCCATGGCTGTCATTCGCGCCCAGATGGGCGAACACCGCCATGCGATGTTCGTGCAGCGGGGCTTGCTGCTCAACCGGTATGTTCTTGTGCTCAGCTGGCGTGGGATAGGCGGCCTCCGGATCTTTGAGAAGAATACCGTTCCCGGAATGCGTGATACGCATGTTCCAGACAGCCAAGTCACCTGGCGTTGTCTTAAGATAGAGGCACTTCCCGCTGGTCAGATCGACAATGTCTTGCGATCCTTCTCTCAGGTTCAGCCCGCCGCTGTGATGGATATGGTCTTGTAGATAGATGCCAAAACGAAGCTGCGTGTAGCGGCTCCGCCAGTCGGGCGCGTTTGCGTCCTGACGATCGGCATTATCCTTATGCCAGCCGACCTGACCGGAATTGATCGTCACCGAACTGTCGCCTGCATAAAGAATATCTTCAACACCGAGCAGCTTTCGCGCGACAGCCGCCAGTCGACCGTCTGTGATAACTTCGCTGAGTCCGGGTCGAGTGAGCAGCTCACCACCGCTCGCCCTTGTTGCCATTGACGCCTGTCGGTACGCCTCAATCTCGTCCATCGTAAACGCATCGGGAATTACGATGTACCCCTTCTCCCAAAAGCTCTCAACGTCCAGATTGTCGATCTTCTCTTGCAGTGAAGCGGTAATCATGGGGCCTCCCGGCGACCTTGGGTTGTTACGACAACGAAACGCACTTCTTTCAGTGTGCGCATTCTCCATTTGCAACGCTTACACCCGGGAAACACGGAAGTCACCCGGTTCCACTATTTCAGAGAGTGTCGAAGTTCATTCACGAGATTGGCGATCAAGGTCGCCTTGTCTTCGATTGGGTCTCCCAGAACACCGCGCATCGACTGGTGCCACATATCCTGACCGCCAGGCAGCAACCGGATGGTGGCACCATGCGTCCGCCCGAACATAAGCGTATTGACACCGAGAGCGCCAGCAAGCTCCGCCGCAGTATTGCAGGGCGCTATGACACAATCCATGCAAGTCAGAAAAGCCGCCTGCCCTTCGAAATCGTCAAGCAAATCGAGGTCGGGGATTACCTTTGCGGTCGGCAGGATGCCTTTCACCTTCTCAATTTCGCTCTCTTCGAGACCGGTCTGGAACAACCAGAACGTAGCATCCACTTCTGCGAGTGAATGAAGATCATCCGTTCTGAGATAGTGGCAGTTCCGGGCGCTACTTCGAAGGATGCTTCGCCAGGAAAGAGCTACGTTGGGTCTTCCCTTCTCGCCCATCTGTTTCACAGTTTGCCGCCACGCGCCAACCAAGGTCTTATCGGCCTTTAGATAGGACGCACGATGCGAAAACGAGCCGAGCGTTTGGCGGAGCTCGGCCAACACGTCGAATATCGAAGTGAACGCCCCGGACGACTCTACCTGATCAAGAGCCTCCCTGCTCAAATACAGCGCAAGACGCTGGTTGGTTACACCTTCGCGAGACTTCGGATCGCGGATTAGCATTTCCTCCCGCCATCTACGCACAGGTATAAAACTTGCTCGCGGGAAGCTTCGTTCGAAAAGCGTCTTCAAGCGAGGTTCGCAAGTGAACGACAAGCCATCCACTTTACGAATTAGGTCTGGATAAACCGAGGCAAAGCGGATTTCGTCACCAATCCCGTAGTCGGCAATGACCACTGGCGCGGGCGCTTTCACAAGCGGCGGTATGGTGTGAACGTAACGACTTGCCTTGATGTCATCTCTCAGCGCCCGATTAAAATGCCGATGGCGTGCTTCGAGAAAGGCATCTCTGTACGCGCCCCGTGCAAACAGGAGCATGTGAAGCAATGTGTGAAACCCGCGCGGCCGGTCCTCCGGCAACTCCGCCAAGGCGCCGGATATTTTCTGCTCCGCCTCGTCGAATCGACCCAACTCGAACAAACATTCTCCGCGTTTAAGATCGTCGTCGAGATAGTTTAGAGCCTCATCAAACCGGCGAAGCCTTAGAAGAGCATCACCGTGGTGCTTTGCCCATTCTTCATCGTTCTTAAAAACACCTTTGAGCCGGGCCTCGGCAATCAATGCAAGCGCGTCCTCGCTACGTTCCAGCAGTTTCAAACTTTCGATTGCGTTCAAAGTGGACGTTTTGTGCCATCGACGCTCACGAAGGAGATTATGAAGCATCGAAAGGCCGATTTCGATCTCGGTCTCAAGATTGTGTTTTTTCAAAAGCTGGAACGATTTAGGGTTCAACGGATCGTTACGATACGCCTCGATAGCGGCCTCGCGCGCCACCTCTTCTTCTCCCAACAACTCCAACAGATAAGCATGGAGCCTATGGGCCGCACCATGGCGATAGACCGCACCCAGACTACGGTTGATTTCGGCGTAGGCCTGAATCAATTGCCAGCGGAATAGATGCCACCGCGCCCGATTGAAGTGGCGCCTAGCAACGGGCCATTTTTGATTACCCACGGGAAGGAGTACTGCCTTCGTTCGCCTCACTATCCTCGCTAAACCGATTGCCATTCCTTTTCGGAGGGAGATTCCTGCTAGAGCGAAATCGCCAGACTTCAAAGAGCTTCGAAATGTTGTGGCCGTGGTGCTATTCCAGAATTGCATTGTCGAACCAATTTAGATTCGCCCCCTTGCACCGGATAGCCTTTGCATCCAAAACCTGCAAGAAGATGACAATTCGAACAAAGATCGAGCAGCGACAGAATATTTTGCCCCCCGGCAAGATCGCCGGGCCACAAGCCTCCATTGAAGACGTCGCGGCTTGTATGCGTGCCGTTACGCACCAGGCGCTCGGAAGCACCAAATCCGAATGAAAGATTTACTGAAGCGAAGTTTAACTGGTGCTGCCGGAGAGATTTGAACTCTCGACCTCTCCCTTACCAAGGGAGTGCTCTACCCCTGAGCTACGGCAGCATCGTCACAAGGCGGGCGCGCTTGGGAGACGGATGGCCGTCCCGGCCCGGTCACAGCCAAGCGGCCTCGCGCCCGCTGTCGTGATGCGGCGGACTTCTGCCACAATGAAAAGCATTGCGCAAGCACACATTCGCATTCATGCGCTCACTTTGATATGCGTCTGTGAAAATTGCCGCCGTCGCCGGCGTTGCGCCGTTTGCGACACGGCAAAAGCGGGCTACCATCGCCCCTTGCCATCCATGGAGCCACATGTGAGCAAAGCCAAAAAGCCAGACACACCCGCGACCGGAGGCAAGGGTGAGGACGCGCGCAAGAATCGCCTGGCGGCCCAGCTCCGCGCCAATCTTGCCCGCCGCAAGGCCCAGGCGCGCTCGCGCCGTCAGGGAGAAGCCGACCAGCGCCCGGACGGATTGCGGTCGCAGCCGTCCGAAACCGAGGAATAGCAACGGTTTGACGACACATTCCCCGCCTTGCGCCGGGCGCGGCCATGTTTTAGGACCATTTGAAACGAATATGTTCCGCAAGGGACGCTTGGCGGCGATGCGTTCGGGAATTCGCCGTGTCTCAGGCGGCCTTTACGATACCGCAAGGCAATCGGCGCATTCTGGCCAATCGGAGACAATCCGAACGATGGACACTGCCCGAAAGTTGGACACCGCTGCCGAGCATAGGACGCTGACGGCACAGGCGCCTGGAAAGTGAGAACGGATGGATCGCATACGCATAACCGGCGGTAACGCGCTGAACGGCACATTGCCCATTTCGGGCGCCAAGAATGCAGCCCTGCCCTTGATGATCGCGTCGCTTCTGACCGACGACACGCTGACACTCGACAACGTCCCGCATCTGGCGGATGTGGAAAGCCTGATCCGTATCCTCGGCAATCACGGTGTCGACTATTCGGTGAACGGGCGCCGCGAGAACCAGCAGAAAGGCTATTCCCGCACCATCCATTTCACCGCGCGCAGCATCGTCGACACCGTCGCACCTTATGAGCTCGTTTCGAAAATGCGCGCAAGCTTCTGGGTCATAGGACCGTTACTGGCGCGCATGGGCGAGGCCCGCGTTTCACTGCCCGGCGGCTGCGCCATCGGCACGCGCCCAGTCGATCTGTTCATCGACGGACTGCGCGCGCTGGGCGCCGAGATCGACATCGAACAGGGCTATGTGAACGCCAGGGCGAAGAATGGTCTCATCGGCAACCGCTATGTCTTCCCGAAGGTTTCGGTCGGCGCCACGCATGTCCTGATGATGGCCGCGGCACTTGCCAAGGGTGAAACGGTTCTCGAAAACGCTGCGCGCGAGCCGGAAATCACCAATCTGGCCGACTGTCTCAATGCCATGGGCGCAAAGATTTCCGGTGCAGGCACGGACACGATAACGATCGACGGCGTGACGAGCCTTTCGGGCGCCCGTCACCGCGTCATCCCCGACCGCATCGAAACCGGCACTTATGCCATGGCCGTGGCGATGACGGGCGGCGACGTGATGCTGGAAGGCGCGCAGGCCGATCTTCTGGAAGCCGCTCTGGGCACCCTGGAACAGACCGGCGCCGAAATCACCCGTGCCAACACCGGCATCCGCGTGCGCCGCAATGGCGGCGGCATCACGCCTGTCGACATCACCACGCAGCCCTTCCCCGGCTTTCCCACCGACCTGCAGGCGCAGTTCATGGGGCTCATGACCATGGCCAAGGGGCGCTCGCACATCACCGAAACGATTTTCGAAAACCGCTTCATGCACGTGCAGGAGCTGGCGCGTCTCGGCGCAAAGATATCGCTGTCCGGCCAGACCGCTGTGGTGGATGGCGTCGGCGAATTGCGCGGCGCGCCCGTCATGGCGACGGATCTGCGTGCATCCGTCTCCCTGGTCATCGCCGCCCTTGCGGCAGAGGGTCAGACGGAGGTAAACCGCGTCTATCATCTGGATCGCGGTTTCGAGCGGCTGGAAGAAAAACTCTCCGCTTGCGGCGCAACGATCGAGCGTATCTCAAGCTGAACCTGACGGGCGCGGTTGACCATGGATTTTCTAAAGCTCGTAGCGCTCGACGATGTCGACCTCGGCATCCTCTCCGCGCACCTGCAAGACGCTGTCGTCAAGGTCGGCGACCTGGTTTTCGAGCCGGCCAACCGACGGTTCGCGGCCGCCTTCAACCGCTTTGTCTGGGAAAATGAGGCCAAGCGGCGTTTTCTGAGACGATCGCCGCATGAACGCCGCCGCAGCGTTCTGCATTTCGACCGCGTCCAGTCCGTCCGCGCCGCCGGTATCGACCGCAACCGTCCCGACGACATCCTCTCGCTTCTGGCGATCGACTTCGTGCCGGCGGAAGATTCGCCTGCCGGCGTCATCGAACTGATCTTCTCCGGCAATGCCGCGCTGCGGCTCGATGTCGAATGTATCGAGGCGCGGCTGACCGACCTCGGCGCGGCGTGGGAAACGCCAAGCCGGCCAAGACACGACGTCTGAGATGGCTTGTCAGGACTCCGATACGGCACGTTTGATCGATGTCGAACTCGACGAGTCCGTCGGCCGTGGCACACCCGATGTCGAACACGAACGCGCCGTCGCCATCTTCGATCTAGTTGAAGAAAACAGCTTCAAACCGGTCGGCGATGCGGACGCCGGGCCCTACAAGCTGAAACTGTCGCTGGTGGAGGCTCGCCTGGTTTTCGCCATTTCGCGCGAGAATGACGAACCGGTCGTCACGCATATACTGTCGCTCACCCCCTTCCGCCGCATCGTGAAGGACTATTTCCTGATTTGCGAAAGCTATTACGATGCCATTCGCAGCGCGACGCCCAGCCAGATCGAGGCAATCGATATGGGCCGGCGAGGCCTGCACAACGAGGGATCGCAAACCCTGATGGACCGCCTGAAAGACAAGATCGAAGTGGACTTCGACACGGCCCGGCGGCTCTTTACATTGGTTTGCGTGCTGCATTGGCGGGGTTGAGTCGCATCGTGAACGCCGGCTCTCCGGGGGCACGGCCGTGAACCCCGGCGCCGAGATCAAATCGGGCACGCCGCAATCGGTGCTGTTTCTTTGCGGCATGAACGCCATTCGCTCGCCCATGGCCGAAGCGCTGGCGCGACAATCCCTCTCGGCGGGTGTGTTTGTGGCCTCCGCCGGGTTGCGCGCCGGTGAACGTGACCCGTTTGTCGACGCGGTACTGGACGAGAAAGGGCTTTCGCTGGGCGCACGTCAGCCCCAATCCATCGAGGAACTGGCCGACACGAATTTCGATCTCATAATCACCCTATCACCGGAGGCGCATCACCGCGCACTCGAGATGACGCGAACCATCGCCGCGGACGTGGAATACTGGCCGACGATGGATCCCACCGTCGTCAGCGGCACGCGCGACCAGATCATCGCCGCCTACCGCGACGTGCGCGACCGCCTGGCCGCTTCCATTGCGCAGCGCTTTGAAACATGAAACAAAACCGACACAAATTGGCCTCTACCGGGGTTTGGCTTGTTCACAAAGGGTGATGAATGGGCTAGGTTCCGCGCCAAATTCCGGTCGTCGATCGGGAAATTCTTGAAAACCGAAGGTAACGGATGCCAAAGGAAGAAGTCCTGGAGTTTCCAGGCGTGGTCACCGAACTGCTGCCCAACGCGATGTTTCGCGTCAAACTGGAAAACGAACACGAGATCATTGCCCACACCGCCGGGCGCATGCGCAAGAATCGCATCCGCGTTCTGACGGGTGACAAGGTGCTCGTCGAGATGACGCCCTACGACCTGACCAAGGGTCGCATCACCTACCGCTTTAAGTAAAGACCTGACGCGGTCGGTGGTATTGCAATGAGCGCACTGCAGAAACTCGTCCTGGCTTCCGGCTCGCCCCGCCGCGTCGAGCTCCTGCAGCAAGCTGGTCTCGAACCGGATCGCCTTGCCCCTGCCAATATCGACGAAACGCCCCTCAAAAGCGAACACCCACGCTCGCTTGCCAAGCGGCTGTCACTCAGCAAGGCCGAAAAGGCGCATGAACGCCTGAAAAAGGACGGCGAGGCGGAAGGCTGCTATCTCCTGGCCGCCGATACCGTCGTTGCGGTCGGGCGGCGCATTCTGCCAAAAGCGGAAATGGTGGACGAGGCGTCCAACTGCTTGCAGCTCCTGTCGGGCCGATCTCACCGGGTCTATACCGGGCTTTGTCTTATCACGCCGTCGGGCAAGGTGCGTCAGCGCCTTGTCGAATCGCGCGTGCGCTTCAAACGCCTGTCGCATGAGGAACTCGAAAGCTATCTGGCTTCGGGCGAGTGGCGCGGCAAGGCCGGCGGCTATGCCATTCAGGGCCTGGCCGGCACGTTCGTCGTCAAACTGGTCGGCTCCTATTCCAACGTGGTCGGCCTGCCGCTTTACGAAACGGTGAATCTCCTTGTGGCCGAGGGCTACAAGGTCCACTTTAACTGGCTGTCCGGCGCCGGAGCCCACTGACAATGGACGAAAATCGGACAGATAAGGTCACGCCGCTGCGGCCCAAACGCCCCTGCCCCGAATGCGGCAAGCCCTCCGAACGCGCATTTTATCCGTTCTGTTCCAAGCGCTGCAAAGATGTCGACCTCAATCGCTGGCTCTCCGGCAGT
>ENA-ORCW01000365-ORCW01000365.1-marine-metagenome-genome-assembly--contig:-NODE-365-length-32897-cov-4.848903_pt1 | contig 32897 bp, 25 predicted proteins | sample MGYA00237784_ERZ508517 | MGnify/ENA primary metagenome ERZ508517 (study PRJEB26187, sample SAMN06268979) | marine metagenome | isolation source: Tt ae E1 feedstock associated aerobic enrichment on... | reverse complement strand
CCCCACTGCTGCCTCCCGTAGGAGTCTGGGCCGTGTCTCAGTCCCAGTGTGGCTGATCATCCTCTCAGACCAGCTACGGATCGTCGCCTTGGTGGGCTTTTACCCCACCAACTAGCTAATCCGACGCGGGCTCATCCAGGAGCGATAAATCTTTCCCCCGAAGGGCGTATCCGGTATTAGCTCGAGTTTCCCCGAGTTATCCCGAACTCCTGGGCAAATTCCCACGCGTTACTCACCCGTCTGCCACTTTCCACCATCCCGAAGGATGGCTTCACGTTCGACTTGCATGTGTTAAGCCTGCCGCCAGCGTTCGTTCTGAGCCAGGATCAAACTCTCAAGTTTGAACACTGTTGCTTAACCCGGTGGAACTTCACCGGGTCGGTCGCTTGCGTAAAATTAACGGGTCCCAAACACACCAGCTCTCATAGAGAGCCGAATGCTTTGGCTACCGAAACGCAAGACCGTCAGCGTCTTTTTAGCACCGACCGAAGGTTCGGTCGGCTCGCCAGGACGCCGCCGCCTGCGTTTCTCTTTCTTTCGACCACAATGTCAAAGAGCACATCCCCGATCCGGGGCTCACCAGCCGACGCCAAGGGCCTCACCGCCATTCAGGCGATTGCAGCGTTCTTGACCGCTGGGGAGTAGAAGACCGTCCGGCGGTCCGGAGCGTGTCCGCACCCCGTCGGTGGTTGGCGTTATATGAGGGGGGGGCCGTCGGTGTCAAGCGCCTGACACAGGTTTTTTGCGATCATGTGAAGATTCTTTGGTCGCCCCCCCTGAGACCCGCAGAAAACCACCATATTCACGCCACGCCATTTTGCTCTTAACGGATCGTCAACCACCCCGCCCCCATGATGAATGGGTGGTTAACGCGCGCACCCTCTATAAGGGGGCTCGCGCAGCCGGGGATCGGACCGGCGGCACCGTTCGGGGAAGGCCCGTTTCCAGGAGCCCTTTCGAGCCGCTTTTCCTCCGGGCGTTCATGGGCTCTTGCGGTTGACTTGGCAGGGATGTCGGTGCATCGTTCAACAAAGTTCGGGGGGCTTTCGCCCATCTGCTTTCGGGTACCGCAGGTAACAGTGATCGAATCCGTGATGGCCAACGGGAGCCGTCAGATTCAACCGCCCGGGGATTTCGCCGGTTTGGACTGCGGCTGATCATCATGGATTTGAGACAGGACCGGCCCGCCGGTCCGATTGAGGGGACCAGCAGCGTTGTTTGATCGCTTCGACACGACCGGGCGAGAGGAGACCTATGAGGGGTCATACGACGCCTTCGGCGACGACGACGGTGCCATCTACATCGAAGAGCTTGCGGTCGATCATCACAATCCCTTCGAGACCGAGCAGCCGCGCCATCACCGCTGGCTGATCACGACCTGCATCGCCGGGCTCGCCGGCAGCTTCGTGGTGGGCGGTGCGCTTCTCGGCCTGTTCGGCCAGATCTTCCCGGACCGGGTTGGCGGCCGGCCGTCTCTCCAGCAGAGCGCGAGCACCGGCAAGGGCGACTTCGTGGGCGCCCAGCTCACCAATGCGGGCAACACCGGCTCCAACAGCGCCGAGCTTCCCTATAAGAGGGTGCCGGTGGCCTATGCGCCCGGCCAGGACGGCACGAGCACGCGCGCGCGGTCCTATTCCCTGTCCAGCGCGACCGGCTATCCCGACGTCACCGACAACTTCCTGCCCTATGGCAACGGCCCGAAGCAGCGCCCGGAGATCAAGCCGATCCAGACGGCCTCCCTGTCGCCCGGGAACGTCACGACGGTCACCAAGAGCACGCCGCCCGATCCCACCGAGGAGACCTTCGTGGTCGAGCCGGGCGATTCCCTCCTCGACCATCTGACGGATTTCGGCATCACCGCGGACGCCGCCCAGGCCATGGCGACGGCGGTCGAGCTGGTCTATCCGGCGAAATCGCTCACCGACGCCCAGGACTTCTCCGTCACCATCGATCACCGCCCCGACTTCTACGGCCAGTTCGTGCCCTACCCGACACGGCTGAGCTTCGCGCCCGCCGACGGCGAGGAGATCGTGGTGGAGGCCGACCATCGCGGCCGCTATGTGGCCCGGATCGAGACCGACGGCGATGCCCGCGCGCGGCTCGCAAGCCTGCCCTATCAGCGCGTGAAGGCGCGGATCGCCTCCTCGCTCTACTCCACGGCGAAGAACGAGGGGGTTCCCGAACCGGTGATCGCGGAGGTCATGCGGGTCCATTCCTTCGAGGTCGACTTCCAGCGCGAGATCAAGGAAGGCGACAGCTTCGACCTGTTCTTCGGCGAGCCGCTGGACGGCAAGTCCAAACGCAAGGTCCTGCTCTACAGCGCCCTGTCGCTCAACGACACGCTGCATGGCTATTACCGCTTCACCACCCCCGACGACGGCACGACCGATTATTACGACGAGAACGGCAAGAGCGTGCGCAAGGCGCTGATGCGCACACCGATCTCCGGCGCGCGGATCACCTCCGGATTCGGCCTGCGCAAGCACCCGATTCTCGGCTACAACAAGATGCATGCGGGCGTGGACTTCGCCGCCGCGCGCGGCACGCCGATCAAGGCCGCCGGCGATGGCGTCATCGAGATCGCCGGGCGCGTCGGCTCCTATGGCAACTATGTCCGCATCCGCCATCCCAACAGCTACAAGACGGCCTATGCCCACATGCAGCGGGTCGCGCGCGGCATCACGCCGGGCACCAAGGTCCGCCAGGGGCAGGTCATCGGATATGTGGGCACCACGGGGCGCTCCACGGGCCCCCATCTGCATTACGAAGTGCTGGTCGACGACAAGCGCGTGAACCCGCTCAAGATCCAGCTCGCCGACGGCCGCAAGCTCAAGGGCGAGATGCTGGCGAAGTTCAAGGCGCACAAGGCCCGGATCGACGCCATGATGCAGGCCGCCCCGGTCGCGACCCAGGTCGCGCAAGGCCCCTCCGCGGTCGAGTAGGACCTCGCAAAGCCAGTAGACCATCCGCGCCGGCAACGGCCCCGGACAGCAAGCCCCGCTTTCAGCCCAATCGGCCCAAGACGCTTTCGGGACATGGGGCCGCCGCGCGCCTTGCGGGTCGATGCGACCCCATGGAAAACGCCTCCACCAGACCTGACGGTGCACATCCCATGCGGCGCGCGCGCTCGCATGGGATGCGTTTGCGACGGAAAAGCCCCGGATGGATCGCCATCCGGGGCTTTGCAGCGTACAGAGCCGATGGCCCCGAGGTCCGGCGTCCTGCTGTCCGATCCGATCAGGCCGCCTTGCCGACGGCGGGCGTGCCGTTGATCACGAGGCCCGAATCGTCGGCGGAGACCTTCACCGAATCGCCGTCCTTGATGTCGCCGGCGAGGATCATCTCGGCCAGCGGATCCTGCAGGCTCTTCTGGATGACCCTCTTCAGCGGCCGCGCGCCGTAAGCCGGATCGTAGCCGCGCTTCGACAGCCAGTCGCGGGCGGCCTCGTCGAGCTCCACCGCGATCTTGCGGTCGGCCAGGAGACGCTCCAGCCGGTCGATCTGGATGTCGACGATCTTCCGGATCTGCTCGGGCTTCAGCCGGTCGAACAGCAGGATCTCGTCGAGCCGGTTCAGGAATTCGGGCCGGAAATGGGCCCGCACGACCTCCATGACCTGATCGCGCACCGCGCTGACATCGGCCTCGGGCGGCTGGTTGATGAGGATCTCCGCACCGAGATTGGACGTCATGATGAGCAGCGTGTTGCGGAAGTCGACCGTACGGCCGTGGCCATCCGTCAGCCGCCCCTCGTCGAGCACCTGGAGCAGGATGTTGAAGACATCCCCATGCGCCTTCTCGATCTCGTCGAACAGCACGACCTGATAGGGCCGGCGCCGCACCGCCTCGGTCAGCGCGCCGCCCTCCTCATAGCCGACATAGCCCGGAGGCGCGCCGATCAGCCGGGAGACGGAATGCTTCTCCATATATTCCGACATGTCGATGCGCACGATGGCCTGCTCGTCGTCGAACAGGAACGAGGCAAGCGCCTTGGTGAGCTCCGTCTTGCCGACGCCGGTGGGGCCGAGGAACAGGAAGGAGCCGATGGGCCGCGAAGGGTCCTTCAGGCCGGCGCGCGCCCGGCGCACCGCCGTGGAGACGGCCTCGACGGCCAGATCCTGGCCGACGACGCGCCTCTCCAGCGCCTCTTCCATGCGCAGGAGCTTCTCGCGCTCGCCCTCCAGCATCTTGTCGACGGGAACCCCCGTCCAGCGCGACACCACCTGGGCGATGTGATTCTCCGTCACCGCCTCCTCGACCATGGCGCCCGACTTCTGGGCCTCCTCGGTCTCGGCGAGCTTGCGCTCAAGATCGGGAATCACGCCATAGGCCAACTCGCCCGCCTTGGCGAGGTCGCCCCGGCGCTGCGCCTGCTCCAGCTCGAGCCGCGCCTGGTCGAGATCCTCCTTCACCTTCCGCGTGGAGGCGAGCTTCTCCTTCTCGCCCTGCCAGCGCTGGGTGAGCTCCGCCGACGACTGCTCGAGCTCGGCGAGCTCCTTCTCCAGCTTCTCCAGCCTGTCCCGGGACGCCTCGTCCGGCTCCTTCTTCAGCGCCTCGCGCTCGATCTTGAGCTGGATGATCCGGCGGTCGAGCTCGTCGAGCGCCTCGGGCTTGGAATCGACCTGCATGCGCAGGCGCGACGCCGCCTCGTCCATGAGGTCGATCGCCTTGTCCGGCAGGAACCGGTCGCTGATATAGCGGTCCGACAGGGTCGCAGCCGAGACCAGCGCGGAATCGGAGATCCGCACGCCGTGATGGAGCTCGTACTTCTCCTTCAGGCCGCGCAGGATCGAGATCGTGTCCTCCACCGTCGGCTCGTCGACGAAGACCGGCTGGAACCGGCGGGCGAGCGCGGCGTCCTTCTCCACATGCTGGCGGTACTCGTCGAGCGTCGTCGCGCCGACGCAGTGCAGCTCGCCGCGCGCCAGCGCCGGCTTGAGCAGGTTGGAGGCGTCCATCGCGCCGTCCGCCTTGCCGGCCCCGACGAGCGTGTGCATCTCGTCGATGAACAGGATGATGCCGCCTTCCGCCGCGGAGATCTCCTGGAGCACGGATTTGAGCCGCTCCTCGAACTCGCCGCGATATTTCGCGCCCGCGATCAGCGAGCCCATATCGAGGGCCAGGAGCTTCTTGTCGCGCAGCGATTCGGGCACGTCGCCATTGACGATACGCTGGGCGAGGCCCTCCACGATCGCCGTCTTGCCGACGCCCGGCTCGCCGATCAGGACCGGATTGTTCTTGGTGCGCCTGGAGAGCACCTGGACCGTGCGGCGGATCTCCTCGTCGCGCCCGATCACCGGATCGAGCTTGCCCTCGCGCGCGGATTCCGTGAAATCGATGGTGTATTTCTTCAGCGCCTCGTAGCTGCCCTCCGCGGAGGCGGTGTCGGCCGTGCGGCCCTTTCTGAGATCGTTGATCGCCTGGTTGAGGGCGACCGCCGTCACGCCGGCATCGGCCAGGAGCTTGGCCGATTCGGTGCCCTTCTCCATGGCGAGCGCCTGGAGCAGCCGCTCCACGGTGACGTAGGAATCGCCCGCCTTCTCCGCGAGCTTTCCGGCATTGTCGAACACCCGGGCGGTTTCGGGCGCGAGATAGAGCTGGCCGGCGCCGGCGCCCTCGACCTTGGGTTGCTTCGCGAGCGCCTGCTCGACGCGCTGGCGCGCGAGCGCCACATCGCCGCCGGCGCGGGCGAGAAGGCCTGATGCGAGCCCTTCCTCGTCGTCCAGCAGCACTTTCAGGACATGTTCGGGTGTGAAGCGCTGATGCCCCTCGCGGACCGCAAGGCCTTGCGCCGATTGCAGGAATCCCCGCGCGCGCTCGGTAAATTTCTCGAAATCCATGACTCAAACCTCCTTCAGCGCGCCATCGAGGCCGCCCTCACCGGAGGCACGGCCAGTATCGGCGCCTGTTCGCCATCGTACGGCAAGACCCTGCACACCCCCACGCGCGAACCCTCGTGTCCGAGATCGAAACCCGTTTTCCGGATCACTCAAGCGGCATTCCCCGTGGGAGCAGGTCGCCCTAAGGTTGATATAGTCCCTCGCGCGGGGCACACAAGATTGCCTGACGAGGATATCGGGAAGGAGGCCGCATGACGACGGACGCAGCACATATCACCGCCATCTGCCGCTATCCGGTCAAGGGTTTCACGCCCGAGCCGATGGAGCGCGTGGCGCTCCGGGCCGGCCAGTGCCTGCCGCTCGACCGGGCCTATGCGGTGGAGAACGGAACGCGCGATTTCGACCCCCGCGCGCCGCGGCACTTTCCCAAGGTGAAGTTCCTGCAGCTCATGCGCCACGAACGGCTCGCGCTGCTGAAGACCCGGCTCGACGACGAGAGCCGCCGGCTGGTCATCGAACGCGACGGCCGGCAGGTCGCAAGCGGCGCGCTCGACACGCCCGTCGGCCGCCAGCTCGTCGAGCAGTTTCTCGCAAGTTTCCTGAAGGACGAGCTGCGCGGGCCCCCGCGCATCGTCGCCTGCCCCGGCCACAGCTTCTCCGATGTCAGCCGTCAGGTCGTCTCGATCATCAATCTCGCGACCGTCCGCGACATCGAGCGCGTCGCCGGCCAGCCCGTCGACCCGCTGCGCTTCCGCGGCAATCTCTATATCGACGGCCTGGAGCCGTGGGCGGAACTGGGATGGGTGGGGGAAACCGTCGGGATCGCCGGAGGCCCGATGCTCAAGGCGCTCGAACCGATCAAGCGCTGCGCGGCGACGGAGGTCGATCCGCAGACCGCCGCGCGCGACCTGAAGATCCCGCAGATCCTCCAGAGGGGATTCGGGCATCAGACCGTGGGGATCTATGCGGAGGTGACGGCGGACGGCACCGTTGCCGTGGGCGAGGCGATGAGCTCCGGCACCGCGGACTGAAGGCGCCAGGGCCGGAAAACAATCATGGCCGGAGAAGACCCCGGCCATGACAGATCGACGGGTTCGACTGCGGGACCGGTCTTCAGCCGGCGGCCGGGACCGTGTCCTCCTTGCTGTCGCCCTTGCTGTCGTCCTTGGAGGATTTCTCCGTGTCCTCGCCCGAGGCCTCGGTCGACTGGGCGGTCAGGGGAAGCTCGGCCGCGCCGTCTCCCTCCTCGCTGTCGGTGCGCTTCCGGCGGCGGGTCGTCGCGGGCCGCGCGGTCTTGCGCTGGGCGGTGCGGCGGCGCGGGGCCGGCTTGTCCTGTGCGGGCTCGTCGTCCTGGCCGTCGGCCTTCGCGGCCTCGCGGGGCTGTTCGGTCTCGGCGCCGCCCTGCGCACCGGCCTCCTTGCCGGCTTCGTCGCGGCCGGTACGGCCGCCGCCGGTACGGCCGCCGCCGTCGGACTGCGGCCGCTGCTCGCGGGGCTGGCCGTTATCGCCGCTGGAGGCTGCGGTCTCGCCCTCGTCCTCCATGTCCGTGCCGTCGCCATTGGCGCGGCGCGGGGCATTGCCGTTACCGGCCTGCTGCTGCTGCTGCTGCTGCATATAGGCCTGCGCGGCCGAGACGATACGCGAGTAATGCTCGGCGTGCTGGAAGAAGTTCTCCGCGGCGATATAGTCGCCCGCCGCCTGCGCATCCCGGCCCAGGCTCGCGTATTTCTCGGCGATATGGGACGCCGTTCCGCGAATCTTCACATCCGGTCCGTTCGATTCGAACACCCGGTTGGACGGATTCGGCTGCCGCCGCCCGCCGCCCCTGTTGCGCGAGCGCTTGTTATGCTGGCCTTGTCTCATGGCTTTGAAACACTCATCACGATCGTTTCCGAATTCCACTCTGGTGATTGCATGTCACGGCCTCTGCGGGCCGGGGAGCCTCTCTGGGCTCGTGGCGCGTCCCCGTCCAGCCGGCACGGCCGGACAGTCGCCGCCATTGCGGACTGAGCCATCCGCTACGCCGCCGAAACAGCGCATTCCAACAGTCCGTACAAGACTACGGCAGCACTCGATCACGCTTTAAAAGCCCTATCGGGCTCTCCCCCGAGGTCTGCTCGCACAATGGCAGACCGCCACCAATGGCCGTTGGGTAACTGGTGCTACAGGTCGTCGCCAGAGATCAGTTGCAAGCAACCAGAACAGCTCTGCCCAGCGCGATTGCCGGCAATGCTTGAGGACGCCGTGGATGGCGCCCCCTGGCCGTGCTGGCGCCTGAAAATCGTTGGATGATTTTCACCGCCCGCTCCAACTCGTCGCAAGTTAGCCGCTCGTCGAGCCGTTTCCAACCTCTTTTTTCTCATTCACTCATGACAATGGTGGACGTTGCATGCTTACCACACGCCCGCGCTGTGCCAGATCGCGCGCAATCGCGCCGAGACCGGCACCGGGCCGCAAGCCGTTCGCGGCGAACAGATCCGCCACCGCATCCGCCTGGCCCGCGCCCACCTCCACGGCGAGCCATCCGCCGGGCCGGAGCCTTTTCGCGGCCGCCGGAACGATCCGGCGATAGGCGTCGAGGCCGTCCGCGCCGCCGTCGAGCGCGCCGCGCGGGTCGTGATCGGCCACCTCGCGGGCCAGCCCGCAAATATCGGCGCTCGGTATGTAGGGCGGATTCGACACGATTATGTCGAAGCTCCCGCCGAGCGCCTCGTCCCAGTCGCCGCACAGGAACGCGCTGCGACCCTGAAGGCCATGCCGCCCGGCATTGGCGCGGGCCAGTGTCAGCGCCTCGTGTGACCGGTCTGTGCCGATACCCGTCGCGCCGGGCCACTCGCTCAGCAGGGCAACGAGGATGCAGCCGCTTCCCGTGCCGAGGTCCAGCACGGCCGGCGCGCCAGCCTGCCAGTTCTCCGCATGCGCGATCTCCAGACAGCGCTCGATCAGGGTCTCGGTATCCGGCCGCGGGTCGAGCGTCGCGGGGCCGATCTCGAAACCGAGCCCCCAGAACTCCCGTTCGCCCAGAATGCGCGAGACCGGTTCGCCGGAGAGCCGGCGGGCGATCAGCGCATCGATCAGCGCGCGTTCGCGCGCGCTCACGGACCGCTCCGGATGGCTCACGAGGACCGTCCACTCCTCCGCGATGGCCGCCGCCACCAGGAGGCGCGCATCGAGATCGGCCGAGCCGACACCGCCCGCCCTGAGGCGGTCGCGCGCATGGCGCTGGACGGCACGCAGATCCGGCGCGCCGGTCAGCGCGGCGCCGCCGCGCACGATCCCATCCATGCGGGAGGGGTCCTGTTCCATTCTGTCATACTCAACGATATCGGTATTGGAGGGCCCGATCACAAGCCCTGTTCGGCGAGCAATTCCGCCTGATGTTCGGTGATCAGCGCCTCGATGATCTCGTCGAGCGCCTCGCCGGCGATCACCTGCTGCAGCTTGTAGAGCGTCAGGTTGATACGGTGATCGGTGACGCGGCCTTGCGGGAAATTGTAGGTGCGGATGCGCTCCGACCGGTCGCCCGAGCCCACCTGGCCGCGCCGTGCGGCGGAGCGTTCGGCATCCTGGCGCTCGCGCTCGCGCTCATAGAGGCGCGCGCGCAGCACCTTCATGGCCTTGGCCTTGTTCTTGTGCTGGGACTTCTCGTCCTGCTGGCTCACCACGATGCCAGTGGGAATATGGGTGATGCGCACCGCGCTGTCGGTGGTGTTGACCGACTGCCCGCCCGGCCCGCTCGCGCGGAAGACGTCGATCCTCAGATCCTTCTCGTCGATATCGACATCGACATCCTCCGGCTCCGGCAGCACCGCGACCGTCGCGGCCGATGTGTGGATGCGGCCCTGCGATTCCGTGGCCGGCACGCGCTGCACGCGATGGACGCCCGATTCGTATTTCAGCCGCGCGAAGACCCCGCGCCCCGAGATCGCCGCGGTGATCTCCTTGTAGCCGCCGAGATCGGCCTCGCTCGCCGACAGGATCTCGACCGTCCAGCCCCGGATATCGGCATAGCGCTGATACATGCGGAAGAGGTCGCCCGCGAACAGCGCGGCCTCGTCGCCGCCCGTGCCGGCACGCACCTCGAGGATGATGTTCTTGTCGTCGGCATCGTCCTTCGGCAGGAGCAGCACCTTCAGCTCGCGCTCCAGCCCGTCGATACGGCTGTCGAGCGCCTCCAGCTCCTGGCGCGCCATCGCGACGAGCTCGTCCTCCCCGCTGTCGTCGGCCGCCATGTCGCGCAGGTCGGCGCGCTCCTGTTCGGCCTCCTTCAGCGCCGTATAGGTCTGCGCCAGGGGTTCGAGCTCGGCATATTCCTTCGACAGTTTCACATATTCCGCCGCCTCGGGACCGGAGGACAGACGGGCCTCGATCTCCTGGAAGCGGCTCATCAGCCGGTCGAGAGTGTCGTTGTTCAGCATCGTGCGATCCATTTGCGGCCGGCAAGACCGGTCCCGGACCGGCCCGCCGGGCATGTCCGGGCCCCCCCTGCATCCAGCCGGGCGCGGGCGACAGGCGCTCCGGGCGCCCTGCAACCGGGCCCGCCCACCCGGCTGCGGCTTGGTCTAAAGCATTTTTCAGGCGCAGGGAATCGCCATTACCCCATATCGGGTGTCATATGGGGTGCCAGCCGCGGCAAAGGGAGGCCGGCCCCTCGGCGGGGTCCGGAAACGGCACCGGCCCGCCCCCGCCCAAGCCGGCCCGGGCACGATTGCCTCCAGGCGGCCTCCAGGCAGGGAACGGGCCGAAGCAAGTCCGGGTCCGGCAGTCTATCCGCTGGTCTTCGTCAGGCCGTCGATATCGAGCGAGCGGCCGACCAGGATCTCGCCCGGCGCGCCCAGCGTGCCGCGCTCCTCGCCGTCGACCACATAGCTCAGCGCCCCGCCGTCGCGGGCGATCACGACGAGATCGTCGCGGTCGGGAACGCGGTAGGAATCGCCCTGCATCAGCGTCTTGGTCATGACGACGTTGCCGCTGCGATCCTCGATGCGGATCCAGACCGGCGACCTGGCACGCAGCACGAGACGCGACTGGGCGTTGTCGGCCCCGTAGACGCGGTTGTCGTTGCCCCCGCGAACGGCGGCGGCATCGACCGGCACGTCGCTGCTCGACACGTTCTGCTGGATGAACTCGGTGAGCCCGCTGATATCCTCCGGCGCCGTCTCGGCTTCGAGGGCCTGGCCGGTCTCGCGGTCGCTGGGCGTGAGGGAGTCCTGCGCCTTGCCGCCGGACCCCGTGCTCGCGGTCACGATGGGGTCGGAACTGGGCAGCATGTAGCCGGCATCGGTGCCGTTGGCCTGAACCTGCGGATGCTCGGGGCTCGGCCCGCTCAGGCCCGGTACGACGATCCAGGCCGCGCCGCCGAAGGCACTCATGGCGAGGAACGCGCCGACCAGCAGCCCGGTCGTGCTGCGCGCGGCCGGGAAGGGGATGACCTTGGCCGCCCGGCGCGGCGTGGCCGGCTCGCCCGCGGCCGGCACATCCTCATCGCGCGCGCTCTTGAGGATCTCCACATAGTGCTGTGCGAGCGGGGCCGGCTCGAAGCCGAGGAATTCCGCATAGGTGCACACATAGCGCAGCGCATCCTCGAGCTCGGGAAGGCTCGACAGGTCGCCCTCCTCGATGGCCGTGAGATAGCGCCGGTTGATCCGCGTGGCGTGGGCCGCTTCCTCGATGGGGCAGCCGTGCCGCTCGCGCTCGCGGCGCAGGAACCAGCCCACCTCCGCGGCGGGATTGTTCTCTTCGATGGCGGCCGAGGCGGTGGCCTGGCCGGTCTGCTGGGGTCGATTGATCGGATCCATGGCTCTTCCCGATCCCGCTTGGTTCGCGTGTCCGTTCCGGGACGGCCCGGGAGCCCCTGGAGGGTCGTTCCGGCCGTTTTCCCGTCAGTCTTCTGCCAACACAGTGCCGGAGAAAGGTAAGCAAGAGATAAACGGGCCCGGCCGGTCAGACGGGAACGTCGTGCTCGCGCGCGAAGGCCATGAGCTGGGGCCGGATGCTGTGCTCGGCCGTCTCCAGCAGCGGCCCCAGGACGCCGGCGACCTCGCCGGCATGGAGCTTCATGATCATCGCCTTGATGGGCCCGATGGCGGCCGGCGTCATGGAGATCGACCTCAGGCCCAGGCCGATGAGGGCCATCGCCTCAAGGGGGCGGCCCGCCATCTCGCCGCACAGATTGACCGGCACGTCGTGCCGGCGGCCCATGTCGACGACATGCCGGATGGCACGCAGCACGGTCGGGCTCAGCGGGTCGTAGCGTCCCGCAAGCCTCGGGTGGTCGCGGTCGCTGGCGAACAGGAACTGCACCAGGTCGTTGGACCCGATGGAGACGAAATCGACCAGCGGCAGGAGCTGGTCGAGCTGCCACAGCAGCGACGGCACCTCCAGCATCGCCCCGGCATGGATGGAAGACGGCAGCCTGTGGCCGCGCCGCTCCAGGAACAGGCGCTCCTCCTCGATCAGCTCGCGCGCGCGGCGGAACTCGTCGACCTCCGCGACCATCGGGAACATCACCCAGAGGTCGCGCCCGCCGGCAGCCTTGAGCAGGGCGCGCAACTGCAGCTTCATGAGCGCCGGCCGGTCGAGCGCCATGCGGATGGCCCGCCAGCCGAGCGCCGGGTTCTCCTCCTTGGCCTGGCGGAGATAGGGCAGCACCTTGTCGGCCCCGATATCGAGGGACCGGAACACGACCGGGCGGCCATTCGCGGCATCGAGGACGGCGCTGTAATGCTCCACCTGCTCGCCCATGCGCGGAAAGGCGGAGGCGATCATGAACTGCAGCTCGGTGCGGAAGAGCCCGATGCCGTCGGCGCCGGCATCCTCCAGATGCGGCAGGTCGACGAGCAGGCCGGCATTGATCGACAGCTTGATGCGCTCGCCGTCGACCGTCACCGCGGGCCGGTCGCGCAGCCGGGCATACTGCTCCTGGCGCTTGGCATAGAAGCGGACCTTCTCCGCATAGGCCTGCTCGATATCCTGCGAGGGGCGCACATGCACCTCGCCGCTGGCCCCGTCGATGATGATCGGATCGCCCGTATCCACGAGGTCGAGGAGCCCAGCCGTCTGCCCCACGAGCGGCACGCCGAGGGCGCGCGCCACGATGGCGACGTGGCTGGTCTCGCCCGCCTCCTCCAGCACCACGCCGCGCAGCTTGCGGCGGTCGTAGTCGAGGAGCTCCGCAGGCCCCATGGTGCGCGCCACCAGGACGGCGTCCTTGGGCAGCTCGCCCGCCGCCGCCGTTCCGGTCTGGCCCGTGAGGATCCTGAGGAGCCTGTTGGCCAGGTCGTCGAGATCGTGCAGCCGGTCGCGCAGATAGGGGTCCTTCTGCCTCAGCATGCGCGCGCGGTTGTCGCTCTGCACGCGCTCCACGGCGGCCTCCGCGGTGAGGCCTGTGCGGACCACCTCGTGCATGCGGTTCACCCAGCCGCGGTCGTGGGCGAACATGCGATAGGCCTCCAGGATCTCGCGATGCTCGCCGCCGCGCGGCGTGTCGAGGCGCGACAGCATGCTGTCGACGGCGCGCCGCAATTGCTGGATCGCCCGGTCGAGCCGCTCCACCTCCGCCGGGATGTCCTCCGCGATCAGGTTGGTGATCACCACGCGCGGCTCGTGAAGCACGGCATGGCCGAGCGCCACGCCCTCCGCGAGGATCTGGCCCTTGAGATGGTGGGAGCGCAGATGGGCGACGTCGACCTCGACGGCCGCCGCCACCTCCTCCAGCTCGCCCGACGCGATGATCTCGGCGAGCACCATGGCGGTGATCTGCAGCGCCTCGACCTCTTCCTCGCTGTACTGGCGCGGCGTCTGGTTCTGGACGACGAGCACGCCGAGCGTCAGGCCGGCGCGCAGGATCGGCACGCCGAGGAAGGAGCGATAGACCTCCTCGCCCGTCTCGGGGAGGTACTTGAAGGCGGGATGGGTCTGCGCGTCGGACAGGTTGAGGGGCTCCGCCTCCGCGGCGATCACGCCGACGAGGCCCTCGCCCACCAGAAGCTGGCTCTGATGGACGGCGGTCGGGTTGAGGCCCTCCGTGGCGTAGAGCTCCAGCAGGCTGCCCGGGCGCATGACATAGATCGAGCACACCTCCGCGACCATGTTGGAGGCGATCAGCGAGGCGATCTTGTCCAGGCGCTTCTGCGCGGCTTCTGGCTCCGCCATTACCTCGCGCAGCCGCCGGAGCAGGACACGCGGGCCAACAGCGGGAACCGGCATCAGGGCGTGTCCCTCCTGCTTGGGCGCGCGTGCGGGTCGGGCATGCGCCATCGCGTCTGTCGGAAGTGGTCCCTCATGCCTTGTCCCAGCCGCTTCAGACCGTGTCCTGCGCGTCGAGCTCGTAGGCCGTGTGCAGCGTGCGCACGGCAAGCTCGGTATAGGCCGCGTCGATCAGCACGGAAATCTTGATCTCCGAGGTGGTGATCGCCTGGATGTTGATTCCCTTCTCCGCCAGCGCGGAGAACATGCGTGCCGCGACGCCGGCATGGCTGCGCATGCCGATGCCGATCACGGATACTTTGGCGACATCGCGGGCGCTGATCAAGCGGCTGAAGCCGATCTTGTCCTTCAGCCCTCCGATCACCTGCAGGGCGCGGTCGAGCTCGCGCTCGGCGACGGTGAAGGTGACGTCGGCGTGCTCGCCGTCCTCCGACACGTTCTGCACGATCATGTCGACGTCGATGCCCTGTTCCGCGAGCGGCCCGAAAATGCCCGCCGACACGCCCGGCCGGTCGGGCACGCCGACCAGCATGACCTTGGCTTCGTCCTTGGAATAGGCGATACCACTGACGACTTGCTGTTCCACGATCTCTTCCTCGTCGCACACGAACGTGCCCGGCCCGGATCCGTCCTGCGTGTTCTGGTTCGGCGAATCCGGCGCCTCGAAACTCGACCTGACCTGAAGCGGAACCCGGTGCACCATGGCCAGCTCCACCGACCGTGTCTGCAGGACCTTCGCCCCGAGCGACGCGAGCTCAAGCATCTCTTCGTAGCTGATTCTAGCGATCTTGCGGGCCTTCGCAACGATGCGCGGATCGCAGGTATAGACGCCGTCCACATCGGTGTAGATATCGCAGCGCGCGTCGACCGCCGCGGCGATGGCGACCGCGCTCGTATCCGAGCCGCCGCGGCCCAGCGTCGTGATCCGGTTGTCCGGGCCTATGCCCTGAAAGCCCGTCACGACCGCGACCTGGCCCTGCTCCATCCGGCTGCGCAATTCGCTGCCGTCGATATCGGTGATCCGGGCGGCGCCGTGCATGCCGTCGGTGCGGATCGGCACCTGCCAGCCCTGCCAGGAGCGCGCGGGGATGCCCATGTCCTGAAGCACGATGGCGAGGAGCCCGGCGGAGACCTGCTCGCCGGAGGCCACCACCGCATCGTATTCGCGCGCATCGTGCAGCGCGGAGGCCTCGCGCGTCCAGCCGACCAGCCGGTCCGTCTGCCCCGCCATGGCGGAGACCACGACCGCGACCTGATTCCCGTCGGCGACCTCGCGGGCGACATGCCGCGCCACGTTGCGGATACGCTCGATATCCCCAACGGACGTGCCCCCGAATTTCATGACTAGCCGGCCCATGACACATCCTTTGCCCGCAAGGGGGTGCTTCGCGGGTTTCGCCCGACGCCACCAACGCCCTATGCTGTTTGAAAACCCCCGTCCGTCGGCGCGTTAGTCATACTCGCCGCACTGAGCATATGCAATATTGCGTGGCAGGAAAGTGACCCGCACACCGAAGAAGGCGCCGCCCATGACCCAAGCGACAACGGTCGATCCCAAGGAAGTCGACAAGTTCTCCGAGCTCGCCGCGCAATGGTGGGATCCGAAGGGCAAGTTCGCGGTCCTGCACAAGTTCAATCCGGTGCGGCTCGCCTATATCCGCGAACGCCTCACCGCCCATTTCGGCCGCGATCCCATGGCGCTGAGGCCGCTCGAGGGCCTGCGCATCCTCGATATCGGCTGCGGCGGCGGTCTGCTGTCGGAGCCGCTCGCCCGGCTCGGCGCCGATGTCGTGGGCGCCGACCCCGCCGACCGCAATGTGAAGACCGCCATGGTCCATGCCAGCGAGCAGGCGCTCGCCGTGGACTACCGGGTCGCCACGGCCGAGGAGCTCGCCGATGCGGGCGAGCGGTTCGACGCGGTCCTGAACATGGAGGTGGTGGAGCACGTCTCCAATCCGCCGCTCTTCATCGCGCGCTGCGCGGAGATGGTCCGTCCCGGCGGGGTGATGCTCATGGCGACGCTCAACCGGACGCTCAAGTCCTTCGGCCTCGCCATTGTCGGGGCCGAATATGTGCTCGGCTGGCTGCCGCGCGGCACCCATCAGTGGGAGAAGTTCATCACCCCCGCCGAGCTCGGCGCGATGCTGTCGGAGGCGGGCCTCGTCCAGCGCGACCTCACCGGCGTCGTCTACCGCCCGCTCGCCGACGAATGGGTCCGCTCCAGCGACACCGACGTCAACTACATGATGCTCGCCGCGAAACCGGAGGCCTGAGAGGTCGAGACGCCGCGCCGGTCAGTTCTTGTCCTCCGGCAGGACCGGGAGGGGGAAGACCTCGATGCCCTCCTCCTGGAGGGCGCGGGCGTCCTCCGGCGTGGCCTCGCCATAGATGCTGCGCGCCTCCGCCTCCTCGTAGTGTATGCGGCGCGCCTCGTCGGCGAAACGGTCTCCGACATTCTCCGCACCGGTCTCCACCTGGCGGCGCAACTCGCGCGCGAGCTCGAGCAGCCTGGCGGCATCGGGCGTGGCGCCGGCGACATATTTCGGCTGGCCCGCCTCGGGCCCGGCCGCCGCCGGCACCGGCTCGCGGCCGCCCTTGGCGATGCCCGGCGCCATCAGCGCCTTGTCGACCTGCGCCGTGCCGCAAACCGGACAGACCACGGCCTCTCCGGCGCGCTGCTCGTCGAAACTCGCGCTGTCGCGGAACCAGCCGTCGAACTCGTGGCCCTCCGCGCAGACGAGATCGTAGCGGATCATGACACGACCTCGAGATGGGACGGCGTGTCGATGGAGAAGCGCCGGCCATGGGAAAGCGAGGGGACGCGCTGGCGCGCCCTGGCGATCTCGGCGGTATCGATCGTAGCAAGGATGACGCCCGGCTCCTCGCCGTCGGCCTCCGCGAGGATCTCGCCCCAGGGCGAGACGACGAGGCTGTGGCCGTAGGTCGCCCGGCCATTGTCGTGCACGCCGCCCTGGGCAGGCGCGAAAACGAAGGTGCCGGTCTCGATGGCGCGGGCGCGCAGCAGCACATGCCAGTGCGCCTCGCCCGTCTGGCGCGTGAAGGCGGCGGGAACGCTCAGGAAGTCGGCGCCAGCCTGGGCGAGCGCCCGATAGAGATGGGGAAAGCGCACATCGTAGCAGACCGTCATGCCGAGTCGCCCCCAGGGCAGCGCCGCCACCACGCCGCGGTCGCCGGCGAGATAGGTGCGCGATTCCCGGTAGCTCTCGCCATTGTCGAGATCGACATCGAACATGTGAATCTTGTCGTAGGTCGCAACGACCCGGCCTTCCGGCGAGATGAGGACGGACCGGTTGGCGGCCTGCGTCTCGCTCACCCGGATCGCCAGGGATCCGGCGAGAAGCCAGATGGAGAGCTCGTCGGCAAGCGCCTTGAAGGCGGCCAGCGCCGGATCCTCGTCCTGCGGGTGGATCGCCTCGAACAAGGCCCGCCGGCCGGTCACCATGAGCGAGGTCATCTCCGGCGTCATGACGATATCGGCGCCCCGCCCGGCCGCCTCGCGGATGAGCGCGTCGGCTGCGGCGATATTGGCGGCGGGGTCCTGGCCCGAACGCATCTGGGCGCAAGCGACGGTGAAACGGGCGGTCTCGGTCATGGCGTGGCTCCGGCCTCCGATATCAGCAGACGGTCGAGCTTACCGGCCCGGTCCATCGCACTCAAATCGTCGAAGCCGCCGACATGGGTCCCGGCGATGAAGATCTGCGGAACGGTATGGCGCCCGCCCGCCTTCTGCGTTATCCGCGCGCGCGCCTCCGGGTCGCCGGAGACATCGATCTCCTCGAAGTCGACGCTCTTCTTGCGCAGCAGCGCCTTGGCGGCGAGGCAATAGGGGCAGAACCGTGTCGTATAGATCGTCGTCTTTGCCATCTCGCTCATGCGCCGCCCTCTTGAACCGCTGGAAATCAAGCCATTGTCGCGGCGTCATATATGGAGCCGGACCGGATCGAGCACAAGCGCGAACACCACGATGTCGACCGCCGCCGCCCCGGCCTTCAGGCAGGCCGCCGCGCAGGAATCCGCCGTCGCGCCGGTGGTGAGCACGTCGTCGACGATCAGGACGCGCGCGCCGGCGACCGCCGGCACCATCTCGTCGGGCACGGCGAAGGCGGAGCGCACATTCTGCCGGCGCTTGCGGTGGTCGAGCCCGACCTGGGCCCGCGTCGCCTTCACGCGCCGGAGCACCCCCGGCCTGAAGGTGAGGCCCGTCCCCCGCGCGATCTCGCGGGCGAGCAGGGCCGACTGGTTGTAGCGCCGCTGCCACAGGCGCATGCGGTGGAGCGGTACGGGCGCGATCACGTCCGCCTCGGCCACGATCTCGCGCCCGGCCCGCGCCATGAGGCGGGCCATGAGCCGGGCAACCTCGTGGCGGTCGTGATATTTCAGCGCATGGACGAGGCGGCGCGACACGTCGTCGAAGGCCACCGCGGCCCGGGCCCGGGCGAAGACCGGCGGACGGGCGAGCGCGGCGGCGGAATAGATGCCCTCGCCCGGATCGTAGGCAAACGGCAGGCCGAGCCGGTCGCAGACCGGGGTATCGATGTGCCGGAGCTCCCCCCAGCAGGCCGCGCACAACCCGTCCGCCTGCCAGACCGGCTGCGCGCATAGCGGGCAGTGCCGCGGCATCACGGCGTCGAGCATGCGCCCGTTGAGCGCGGCGGCACGCGCGGCGACCTGCGACCATGCGGACTGGAACGACACCCCCATGGGAGGGATCATGAGCCAGCGCGCGCGGGCCCGCAACGGCGATCTTGGAACGGGCGGTGACGAGGCGCTTGGCGCGCGCCTGCCGCCGGCCCATATTGCGCGCATGAGCGACCACGCACACAGCACGGGGCCCGGCGAGGGGCACCCCGCCCTCGTCTTCGACCGCCGGGTCCTGCGCCAGCGCCGCGAACGGGCCGCGCGCGCGGGCCGGCTTGAGGATTTCATGCTCGCGCGCATCGCGGAGGAACTCTCCGACCGGCTCGCCACGATCAACCGCGACTTCCCCATTGCCGCCTGTCTCGGCGCGGGCGATCACTCGCTCGCCCGCGCACTGATGGCGACCGGCAAGATCGCCTCCATGGTCCATGGCGACCGGTCGGAGACCGTCGCCCGGCACGGTCCCGGCCCCGCGCTCGTCCATGACGACGAGGTCCTGCCCTTCGCCGACGCCTCGCTCGACGCCCTTCTGAGCATACAGTCGCTCCATTGGGTGAACGACCTGCCGGGCGCGCTCGCCCAGATGCGCCGGGCCTTGCGCGCGGACGGCCTGTTTCTCGGTGCCATGCTCGGCGAGGACACGCTGACGGAGCTGCGCCAGGCGATGCTCACCGCCGAAAGCGAGGTCGCCGGCGGCGTATCGCCACGTGTCTCGCCATTCGTGGAACTGCGCGAGACGGGATCGCTGCTCCAGCGCGCGGGCTTCGCCCTGCCGGTCGTCGACACCGACCGGCTGACGGTGCGCTATTCCGATCCGCTCACCCTGATGCGCGAGCTCCAGGCGATGGCCGCGACCAACGCGCTCGCCGCGCGCAGCCGCAAGCTCCTGCCGCGCGCGGTTCTCATGCGTGCCATGGAGATTTATCAGGAGCTGTTCTCCGACCCCGACGGCCGTATCCGCGCGACCTTCCAGATCGTCTATCTGATCGGCTGGGCACCCCATGAGAGCCAGCAGAAGCCCCTGCGCCCCGGCAGCGCGGCGGCCCGCCTCGCCGATGCCCTCAACGCCACCGAGCACACGGTTCCAGGCACGAGGGGCCGCGGGAGCGGATAGGCCGGCACGCTCATCAACACGGCGGACTGCCCGTCCCGGCAATGCGCTCCGGGCCCACATCGCGCGCGACCGCCTCCAGGAGCCAGTCCCGGAAGGCCCGGATCTTGGGCGACTGGCGCCTTGCATGGGGGTAGACGAGCCAGTAGCTCGCACTCGACGTCATGATCAGCGGGAAAGGCTGGACGAGGCGTCCCTCCGCGATCTCTTCGGAATAGAACTCCGGCGACAGGATCGCCACGCCCTGTCCACCGAGCGCGGCATTGGCGGCCAGATGCTGCGTGCCGAGCCGGATGTCCCCCCGCCCGTCGAGATCGGGATCGGGAACGCCTGCGGCCGTGAACCAGTCGAGCCACCAGGGGTCGCTCGCCTCGATGAGTGGCAGCGACAGGAGGTCGGCCGGAGCCTCGAGCCTGCCCGCCCCGTCCAGAAGCCGCGGGCTCAGCATGGGCGTGTAGCGCATGTTCATCAGCCAGTGGGAGACGAGCCCCGGCCATTCGCCGGCGCCGGCGCGGATGCCCACATCGATCTCCTCGCGGGCGAAATCGGTCATGCGGCCGGTCACCTCCAGCCTGACCGCGATGCCCGGATGGGCGAGCTGGAACGCGCCGATCCGCGGCACGAGCCAGTTCGATCCCAGCGTATTGACCGCGCTGATATTGAGGATGCCCTCGACCGACTGGTTCAGATCCTCGAACGCCGCACGCAGCGTTGCGAAGGCCTCCGATACGGCGGGCGCGAGCTGCCGGCCCGCCTGCGTCAGCTCCACGCCGCGCGCCCTGCGCAGGAACAGCGGTCCCAGCCTCTCCTCCAGAACCCTGATCTGGTAGCTGACCGCGGCCTGCGTCATGCCAAGCTCCTCCGCCGCGCGCGTGAAGCTCAGATGGCGGGCGGCGGCCTCGAAGCAGCGTATGGCGGGAAGCGGCGGCAGCGACATCACAAGACCCATAAAGAGGGCTTATGGTAACCTGCGGAGGTTCCGTTGGAAAGCGCGATGGCGTGGGCCCTATATCGGCGGCATGTCACCACCGCGTGAAAGGGACCCGCTGCCATGGCTACCGTTTTCTCCGCCCGGCGCCCCGTATCTGCCCCTTCACGGCCCGTCCGAAAGGCCGCGAACTGGCTCCTGCGCCTTGTCCGTGCGCCCCGCCGACGTACCGCAGCGCTTCATCGCGACATGCTCAACGACCATATGAGCCGCGATCTGGGGCTCGCGGACGGCCGCGACCGCCTGCCCCGCGATCCGCTGAGGGACTGAGACGGACGCGCACCGGCCCACTCCTCGGGAGTCTTTGCCAGGAACTGCACTGGCAGTAGGAACTGCACCGGCCCGCTCCCCCACCCGGCCACCCTTGAGATGATACTTGCCAAGGGTGGCCGGGTGGGGGAGCGGGCCGGTGCCGCCTCAATCTCAAAATCCCAAAGGCTCCGGCCGTCACGCGGCCGCCTTCTCAGAGCATGTCGATCAGATGGGGGATAAGCGGCAGGTCGGCCGGCGGCATGGGGAAGTCGCGCAGGCGCACCGGCCGGACCCAGCTGAGCGCCTGGCCCTCGCACGCTGTGACCTCGCCGCCCCAGCGCCGGCAGACATAGAGTGGCATGAGCAAGTGGAAATCCTCATAGGCGTGGCTCGCGAAGGTAAGCGGCGCGAGGCAGGACGCCGTCACGTCGATGGCGAGCTCTTCCTTCAGCTCCCGGATCAGCGCGTCTTCCGGCCGCTCGTCGGGCTCCACCTTGCCGCCGGGGAACTCCCACAGGCCGGCCATGGGCTTTCCCTCGGGCCGTTTGGCGATCAGCACCCGCCCGTCGACATCGACGAGCGCGCAGGCCGCCACCAGGACGATGCGCATGCGCTCAGCTTCGATAGTCTGCATTGATGTCGATATAGCGGTGCGTGAGATCGCAGGTCCAGATCGTCGCCGTGCCGTTGCCGACGCCGACATCGACCGCGATCTCGATCTCGCGGCCCTTCATGTGCGGCGCGACGTCCTCCTCGCGATAGCCGGGATCGCGCTCGCCGTTGCAGGCGACGCGGACGCCGCCGATGGCGATGGAGAGCGCATCGCGATCCGCCGCCTCGCCGGCCTTGCCGACCGCCATGACGATCCGTCCCCAGTTGGCGTCCTCGCCGGCGATCGCGGTCTTCACCAGCGGCGAATTGCCGATGGCAAGGCCGATCCTGCGCGCCGCCGCATCACTCTCCGCGCCCGAGACGGTCACGGTCACGAATTTCTCCGCCCCCTCGCCGTCGCGCACGACGAGGAGCGCGAGCGCGCGGGTCACCTCGTCGAGCGCGCGCCGGAAATCGGCGAGCTCGGGAGCGTCCGCGCCGGCGGCCTCCGGCGCCGAATTGCCGGCCCTGCCCGTCGCGAACAGGAGAACGGTGTCGCTGGTCGAGGTATCGCCGTCGACGGTGATGCAGTTGAAGCTCCTGTCCACGCTGTCGGCGAGCATCTCCTGGAGCACCGGCTGCGGCAGGGCGGCGTCGGTGAACAGGAAGGCCAGCATGGTCGCCATGTCGGGCGCGATCATGCCCGAGCCCTTGGCGATACCGTTGAGCGTGACGGTCCGCCCCCCGAGCTCCGCCGTGGCGGTGGCGAGCTTCGCGAAGGTGTCGGTCGTCATGATCGCTTCCGCCGCCTCCTGCCAGCCATCGGGCCGGGCCGCGGCGAACAGGCCGTCGAGCGCGGTCACGATGGGCTCGCTCGGCAGGGGCTCGCCGATCACGCCGGTGGAGGCGAGGTAGACAGCCTCGCCCGGGCAGCCCGCACGCCGGGCGACGGCCTCGGCGCTCTGCGCGGCCGATTCCGCGCCGCGCCGGCCGGTAAAGGCGTTGGCATTGCCCGAATTGACGAGAACGGCGCGCGGCGCCGTGCCGGAGCCCAGCGCCTTGCGGCACCACTCGACGGGCGCGGAGGCCGTCCTGGAGCGGGTGAACACGCCGGCGGCGACCGCACCGTCGTCGACGAGCGCGAGCATGAGATCTGTGCGGCCGCTATAGCGGATGCCGGCCTCGATGGCGGCAAGCCGCACACCGTCTATGGCGGGCAGCTCGGGCAGCGCTGCAGGCGCGAGCGGAGAACGCTCGGTCATCCCCTCTCCCTTTCTCCAATCGGTTTTCGGAGTCTGCGAAACAGGCGGATGCGGGGTGTGGAGCCCGCATCCGCATGCGTCCGAAAGGTCAGTTGCCGTTCTGCTGCTGTTGCTGCATGCGCTGCTGGCGCAGCTGGTCCACCTGATCCTGCAGCTTCTTCAGGTCCTCGTCGACGAGCTCGACCTCGCCATCGACCCTGAGCTCGTTGACCATGTCCTGCACCTTCCGGCGCAGCACGATCATCTTGAGCCCGTTCTTGACCTTGTCATAGGGTTCCGCGCCGCCCTGCTTGCGCTCCTCCACCTTGATCAGATGCCAGCCGAACTGCGTCTGCACCGGATCAGACACCTGGCCCGGCTCGAGCGCGAAGGCAACGTCGGAGAACGGTTTCACCATCTCGTCGGCCGCGAAGAAGCCGAGATCGCCGCCATACTGGGCGGAGCCGTCCTTGCTGAACTCCTGGGCGAGCGTGGCAAAATCCTCGCCCGCATCGATCCTGGCCTTGAGCTCGGCGGCCTGCTCCTCGCTGTCCACGAGGATATGACGGGCATGGACCCGTTCGATCTCGTTCACCTTGGCGGCTTCGTCGTCATAGATCTCCCGGATCTCCTCCTCGGTGACCGTCGGCTCGATCTTCTCCTCGAAGAAGGCGTCGCGCAGCGCCTTGGCCTGATAGAAGGCCAGGCGCCTCTTGTACTCGGCGGTCTTCTCCACGCCTTCCTTGACCGCGGTCTGGGCGAGCAGATGGCGCTCGATCAGATATTCCACCACGAAGGGGTAGCGCAGACGGGGCGGGATCTCGCCGAGCTGCGGCAGTATGTCGTCGGCCGCCAGCTTCACTTCCGAGGCGCGGATCTCATAGCCGTTGACGGTGGCCACGACCCGGTCTTCCTCCTCTTCCTGCGCACCGGCAGGGGAGGCGGCCGCGAAAAGCGCGATCGCGAACGCGCAAGCCACACCAAACGATTTGATCAAAGACATGACGTTTCTCACCTTAATTCACAGGCCTTCCCGGGCCGCACCGTGCGCGGAACGCGCGACGGCCATCTCTCCAGTGCAGAGTGGATGCGGCCACATTATGCCCGGCGTCCCGGCCCCGCAGCGGGCCGCCGTTTCCCGGTTCGGTTCCGCGGGCACAATGGAGTCAATGCGCAGCGGTTGCAAGCCGAGAATTGGCCGCAGCCGCGGGCTCCCGCGGGCGCCGCACCCCCGCATGTCCGATTGAAACCGTGCCCCATCGGACCTATTTGCCCGTTGAAACGTTTCAACGGGATGCGGTACCACACTGAGAAGCAGTCGAGACCGGACGGCAAGCCGGCGGGCATTCGCGATTTGCGCGCCCGCGGCCTGTCCATTAGAAAGCGGTTGGACTGACAGTCGTCCTGCTTAAGGCCCGCTTGCCGGCCCGGCCGAACGACGACGGCGAAGGATACGATCGACCATGGTTTCTTTTTCGGCGCTGGCCGCCAAGCTGTTCGGAAGCTCCAACGACCGCAGGCTCAAGGGCTACAAGGCCACGGTGGAGGCGATCAACGCGCTCGAGCCCGAGGTCGCAGCCCTCACCGACGACGAGCTGCGCGCCCGCACCGACGACTTCCGCAAGCAGATCGAAGGCGGCACCAGGCTCGACGATCTCGTCGTGCCCGCCTTCGCCACCGTCCGAGAGGCCGCCAAGCGCACGCTCGGCCAGCGGCATTTCGACGTGCAGCTTCTCGGCGGCCTGGTGCTCCACGAAGGCTCCATCGCGGAAATGAAGACCGGCGAGGGCAAGACGCTGGTCGCAACGCTGGCGGTGTATCTCAATGCGCTCACCGGCCGCGGCGTCCATGTGGTCACGGTCAACGACTACCTCGCCAAGCGCGACGCGGAGTGGATGGGCCAGGTCTACCGCTTCCTCGGCCTCACCGTCGGCTGCATCGTGCACGGCATCGACGACGCGGAACGCCGCGCCCAGTATGCCTGCGACGTGACCTACGGCACCAATAACGAGCTCGGCTTCGACTATCTGCGCGACAACATGAAGTTCCACCTGGAGGAGATGGTCCAGCGCGGCCATTACTTCGCCATCGTGGACGAGGTCGACTCCATCCTGATCGACGAGGCGCGCACGCCGCTCATCATCTCCGGCGCCATCGAGGACAAGTCGGAGCTCTATGTCACCATCGACAAGTTCGTCCCCTCCCTGGTGGAGGAGGACTACGAGGTCGACGAGAAGATGCGCTCGGTGACGCTGACCGAGCAGGGCAACGAGCATGTCGAGCAGATGCTGCGCGAGGCGGAGCTCCTGCAGGGGGATTCGCTCTACGACGTGGAGAACGTCTCCATCGTCCACCACGTCAACCAGGCGCTGCGCGCGCACAAGCTGTTCCAGCGCGACCGCGACTATATCGTCAAGGACGGCCAGGTCATCATCATCGACGAGTTCACCGGCCGCATGATGCCGGGGCGGCGCTTCTCGGAAGGCCTCCACCAGGCTCTGGAAGCCAAGGAGGGCGCCCAGATCCAGCCGGAGAACCAGACGCTGGCCTCGATCACCTTCCAGAACTATTTCCGCCTCTACGACAAGCTGGCCGGCATGACCGGCACCGCCGTGACGGAGGCGGAGGAGTTCATGGACATCTACAAGCTCGATGTCGTGGAGATCCCCACCAACCTGCCGGTCCGGCGGCGCGACGACGACGACGAGGTCTATCGCAGCGCGCGCGAGAAGTTCGGCGCGATCATCGAGCTCATCAAGGACTGTCAGGAGCGCAAGCAGCCGGTGCTCGTCGGCACGACGTCGATCGAGAAGTCGGAGCTTCTGGCCGAGATGCTCAAGAAGGACGGCGTCACGCACAACGTGCTCAATGCCCGCTATCACGAGCAGGAGGCCCTGATCATCGCCCAGGCCGGCGTGCCGGGCGCGGTGACCATCGCCACCAACATGGCCGGCCGCGGCACCGACATCCAGCTCGGCGGCAATGCCGACATGCGCATCGAGAACGAGGCCTCGGGCATCGAGGACGAGGCGGAGCGCGAGCGCCGGGCCGGCGAGATCCGCGAGGAGGTCGCCCGCCAGCGCGAGGAGGTGCTCGCCGCCGGCGGCCTCTATGTGCTCGGCACCGAGCGCCACGAGAGCCGGCGCATCGACAACCAGCTGCGCGGCCGCTCGGGCCGCCAGGGCGATCCGGGCACCTCGAAGTTCTTCCTGTCGCTCGACGACGACCTGATGCGCATCTTCGGGTCGGAACGCATGGATTCCATGCTCCAGAAGCTCGGCATCCAGGAGGGCGAGGCCATCGTCCATCCCTGGATCAACAAGGCGCTGGAGAAGGCGCAGTCCAAGGTCGAGGCGCGCAACTTCGACATCCGCAAGAACCTGCTCAAATACGACGACGTGATGAACGACCAGCGCAAGGTCATCTTCGAGCAGCGCATCGAGATCATGCGCGGCGAGGAGGTCTCCGAGACGGTCGACGACATGCGCCAGAACATGGTCGACGAGCTGGTGCGCGCCCACATTCCCGAGCGCGCCTATGCCGAGCAGTGGGATGCCGAAGGCCTCCAGGAGCGCGTCCGCGAGGTCTTCAACCTCGACCTGCCCGTCACGGACTGGGCCAAGGAGGAGGGCATCGCGGACGAGGAGATCCGCGAGCGCCTCATGACGGCGGCCAACGAGGCCTTCGCCGCCAAGCGCGAACGTTTCACCGCGCCGATCATGCAGCAGGTGGAAAAGGCGATCCTCTTGCAGACCATCGACCATCTCTGGCGCGAGCACCTCGTCATGCTCGATCACCTTCGCCAGGTGGTGGGCCTGCGCGGCTATGCCCAGCGCGACCCGCTCAACGAGTACAAGACCGAGGCCTTCACCCTGTTCGAGGGCATGCTGACGCGCCTGCGCGAGGTCGTCACCTCCCAGCTCATGCGCGTGGAGCTCGCCGAGGAGCCGCCGCAGCTCGCCGAGGAGGACCTGCCGCAAATGCAGGCCCACCATACCGACCCGTTCTCCGGCCGCGACGACATGGCGGAGGCCGCCCTGGCGCTCGCCGGCGCGGATGCCGGGCAGCAGGCACAGCCGGGCGGTGCCCGGACCGCCGCGGTCGATCCCGCCGATCCGTCGAGTTGGGGCAAGGTTCCCCGCAACGCGCCCTGCCCCTGCGGCTCCGGCAAGAAGTACAAGCACTGTCACGGCATGTATTCGTGACAGGCCCCGCATGGCCGGCGCCCCGGAGCGGTCTCCGGGCGGCGCCCGCCGGGACGGGCATTGACCGGCGCGAAGGCAACCGGCATCGTTACGCGCCTCCGGATCACCCGGCCCGTCCCCGTTCCGTCCGCGGCTCATGACCACAGACCAGATCATCCTGTTTGCGATCATAGCCGGCGTGCTCGGCATGCTCCTCTGGGGCCGGATCCGCTACGATGTCGTCGCCTTCTCCGCGCTGGTCGTCGCGCTCCTCGCCGGCGTCGTGCCGAAGGAAGAGGCCTTCTCCGGCTTCGGCCATCCCGCGACCGTGATCATCGCGCTGGTGCTCGTCGTCTCGCGCGGCCTGTCCAATTCGGGCGCCATCGAGATCGTCGCCCGCCATGTGGTCGACAGCTCCCGCAAGCTCAGCGTCCATATCGGCATCATGTCGGGTGTCGCCGCCGCGCTCTCCGGCGTCATGAACAACGTCGCCGCGCTCGCCCTCCTCATGCCGGTCGACATACAGGCGGCGGTGAAGGCCAAGCGCAGCCCGGCGCTCACCCTGATGCCTCTCTCCTTCGCCTCGATCCTCGGCGGCATGGTCACGCTCATCGGCACCCCGCCCAATATCGTCATCGCGACATTCCGCGAGAGCGCGCTCGGGGCCCCCTTCTCCATGTTCGACTTCGCCCCTGTCGGGGCCGCCGTCGCCGTGGTCGGCGTGCTCTTCGTCACGCTGGTCGGCTGGCGGCTCATCCCGGTGGCGCGCACCGAACGCAATGTCGCCCAGGAGCTGGGCAACCTGGAAGGCTATATCGCCGAAGCCCGGGTGCCGAAGGACACGGCCGCCGTGGGCAAGCGCGTGCGCGACCTTCTCGAGGATGCCGAAGAGGCCGACGTCAACATTCTGGGACTGGTGCGCCGGGGCAAGCGCCTCGCCGGCTATGCCCGCAACGAGACGATCCGGGCCGGCGACTATCTGGTGCTGGAGGCGGGGCCGGACGCCATCGAATCCTTCGCCGGCGCGCTCGACCTCAAATATGCCGGCACGGAGAAGCACGACGGCCTTGTCGGCGAAACCCTGTCGATGATGGAGGTCGTGGTGCCGGAGGGCGCGCGCATCGCCGGCCGCTCGGCGGCCGACCTGCGCCTGCTCTACCGGCAGGGGATCACGCTGCTCGGCGTCTCGCGGCAGGGCACGCGGTTCCGCGAGCGGGTGCGCCATCTCGCCATCGAGCCCGGCGACATCCTCCTGCTGCTCGGCCCCCAGGAGCGGCTTCAGGAGGTCGTCCTGTGGCTCGGCTGCCTGCCGCTCGCCGAGCGCGGACTGCAAGTCGCCCAGCGCCAGAAGGCATGGATCGCGGTCGGCCTGTTCGCCGCGGCCATCGCGGCGGCGAGCATCGGCCTCGTCTATCTGCCCATCGCGCTCGCCGCCTGCGTGGCGGCCTATGTCATCCTGCGCATCGTGCCCGCACGCCAGGTCTACGACGCCGTCGAATGGCCGGTCATCGTGCTGCTCGGCTCGCTCATCCCGCTCGGCACCGCGCTCGAGCAATCGGGCGGCACGTCGCTCATCGCGCAAGCCATCGTCTCGGTCACGTCCGGCCTGCCGGTGATCGCCGTCCTGGTCATCCTGATGGTTGTCACCATGACCCTGTCGGACGTGCTGAACAATGTGGCGACCGCGCTGATCGCCGCACCCATCGGGGTCGATATCGCCAACCGGCTCGGGGTCAATCCGGACCCGTTCCTGATGGCCGTCGCGGTCGCCGCCTCCTGCGCGTTCCTCACGCCCATAGGCCACAAGAACAACACCATCATTCTCGGGCCCGGCGGCTACCGCTTCGGCGACTACTGGCGCATGGGCCTGCCGCTGGAGATCCTCGTCATCCTCGTCGGCGTGCCCACCATTCTCGCCGTCTGGCCTCTCTGAGACACGCCGTCAGGCGACCCGGATAACGGCCATCATGCCGGCGGCCTGATGCTCCAGTATGTGGCAATGGAACATCCAGTCGCCGGGATTGTCGGCGACCAGCGCGACCTCCACCCGCTCCTCCGGCCCCACCAGCACCGTGTCCTGCCATTCCCGGCGCGCGGTCGGCACGCCGTTGCGCGAGATCACGCGGAAGGAATGTCCGTGGAGGTGCATGGGATGGTACCAGCCGGTCCGGTTGACCATGGAGACGATATGGGACCGGTTCCGGCGGAGTGTCAGGACCGGTTCCATATCCATTCCGGTTGCCGCCTTGCCATTGATGAACCAGAAGGTGCCCTCGCGCATCATGGCCATCATGGAGCCGGCCTCGCGCCCGTCGGCGCCCTGCATGCGCATGCCGGCCATCATGCCGCCATTGAACACCACCTCGTGGCGTTCGGCGGCGTCGAGGTCGGGCTCGGCGAGCGGATTGGCGGCAAGCGCGACCGGCCAGTCCGGCGCGTGCTCGCGCAGCGCCTCCCCGCCATAGGCGAGATCGGTCAGTCGGTATTCCAGCCCCTCGTAGAAGGTGTCGGCAACCGTATAGCGCTCGCCCGTGCGGCCCGTCATGTCGAGAACGATGTCGGCCCGCATGGCGGGGCCCAGCACGATCCGGCCTCCCTCCGGCGCGTGAGGCTCGACCGGCTGTCCGTCGAGCGCGACGACGAGGGGCTCGTGGCCGGCGAATGCCAGGCCGAAGATCCGCGCATTGGCGACATTGACGAGCCGAAGCCTGATCCGCTCGCCCCGTCGCACGGCGAACCGGTCCGGGATTCGCCCGTTGACCGTTACCGTATTGCCGACGCGGCCGGCATGGATGGCATCGTGGGCATTGCCGAAATCCCCCTCGATCGCGGCCGCCTGGGTCAGCCGCCAGTCGTCCAGCACCCAGGTCACGTCCCGGTCGACGCGCAGCGGTTCCGCCTCCTCCACGACGAGCGCGCCGGAGAGCCCGCGCGCGACCTGCTCGAAGCTGCGCTGATGGGGGTGATACCAGAAGGTGCCCGCATCGACGGCGTCGAACTCGTAGACGAACCGGTTCCCGGGCGCGATGGCATCCTGCGTGACGCCCGGAACGCCGTCCATGGCGTTGGGCACGCGCATGCCGTGCCAGTGCACGGTGGTCGGTTCGTCGAGCCCGTTCTCCGCGACGATCCGGAGGCGCTCGCCCTGCCGGACGCGGATCTCCGGACCCGGGACGGTCCCGTTATAGGCCCACACCTCCGTTTCCGGATAGGGCTCGGGCGCGATCCGTGCGGACCCCGTGCCCAGCGTCAGGCGGAACTCGCGGAGGTTTTCCGCACGCGCCCGCGGCACGGTCGGGAGAGGCGACAGTCCCCCCGCAGCGGCGATAGCGGCCCCGGCGGAGGCAAGAAAGGTGCGGCGCGTCAGCGCCGGCGGCGGTCTGTTCGTCATGTGAGCTTCATCCTTGAGGCCGGCCGCCATCGGCGATGGATGGCGGGAGCCGGCTGACCCAGTGTCTATCGTACGGCGTCAGTGGAGGATGAAGGGACGCGGCGGATCGGGCTCGGGCGAGCCGGGCCGGCCGGAGCCCGCCGAGACGGGCATGATCGCGTGGCGATGGCGCGGCGCCGCCGGGCCCGTGACTCCGCCGGCGAGGACGACCGCCGGCTGCATGCAGAACTGGGCGCAGACCGTATCGGCCGCCTGGTTCCCGCAACAGCCATCGTCGCCCGCGGCGGCGGGCTGATGGACACCCATGGCCGCAATCGTGGCGGACGCGCCCTGAACACCGCCGAGTACGCCCGCAAGGCACGCGGCGACGACAAGGAGGCGGAACAGACGGGCCAGATGCGGCATGGATACCCCTCGTGCCGGGCTCGCCCTACCAGCCCTGGATGAGGCGCGGGGCCGCCGGATCGAGCTCGGCGTCCGTGCCGGAGGCGCTCGCCGCGGTCACGGTGAACTCTTCCGGCACCATATCGCGGCTCGGGAAGAACACGTAGCGCATGTTCTCCACGCCAACGACGGGCGGGCGCCTGTAGGTCTGGAAATAGTCGTAGCCCTGCTTGAGGTTCTGCCAGAAATCGTACCACTGGCTGCCGGCATGGGCGGCCATGTTCGCGCTCGTCATGCGGAAGGGGAAGGCATGGACGGGGAATTCCTGCTGGCCCGCCACAAAGGCGTCGCGGGCGAGCGCGAAGATCTCCGCCACCGAGTCGTCCGTCATGGCATAGCAGCCCGCCGAGCTGCATCCGCCATGGACCATGAGGTGCATGCCGGTGCGCCCGTGCGCTTTGTCATAGGCGTTGGGGTAGCCGATATTGAAGGACAGATAGTAGTTGCTGTTCGGGTTCATCTGGGCGGGCGTGACGATATAGAAGCCCTCCGGCGCCTGCTTGTCGCCCTCGACCAGCTTCGGCCCGAGCTTGCCCGACCAGCGGCAGACCTCGTAGGTCTTGAATAGCGTATAGGTGCCGTCGGGCCGGCCAAGCCAGACCTCCAGCGCGGATTCCTGCTTGAAAACGCGCACATACATGGGCGCGCCGTCCTTGAGCCCCTTGGCGGCGAGCAGCGCCTTCGACTCCTCCGACAGCGGCTTGAGATGCTTCGGCGTCTCGAACAGACACCCCGACAGCACAAGCACCATGACGGCGCAGAGAACAAGCCTGACAGCGGCTCGAGCGATCATCGTCCGAATAGTCCCCGACCAGAGCGACCGGCGTCCTGCTGGACGCGAAGCCTGTCGCTCTATCACTTCAAGACCGGTCAACCTGTCTGCAATCGGGCAGCTCCGCCCGACTGCAGGTCGATCGAAAACGGTCGCGTTGGGCACCCATTTGCGCACAGGCGCGTTATGAAAGAATTAACCTTCGCCCGGGCCACAGCACAATTCACAAAACAATGAAGTGCAAAGCCGAAAGCAAGCTGGCGGGTTTGCCCAGCGTCCCGCAACGGATCATCGTCAGCAATTGTGTCCGCTCCGTGGCAGACCCCTCCGTCGGCGGCTTGGCCATCCTCGACCTTGCGCTATAGTGACCGATGGCTTGCCGGGGGGCAAGACGGCGACACACCCCGGAAAGAGACCGGAGCAGCCCATGTGGAAGCGTGCCGCCATGGCTGTGGTCCTGTGCGTGTGCGCGACCGCGCCGCGGGCGGAGACCTGCGAGGAGCGCGAGGCCCTGCTGGCCCTGACCGACAGGACCAGGATGGTCTACACCTATGGCCGTCTCGCCGTCTACGAACCGCTCCTCGACCGGTGCGTCTTCCGCAAGCGCGGCAGGGACCTCGCAGGCCGGCACGGCAAGCCGTATCGCGGCGGCCTCGTCTTCCGTACCGAGGACGAGGTCCGCGCCTATCTGGCCACCAAGGGCTGGACGCGCATTCGCGGCATCTACGGCGTGCTCGCCGACTGGGATGCCGACACCTACGAGATCCCCGGGAAGCCCGGCCACCGCCTCCTGAGAGACGCCTTCGTCGTGCGTCTTGCCCCCCGCGCCGTGCCGAACGTTCCCGAGGCGCCGGAACCGGCAGGCGGCGAGGAAGGGTCTATGCGCTGACGATCTCCGCCGGCGTATCCTCCGCGATGGCGGCCGCCGCGGCCAGGGCCTCGCCGAGCGTGAGGGACGAATGGCGGGCGAACACGGTCCTGTGCGGGAAGTCGGTGCGGAAATGGGCGCCGCGGCTCTCCCGCCGCCGGCAGGCGGCGACGGCGATCATCAGCGCAAGCGCCGCCGCATCGTCGCGGGCCGCCAATGGCCCGAAGCCGGCAAGGGCCGCCCGCATCTCCCCGCCCTGCCGGACGACGCCCAGCGCGCGGGAGACGGCAGGGCGCACCGCGTCGGGATCGCCTCGATGCGGCAGGCGGGCATCGCCGCATGGCCGGGCC
>ENA-ORCW01000363-ORCW01000363.1-marine-metagenome-genome-assembly--contig:-NODE-363-length-33343-cov-3.507305_pt1 | contig 33343 bp, 30 predicted proteins | sample MGYA00237784_ERZ508517 | MGnify/ENA primary metagenome ERZ508517 (study PRJEB26187, sample SAMN06268979) | marine metagenome | isolation source: Tt ae E1 feedstock associated aerobic enrichment on... | reverse complement strand
CGTTCGCCGACATTCGCCCCGGCGCTGATGCCGAAGCGGAGTCCATCCCGGGGATTCTGGTGCACGATGCCCCAGTCGGTTCGCATCAGGAGCCGCTGACGCGCTTCGGACAGCGCGTGCACGTCCTGCATGCCGTCGTCGCGCATCCGATAGCGGATGCTGCCCTGGTCCGGTGCAAGTTGTGTCGACAGACATTTGAGCAGCGTCGACTTTCCCGAGCCGGACTCGCCGACCACGCCGAGGACTTCTCCCGGCCAGAGGTCGAATGTCACCTGCTCGCAGCCGGGTACGTCGCCGTAGTATTTGGCGAGGTCGCGCACCTCGAGCAGCGTTTGACCGTCAGTGGCTGTCATTCGGCCGCCTCGCTGTTGAGGGGGCCCTGGAACCCCTGTTCCTGCCGCGTGTTGCAATAATCCGTATCCGAACAGACGAATAGCCGGCCGCCCGCATCGTCCGTGACGATTTCGTCGAGATAGCTCTTCGTTGAGCCGCAGAGCCCACAACAGTGTTCCCAGCTTTCGATCTCGAAGGGGTGATCCTCGAAGTCGAGGCTTTTTACCGAGGTGTAAGGCGGCACGGCGTAGATGCGCTTTTCGCGGCCCGCGCCGAAAAGCTGAAGCGCCTTCGACATATGCATCTTCGGATTGTCGAATTTCGGGGTTGGCGATGGGTCCATCACGTAGCGTCCCTCGACCTTGACCGGGTAGGCGAAGGTGGTGGCGATGTGGCCGTGCTGGGCGATATCCTCGTAAAGCTTCACATGCATGAGGCCGTATTCCTCAAGCGCGTGCATCTTGCGTGTTTCGGTCTCGCGCGGCTCGAGAAAGCGCAGTGGCTCGGGGATTGGCACCTGATACACAAGCACCTGACCGGGTTTGAGGGGTTCCTCGGGAATGCGGTGACGGGTCTGGATGATGGTGGCATCCGATGTGTGTGTTGTGACTGCCACATTCGCGACCTTCTGAAAGAAGGCGCGGATGGAGACGGCATTGGTCGTGTCGTCCGCGCCCTGGTCGATCACCTTGAGCACATCGTCGGAACCGATCACCGATGCGGTGACCTGAACGCCACCGGTGCCCCAGCCATAGGGCATTGGCATTTCGCGGCTGGCGAAGGGCACCTGATAACCGGGAATGGCGATCGCCTTGAGGATCGCGCGGCGGATCATGCGCTTCGTCTGCTCGTCCAGATAGGCGAAATTGTATTGGGCGATGTTGTCGGTGTGGGCGTTCATTCGGCGGCCTCCCGGCGCTCGGTGTCTGCGCCCTCGCGGCGCTCCTCATATTCGCGGCGCATCTGGCGAACCAGACCGAGTTCGGCCTGGAAATCGACATAGTGCGGCAGCTTCAAATGCTCGACGAAGCCGGTCGCCTGCACGTTGTCGCAATGGGAAATGACGAACTCCTCGTCCTGCGCCGGTGCGGTAATGTCTTCATCCAGCTCGCCCGCGCGCAGTGCCCGGTCGCACAGCGACATCGCCATGGCCTTGCGCTCCGATTGGCCGAACACCAGCCCATAGCCGCGCGTGAATTGCGGCGGCACCTTTTTGGAACCCTTGAACTGGTTGACCATCTGGCATTCGGTGACGCGGATGCGGCCAAGCGTGAGCGGGAAGTCCAGTTCCGGCACGTCGATCTCCACATCCACCTCGCCAATGCGGATTTCGCCGGCGAAGGGGTGGTTGCGGCCATAGCCGCGCTGGGTGGAGTATCCGAGTGCGAGGAGAAAACCCTCGTCGCCACGCGAAAGCGCCTGAAGGCGCTGGTCGCGTTCCATGGGGAATTCCGGTGGCTCACGGGTGATGTCGCCGGGCTCGCGGTTTTCCGGCAACGCACCGTCTTCCTCGATCAGGCCTTCATTGGCGAGAATGTCGGACACGCGCGGCATCGCTTCTTCGGCCTCGCTGCGCGTCTCGGGCGCGGCCGGTTCGGCGCCTTCGGCCAGATCCGGGTCGAGCAGGCGATGCGTGTAGTCGAAGGTGGGGCCGAGAAGCTGCCCGCCGGGCAGATCCTTGTAGGTAGCGGAGAGGCGTCGCTCGACCAGCATGGCCGCCGTGTCGATGGGGCGCGTATAGCCGAAGCGCGGCAGGGTGGTGCGGTAGGCGCGCAGAAGGAAGATCGCTTCGATCATGTCACCGCGTGCCTGCTTGACGGCCAGCGCAGCGAGGCCCGTGTCGTAAAGCGAGCCTTCGGACATGACGCGGTCGACGGCGAGCGAAAGCTGGCTGGCGATCTGCGCAAGCGTGATGGCGGGCATGTTGCGGTCGCCGCGCCGGCGGTCGGCCAGAAGCCGGTGCGCGTTCTGGATGGCGGCTTCGCCGCCCTTGACGGCTACATACATGACTCAGGCCTCCTGGCTGATGATGCGGGTGGAGCGGGGCAATGCCGCAAGACCCTCGCGACTGACCAGAATCAGGTCGATGCCGCGCGGAAAGCGGGCGTGGTTCTGAGCCCACTGGCGGGTGAAGTGACGCGGCAGTGGATGCGGCGCGAAGCGCGCTTCGCTCTCGATACCGGGACCTTCGAGCACCAACTCCTCACCGCCCGAAAGGTCATGCACCTGAAGAACGAGCGTGGCCGAGCGGTCGGGGTATTCCTGTGAGCCCTGGGAGAAGTTTTCGAGCCCGATCAAATGTTCGGGATCGGCAGAAAAGACGAAATGGGCATCGGCGGGCGTGTTGGCAAGCGGCGCACCGGTGTGGAAGGCGAGCCAAGCACGGACGGCTTCATCGTCTGCAAGTGCGGGGTCGAGCCAGATGGGTGTGTCCCGATCGCAAAGCGCCATCGCGATGGCTGCTGCCTCCGGTGTCATCGGTGCGGGTGGGCTGGCAAGCGCGATGCCCTGGTGGACCGTGCCGGGTTCGGCCATGGCCTTCATCACCGCGCGGAATATGGTCTGGGCGTCGAAGACCGGGTTCTGGAAGCCGCCTTCTATGGCGATCGAATCGAGCGTCATCAATCCTCTCCGCGAACCATGGTAAAGAAGTCGACCTTGGTGGCCGCCGTTTCGGCGCGGCGCACCGCATCGGTTTCGCTGAGGCGGGTGCGCAGCGGCGCGAGGATCTTCTCTTCGATCCTGGCTTCAAGGTCGGGTCTCTGGTGTAGGGCGTCGATGAGGGCGGCGACACGCACCTTCAACTTTTCGCGGCCGAGTGCGTAGGCATGGCCGACTTCCCCGGTGGGCAGTTTGATCGTGGCGCGCGTGACGGTCGCCTCGCCGATATTGAACGACGCGCCGCCGCCGCCCATGCGGCCACGAACCGTCACGAGGCCGGTCTCGGGCCCGCGCAGCGTTTCGGCGTCATCGGGTAGGCCGGTTTCGTTCCAGAGCTGCAGGAGATCGCTTCCGCTGGCCATGGCAAGCACTGCCATCGCCTCGCGCCGCCGCTCGGTGACCGCCTGTCTTTCCTGTCGTGAGACCATGATGCCTTAATCCTCGTCGGGTGGATAATTTGTCTATTGTTCTAGACAATTAAACATATTATAGGTTCTACCTAGCGCGTGTCCATGACGTGTTGATGACATGCGGCCGGGAGAACGGGAATTGGTGCGGACGAAGCGAACAGTGATAGAGCGTCGTAGCGGCGTTGCACTTTGGCGCCAGATCGCCGACCGCATGCGGCGCGAGATCGGGGAGGGGGTGCTCGGCAGTGATGGCCGCATGCCGCCCGAAGTGGTGTTGGCGGAACGATTCGGGGTCAACCGCCATACGGTGCGAACGGCAATTGCGGCTCTCGTACAGGAAGGCGTGCTGCGTGCCGAGCAGGGACGCGGAACCTTCGTGGAAGGTCGCAAACGGCTCGCTTATCCCATTCGACGTCGCACGCGGTTTTCTGAAGGACTGGCCGGGCAATCGCGCGGGCTAGCCGCCGATTTGCTCGACCATGCGGTGGAACCCGCCATCGCAGACATTGCAAAGGCATTGCACCTTTTGCCCGGCGCGCCGGTGATCCGCCTCGAGACGCTTTCGCATGCCGATGGGCGGCCCGTTTCCCGCGCCCGAAGCTGGTTCGATGCAGAGCGCTTTGCGGGCATGGCGGAAGCGTTTGGGCGAACGCGCTCGATCACGGCCTCGTTTCGGGAATTGGGACTTGCCGACTATCTGCGTCACAGCACCGCCGTTACTGCGCGGCATGCAGAGTCTGGCGATCTGAAAGACCTGCGGCTTTCGCCCGGCGCGATTGTTCTGGTGACCATTGCCGTCAATGTGGATGCGCAGGGGCAGCCCGTGCAATATTCCGAAACCCGTTTTGCCGCCGACCGTATCGAACTGCATATTCCCGGCGGGGACGACGCCGTATCCGTTTGAGAACGCCTTCACCTGAAACTCACCGTGAAGTGACCGCAGCGCGATGTGGTTTGCGTTGATTTGCTCAGCCCTAACGTGCTCTATCGCCACGGGTTTAAACCAAGGGTAATAAAAAGGTTCTCGCTTGCGCGCACTGCTTTTCTCGACTGCACTTTTGGCCATTGGCACGGCTCCAGCCGCCGCCGATACGACACAGCCCGATCCCTCGAACTGGGATGCGGTTCTGGAGGATGCGCGCGGCGAGACGGTCTATTTCAACGCCTGGGGCGGGTCGCAGAACATCAACGACTACATCGGATGGGCAGGCGATGAACTGAAAGAGCGCTTCGGCGTCACACTCAAGCATGTGAAGCTTGAGGATACGGCAAGCGCGGTCGCCACCGTGGTGGCGGAAAAAGCCGCTGGCCGCGACGGAAATGGAACGGTCGACCTTATCTGGATCAATGGCGAGAATTTCGCGGCCATGAAGGAACAGGGCCTGATCCTCTCGCCGGGCTGGGCGGAAAAGCTTCCGAACTGGACCTTCGTGGATGTCGAGAACAAGCCGACAATCCGCACCGACTTCACCGTGCCGGTTGAAGGGCTGGAAAGCCCGTGGGGCATGGCGAAACTCGTTTTCTTCTACGACACCGCGCGCATTAAGGTGGAAGACCTGCCGCGGGATACCGACGGGTTGTTGAAATGGGCGCAGGAGAATCCCGGCCGCTTCTCCTATCCGCAACCTCCGGATTTCATCGGCTCGTCCTTCCTGAAACAGGTTCTGGCCGAGAAGATCGACGATCCGTCACTGCTGCTCGATCCCGTGGACGAGGAGCGCTTCGCCGAAGTGACGAAACCGCTGTTCGATTTTCTCGACGGATTGAACCCGGTCATGTGGCGTTCCGGCCGTGCGTATCCGCAAAACTACCCGGCGATGAAGCAGCTTCTCGCCGATTCCGAGCTCGACATCATTTTCGCGTTCAATCCGGCTGAAGCCTCAAGCGCCATCGCCAATGGCGAGTTGCCGGACACGGTGCGATCCTTCACCTTTCCCGGCGGCACGCTGGCCAACACCCACTTTCTAACCATTCCCTACAACGCCTCGGCAAAGGCGGGCGCGCTGGTGGCCGCCAACTTCCTGATGTCGCCGGAGGCGCAGGCTCGCAAGCAGGACCCGGCCATCTGGGGCGATCCCACCGTTCTGGCGCTTGACAAGCTGAACGAGGAAGACCGCGCCCGCTTCGATGCCATCGATCTCGGCGCCGCAACGCTGCGCCCCGATGAACTCGGCCCCGCGCTGGACGAGCCGCACCCAAGCTGGATGGAGCGCATCGAAACCGAGTGGAAGCGGCGTTATGGGGTTGGTAATTAGCCTGAGCACAGGGCCAACCGGATGCTGACGCGCCTCGGCCCCATGCTCGCCATCGGGCTTCTGACCGCCCCGGTCGCGTTCGGATTGGCCGGCACGGTGTTGCCCGCCTTCGGCTATCTGCCGGCGCTGGGCGGCATGGAGTTCGGGCTTGCGCCCTTCGCCACGCTGTTTGCCGAACCGGCGATCCTCATGTCGGCGCTGATGAGCCTTGTGACCGGGCTCGTCACCGCAGCCATTTCATTGACAGCGGTGATGCTGTTTACCGCCGCATGGGGCGGCACACGGCTTTTCGCGCGCATCCAGCATCTGATTTCGCCGCTTCTTTCCCTACCGCACGCGGCCAGCGCCTTCGCGCTCGCTTTCCTCATAGCGCCCTCAGGCATGATCGCGCGGCTGATCTCGCCGGAACTAACCGGTTGGGAGCGCCCGCCCGATCTGCTGATCGTGCACGATCCGCTCGGCCTGTCGATGATGGCGGGGCTGATCGTGAAGGAAATTCCGTTCCTGCTTCTCGTCACGCTGGCCGCACTGCCGCAGGTGAAGCCGGCGCGCATGCGTGCACTGATCGCATCGATGGGATATGGGCGCATTTCTGGTTTCGTGTTGGGCCTCTGGCCGTCGATCTATCCGCAGATCCGTCTGCCGGTCTTCGCGGTCATCGCCTTTGCCACTTCGGTGGTGGATGTGGCCGCCATTCTGGGCCCGACCACGCCCGCGCCGCTGGCGGTGCGGCTGGTCAACTGGATGAACGATCCCGACCTCTCCATGCGCTTTCTGGCGTCGGCGGGGGCGGTGCTGCAACTGGGCGTCACAGCCGCTGCGATCCTGATCTGGATCGGGTTCGAGAAGATCGGCGCACGGCTGCGCGACCGGGTTGCATGCGCCGGGCGCCGGCTTCGGCGCGACAGTGGTCTGCGCTGGGGGGCGCTTGCCGCGATGCTTGTGTCTGCCGGCGCAATTTTCGCCGGGCTTCTGGCGCTCGGCCTGTGGTCGGTGGCGGGACTCTGGCAATATCCCGACCTGCTGCCGGCGCGTTTCGATCTGCGCAACTGGATGCGGGTTCTGCCCAGTCTGGTGGAGCCGCTCGCGATCACGCTGTTCGTGGCGTTCATCTCCACACTCGTTGCGGTGGTGATCGCCATACTGTGCTTCGTGCGGGAGGACGAGATGGGGTATCCGCCGGGGCGGGGCGCGCTTGCGCTTCTCTATATGCCGCTTCTGGTGCCGCAGGTGGCGTTCCTGTTCGGGCTGCAGCTTCTCTTCATTCTGACCGGCGTGCAGGCAACGATGGCGGCGCTCGTCTTCGCACATCTCGTCTTCGTGCTACCCTATGCCTATCTCAGCCTGAAAGACCCCTGGCGGGCCTTCGACCGACGGTACGATCAGATCGCGGCGGGGCTCGGCAAGGGGCCGGTAGAGCGGTTCTTTCAAATCCGTCTGCCCATGCTGGCGCGGCCTCTTCTCGCCGTTGCGGCCATCGGTTTTTCGGTGTCGGTGGGGCTCTATCTGCCCACGTTGCTGATCGGCGCGGGGCGGCTGACGACAATCACCACGGAGGCGGTGGCGCTCGCCTCCGGTGGCAATCGCCGCGTGATCGGCATCTATGCCTTCATGCAGATGGTGTTGCCGGCGGCGGGCTTTGCCGTTGCCACCATCGTGCCGGCGCTGATATTCCGCCGTTATCGCGACATGCATGTTTGAACGGAAACGGGATTTGACGGACGCCGGACTTTTCATCGACGGGGTGACGATTGCGCTTGAAGGGCGCGAGATCGTTTCGCTGACAAAACGGGTCGCGCCCGGTGAGGTGCTGACCGTCATGGGGCCGTCGGGGGCCGGCAAGTCCACGCTGCTCGCCTATGTTGGCGGATTTCTCGATCCGGTGTTTTCGGCGCGGGGCAGGGTTTTCGTCGCTGGAACGGAGGTGACGGCGCTGAAGCCTGAAGACCGGCATGTGGGTGTTCTCTTTCAGGACCCGCTTCTATTTCCGCATATGAGCGTCGGCGGCAATCTGATGTTCGCGCTGCCGGAGGCGGTGCGCGGCCGCGCGGCACGGGTGGAGCGTGTCGCGCACGCGCTTGAGGGCGTCGGCCTTGCGGGGCTTGAGGCGCGCGACCCTGCAACGCTTTCCGGCGGGCAGAAGTCGCGGGTGGCTCTGGCGCGCGTGCTGGCGTCCACGCCGCGCGCCCTGCTTCTGGACGAGCCCTTCTCCAAGCTCGATGCGGAATTGCGCGCGCAAACCCGCGAACTGGTTTTCTCCAAGGCCCGCGAAAGCGGATTGCCGGTGCTTCTCGTGACGCATGACGCAGCCGACGCCGAAGCCGCCGGCGGCGACATCGTGCGGATTGGGGAATGACGGCAGTGCCAAAGCTCCCCGACCTGCCGATAACGGACGTGCTGCCGACGCTGAGCGCAGCGCTGGAGGTGCAGGGAAAGGCGGTGCTGGTCGCGCCACCGGGAGCGGGCAAGACAACGCTTGCGCCGCTGGCGCTTCTGGAGGCCGAATGGGCGTCGCAGGGGCGCATCGTTCTTCTGGAGCCGCGTCGGTTGGCCGCGCGCGCCGCGGCCCGGCGCATGACGGCGATCCTTGGCGAAGAGCCGGGCGAGACGGTGGGCTACGCCATGCGCATGGAGCGAAAGGTTTCCGCCAAAACGCGTATTCTCGTGGTGACCGAAGGCGTTCTCGCCCGCATGATCGTTGACGATCCGGAGCTTTCCGGCATCGCGGCTGTGCTTTTCGACGAGTTTCACGAGCGCTCGCTCGATGGCGATTTCGCGCTGGCGCTGGCGCTCGATGCGCAGGCGGCGCTGCGGCCGGATTTGCGGCTTCTGGTCATGTCGGCCACGCTCGACGGCGCGCGCGTTGCAGCACTTCTCGGCGATGCGCCGGTTATCGAGAGTAAGGGGCGCAGCTTTCCCGTCGAGCTGCGTCATGAAGAGCGCCCGGCCGGCGAAGCCATCGAGGAAACCATGGCGCGGGCCATCCGCACGGTTCTGGCGGAGGAAGAAGGCAGCGTGCTCGCCTTCCTGCCCGGCCAGCGCGAGATAGAGCGCACGGCGGAGCGCCTTGCCGAACGGCTGCCCGTCAATGTGGACATCGCCCCGCTTTACGGCGGTCTCGACGGGCGGGCGCAGGATGCGGCCATCCGGCCCGCTGCTGAAGGGCGGCGCAAGGTGGTGCTGGCGACGGCCATTGCCGAAACCTCGGTCACCATCGACGGCGTGCGCGTGGTGATCGACAGCGGCCTGTCACGGCTGCCGAAATTCGAACCCTCGACCGGCTTGACGCGGCTTGAAACGGTGCGCGTCTCGCGTGCTTCCGCCGATCAGCGTTCGGGCCGTGCGGGGCGCACCGCGCCGGGCATCGCGCTGCGGCTGTGGCGGGCCGAACAGACGGCGGCGCTGCCCGCTTTCGCGCCGCCGGAAATTCTTGAGGCGGATCTGTCTGGCCTGCTGCTCGACTGCGCCGCATTCGGCGTGAGCGATCCGGCTTCGCTTTCCTTTCTCGACGCACCGCCGGCTCCGGCGGTCGCCGAGGCGCGCAGTCTCTTGCAGCGGCTCGAAGCGCTGGACGAGGCGGGGCGATTGACCGCATCTGGCGAGGCGATGCGCAAACTTGCCCTGCCGGTGCGGTTGGCCCACATGGTTGCGCGCGCGGCGGAAGACGGCCATGCGCTTGCCGCGGCCGAACTTGCTGTCCTTCTCTCCGAGCGTGGGCTGGGTGGCCGGTCCGCCGATCTGGACGACCGATTGCAGCGCTTCCGCAGGGAAAAAGGCGCGCGGGCGGAACAGGCGCGCCGGCTGGCCGCAAGGCTCGCAAAGAATGCGGGCGGCGACCGCGCTGGCAATCCGCCGCATGCGGGCGCTCTGCTCATTCACGCCTGGCCCGACCGTGCGGCAAAGGCGCGGGGCGCGCATGGGCATTTCGTCATGGTCAATGGTCGTGGCGGCGTTTTAGCCCCGGAGGAGCGTTTGGCCGCCAGCGCGTATCTGGTCGTCGCCGATCTTCAGGGGCGCGCGCAGAATGCGCGCATCGCCTCGGCGGCGGCGATTGACGAAGAAGAGATCGTGGCCGCACTCGGACATCTGATCGAGGAGATGACGGAGACGCGCTTCGACCGTGGCGCGGGCACGCTCAGGCAGCGGCGGGTGCGCCGGCTGGGCGCGCTGGTGCTGGCCGAGCAGGTTCTACCGCTCCCCTCCGGTGCCGCCGCCGACCGCGCGGTGATCGACGCCGTGCGGGCAAACGGGCTGTCGCTTCTGCCATGGGACAGGGAGGCGAAGGCGCTCAGGGGCAAGCTTGCCTGGCTCCACGCGGCGAAGGGCGATCCATGGCCTGACATGTCGGACGAGGCGCTTCTCGAACGGCTCGACGACTGGCTTTTGCCGTTTCTCACCGGCGAGGCGTCGCTCTCCCGGCTGTCGCCGCACATTCTGCGCGAAGGGCTGATCGCGCTGGTTCCGCACGCGTTTCAAAGGCGCATCGGCCAGATGGCGCCCAGCCACTACGACGCGCCCTCGGGTAGCCGCGTGCCGATCCGCTATGAGGCGGAAGGGCCGGTTCTGGCGATCCGCGTGCAGGAGCTTTTCGGTCTGACCGAACACCCGACGGTGGCCGATGGCATTCCGCTCAAGCTGGAGCTTTTGTCGCCGGCGCACCGGCCCATCCAGACCACGCGGGATCTGCCCGGTTTCTGGGCCGGATCTTGGGCGGATGTTCGTGCCGACATGCGCGGGCGCTACCCGAAGCATTTCTGGCCGGAAGATCCGGCGAACGCAGCCGCGACACATCGCGCCAAACCGCGCAAAAAATAGTTCTTGGAGTGCGGGTGGACTTCCCCCATAACGCCGCCATGCTTGAGGATATCAGGGCACACGATCCGAGCCACGGCCTGCGGCTCAATACGTTGATCAAGCTGCGCTGGCTGGCGATCATCGGTCAGAGCGCGGCAGTGATCGTCGTCGCCTTCGGACTCGATTTCCCTCTACCGGTGGGCATGTGCTTTGCTCTGATTGCGGCCTCCGCATGGCTCAACGTCCACATGGCGCTGCGTTATCCCGTGGCGCATCGACTAGCGCCGCTGGCCGCACTTGGCATTCTTACATTCGATGCCTTCCAGCTCGCCGGCCTGCTCTATATGACGGGCGGCCTCACCAACCCTTTCTCGCTTTTGATGACAGTGCCCGTGGTGATCTCGGCCACGTCGTTGCCGCTGCGCTGGACCGCACTTCTGGGCTTTCTCGTGGTGGTATTGACGACGGTGCTTGCCGTCTTCCACCGCCCGCTGCCCTGGTTCCCGGGGACCGAGCTGGTGATGCCCCTGATCTACATCATCGGCGTGTGGATCGCTGTGGTGTCGAGCATTGCGTTTACCGGAGTTTACGCCTACCGGGTGGCGAAGGAAGCGCGGCTTCTGGCCAACGCGCTGGCCGCCACCGAACTCGTGCTTCAGCGCGAGCAGCACATTTCCGCGCTGGACGGTCTGGCGGCGGCAGCCGCGCATGAACTCGGCACGCCGCTCGCCACCATTGCACTGGTGGCGCGCGAAATGGAGCGCGCGCTCGGCAACGATGAGCGTTTTCGCGAGGATGTGACACTATTGCGCACGCAAAGCGAGCGCTGCCGGGAAATCCTGCGTCAACTCACCAGCCTGTCGTCGGAGGGCGAGGCGCACATGGCGCGCCAGCCTTTCACCTCGCTGATCGAGGAGACAGCGGCCCCGCATCGCGATTTCGGTATCGATATCCGCCTGGAGCCCGGCGTGACCGAAGGGCCGGAACCGGTCGGTCGGCGCAACCCCGGCGTAATCTACGGCCTCGGCAATCTGGTCGAGAACGCGGTGGACTTTGCCAGCGAAAGCGTGACGATCCGCTGGCACTGGGACGCAGAAACCGTGGGGCTTCTCGTAACCGACGACGGGCGTGGTTTCCCTGCCGAAATCCTCGACCGGATCGGCGAGCCCTATATGTCGAAACGCTCGGCGACGGCCGGCAGCAGCGGTGGCGGATTGGGGCTCGGCCTGTTCATCGCTAAGACATTGCTCGAACGCTCGGGTGCCCATATCCGCTTCGGCAACCTTGCCGAAAAGGGCAAAGGCGCCTTTGCCGAGGTGATCTGGCCTCGATCGGTTTTCATTGTACCCGGCGACAATCTGGAATCGGGCGAAAAGAGTCCTAAATTGGAAAGCTGACGGATTTAGGTTAGAAAGATTCTAGGAAGAGTAACGTGCTGAACGTGCTGGATATGACAAGCAACACCGCTGAAGACCCGGACGCCGCTCTGGGCGAGGATCGCTCCCTTCTTATCGTCGACGATGACAAGCCTTTTCTGACGCGTTTGGCGCGGGCGATGGAAAGCCGCGGTTTCACGGTGGAAACCGCGGAAAGCGTCGAGGATGCGGTCGCGCACGCCAAGGTGGCCCCGCCGGCATTTGCGGTGGTGGATATGCGCCTGGCTGATGGTAACGGTCTCGATGTGGTGGCCACGATACGTGAAAAACGCAAGGATGCCCGCACGGTGATTCTGACCGGTTACGGCAATATCGCCACGGCCGTTACCGCAGTGAAACTGGGCGCTGTCGACTATCTGGCCAAGCCGGCCGATGCCGACGACGTTTACGCCGCGCTCACGCGCCAGGCCGGCGAAAAGGTTGCGCCGCCGGAAAATCCGATGTCCGCCGATCGCGTGCGCTGGGAGCATATCCAGCGGGTCTATGAAATGTGCGACCGCAACGTGTCTGAAACGGCGCGTCGGCTGAACATGCACCGGCGTACCCTGCAGCGCATCCTGGCCAAGCGCGCGCCCCGCTGACGTTTCTTTTCAGGCTCACTGCGGCCAAGGTATCGAGCATTGACGGCGGTTAACCGCTACGCCGCATGGCACGCGACCAACGCGTCGAAGTGGCCGGCGGCAAGCGTTGGTTTATGGACAAGTTCCGTTACCAGCGATAAAACGACCGAACAGGTATTTTTTCCTGTTTTATGACTCCGGAAGGATGAATCGCGTGCTTTCGCACGACAAGGTTTGGGCAGCCATAGACGCACTTGCTGTGCGTCACTCGCTTTCCGCCTCCGGTCTGGCCCGGAAGGCAGGGTTGGATTCGACCGCGTTCAACAAGTCCAAGCGTCTTTCCGCTGACGGTCGTCCACGCTGGCCGTCCACGGAATCCCTTTCGAAAATCATGGATGCGACCGGCACGACGCTCTGGGAGTTTGTGGCACTGCTGCAGAATGAGGGCCGTCCGGCTGCGCCCTACGGACGGCCTTCGTCCAGCGTCCCCTTGATCGGTTTTGCCCAGGCAGGTGCGGGCGGGTTCTTCGACGATGCGGGATTTCCACTTGGTGAAGGGTGGGAGCATGTCGAACTTCCCGGATCCGCGCGCGACGGCGCCTATGCTTTGCAGGTGCAGGGTGAATCCATGATGCCTCTCTACCGCGACGGCGATACGCTGATTGTCGATCCAACTGCCCGCCTGCGGCGTGGTGACCGCGTCGTGGTCAAAACCGCCGACGGGGAGGTCATGGCCAAGGTTCTGTTACGACAGACAAGCCAACGGGTCGAATTGCTCTCTCTCAATCCCGAGCACCCCAACCGTCTCGTGGAGAAAACGCAGATGGAATGGATGGCGCGCATCGTCTGAGCCAGTGACGAAAAAGCGACGGTCACGTGGAGCCATGCTACTTGCCGGTGCGGCGATCTTCGCCGTATTGGTCCCCGGTCTCGCCGGAGCGCAAGATCGGCGCCAGCCCCGGATCATCGCTCCCGAACTCGTGGCGCCACCACCGATCGATGGTGCCGGGTTGAAGCGTGCGGATCCACGTACTCCCCTCAGCGAACTTGCCGCGCCCGCACCCCAATCGAAGCCCGAGGACAGACTCTATTATCGGCCGGTCGCGATCGCCGCAGGCATGTTGGAGACCGAGGGGCGCACAATCACCATTGCCGGCATTCGCATTGTCGCGCCAGAGCAGGTTTGCGATGCTCGCGATGGTGGGGCTTGGCCGTGCGGCAAGCGCGCGCGTACGGCATTCCGTTATTGGCTGCGCGGGCGAGCCGTGGAATGTCATTTGGAGGGTGAAGGGGAACCCACGGTGCAGGACGAAAGCAGCGATGCGCCGATGCGCTGCTCACTCTCGGGCCACGATGTCGGGGCCTGGCTGGTGGAGAACGGGTGGGCACTTGCCGAAACCGGCGGTCCCTATGTCGAACAGGCCGAGGCGGCCCGCAATGCCGGCAAGGGCATATTCAGCGGCGGGCCGTCCGGTTCGTGATGCAAAGTCTGAATTCTGGTCCGACTCAGAGCTCACCATTCAGCGCGGAAGCGATCAGGCCGCGCGTTTCGGCGATGCCGTAAAGGGCCGCGAACGAGCCGAAGCGGGGGCCGCGTTCCTGCCCCAGAAGCACCTGGTAGAGCATCTGGAAGAAGGCGACCGAGACACCCGGCCCGCCATTGGGGCTCTTGCGCTTGTGGTCCTGGTAACGCTCGATCCCGCGCGCTACATCCAAAATGGCGTTCTGGATGGCTTCGCCATCGGCATCCGCCGGCAGTGCGCCAAGAGCCTCGTTGATGCCGGCAAGTGCTTCGCGCTCAACCTCGTCGGGTGCGCGGAACGCCTTGGACGGCTTTACGAAATCCTCGAAGTAACGCAGCGCATAGCCGGTAAGGCGGTCGAGCTCGGGATGCGTCTGCGGCGTGACGCCGGGCGCATAGCGCGAGATGAAGCCCCACAGAACATCGGTGTTCTGCGCGTTGGAGGCACTGACCAGGTTGAGCAGCAGCGCAAACGGCACCGGCAGTTCGATTGCCGGCGGCGTGCCGTCATGCATGTGCCAGACCGGGTTGCCGAGACGGTTCTTCCAGTCCTGCCGGTCATAGGCCGACAGGAAGGTGTAATACTCGTCCACCGCGCGCGGTATCACGTCGAAATAGAGCTTCTTGGCCGCCTTGGGCTTCTGGAACATGTAGAGCGAGAGGCTCTCGGTCGGCGCATAGGCAAGCCACTCGTCGATGGTCAGGCCGTTGCCCTTGGACTTGGATATCTTCTGGCCGTTCTCGTCCAGGAACAGTTCGTAGTTGAACCCTTCCGGCGGCTTCTTGCCCAGCGCCGAGCAGATTTGCGCCGCCAGCTTGACGCTGTCTATCAGGTCTTTGCCCGACATTTCGTAATCGACGCCGAGGGCCGCCCAGCGCATCGCCCAATCGGGCTTCCACTGCAGCTTGCAGTGACCTCCGGTAACGGGCGTCTCAAACAACTCGCCGTTTTCGGGGTCGCGCCAGACGACGGTGCCGGCATCGACCTTGCGCTCTTCGAGCGGAACCTGCATTACCACGCCAGTCTTCGGGTGGATGGGCAGGAAGGGCGAATAGGTTTGTGCCCGCTCCTCACGCAGCGACGGCAACATGATGGCCATAACCGCTTCGTAGCGTTCCAGCATGGTGAGCAGCATCTCGTCGAAGCGGCCAGAGGCGTAGTACTCTGTCGAGGAGGCAAACTCATAGTCGAAACCGAACCGGTCGAGAAATGCCCTCAGCCGCGCGTTGTTGGCCGCGCCGAAGGACGGGTACTCGTTGGAGAACGGGTCGGGAACTTTCGTTAGTGGCTTGCCCAGATGCGTGCGCAGCATGTCTTTGTTGGGCACATTGTCCGGCACCTTGCGCAGCCCGTCCATGTCATCGGAGAAGCAAAGGATCTTCGACTCCACCTTGCCCTCGGTGAGCACGCGGAAGGCATGGCGCACCATGGAGGTGCGAGCCACCTCGCCGAACGTGCCGATATGCGGCAGGCCCGAAGGGCCATAGCCCGTCTCGAACAGGACGGTTTCGGGGAAGGCGCCGCTCTCATAGCGTTTGACGATCTTGCGCGCCTCTTCGAAGGGCCACGCTTTGCTCTCGGCTGCGGCCTCAATCACTTCGGGCGTCAATTCAAGCGCGTCTCGGCTTGCCGTCGTCATATCGCTTTCCAGGGTTTGGTTTTTGTCAAAGGCCATGCCTGTAAGGCGGCTCAGGCGGTGCGTCAATCGAAGCGACGATTTTTCATTGCGACATGACGCATGGCTTCCTACTTTCAGGCTCCCTTATTGTGCTACCGGAGAATGAGATGGCTGAGCCGAGCGCCCACGAAGCCCTGATATATCTGATGGTGGTCATGTCGGCCGCCGACCGGGACATGACCGACGCGGAGCTTGCCATTATCGGTGATACGATCCGCTCATGGCCGGTCTTTCGGGAATTCGATGACAACCGTATCATCGAGGTGGCGCGCCAGTGCCAGCAAATTCTGCAGGAAGACAATGGGCTCGAGCGCATCCTGAACGCTGTGCGCGATACCGTGCCATCGAAACTGCACGATACGGCATATGCGCTTGCGGTCGAGGTTGCCGCCGCCGACATGCATGTGGAGCCGGAAGAAAAACGGATGTTGCACATCGTGCGCAGCCGGCTGCATTTGGAGCCGCTCGTGGCAGCCGCGATCGAGAGAACAGCCCAAGCCCGGAAACGCGCCCTTATCTGATCGCGCTCGAAATCAAGCGCATGTGACTGGCGCTTGAACGGCACAGCGGAATAATGGGGGCATGACCTCGTTTCTCTTTTCCGAAGCGGCCATCCGTCTCTTCGCATTCATCGGCATTTTCGCGACCATGGCGCTTTATGAGTTGTGGTCGCCAAGACTGGAACGGTCGGAAATGGCCGGTGCACTTAAATCGCGCCGTTGGTTCGCGAACCTCTCCATGGTTCTGATTTCGTCAGCGGTGCTGCGGGTTGTGTTCCCGGCGGCTGCCGTGGGGGCCGCACTTTGGGCCGATGCACGGGGCTGGGGTCTTTTTCATGCCGTTGGTGTCCACCCGACGCTTGCCGGTGCTATCGCCTTCGTCGTGCTGGATTTTGCGGTGTGGCTCGAACATGTGGCGAGCCATAAGATTCCGTTCCTATGGCGCATTCACCGCATGCATCACGCAGACAACGGATTCGATGTGACGACGGGTTTGCGTTTCCATCCGTTGGAAATCCTTCTATCGATGTTCTGGAAAGCGGTAATCGTTATCGCGCTGGGGGCGCCTGTTCTGGCAGTGCTTCTGTTTGAGATCGTTTTGAATGGTACATCGATGTTCAACCATTCCAACATAAACATCCCATCTCGTCTGGACCGTGCGTTGCGCTGCATTGTCGTGACGCCGGACATGCACCGCGTGCATCATTCCACGATAATGCGGGAAACCGACTCTAACTACGGATTCAATTTTCCGTTCTGGGACCGTCTGTTCGGCACCTATACCGCTCAGCCGCGGCTGGGACACGAAGGCATGGAGATTGGCTTGTTGGAGTATCGCGGCTCCCTTACGGCACGGCTCTTGTGGATGCTGACCCTGCCCTTCCGTGCGTTGCGTTGAGTGAGCTCAATAAAAGCTTACCGGAAAATAGCGGAGATAGATGTCGGTAAAGCGACCGCTGGCGTCGATGCTATGAAGTGCGAAGTCGATGGCTTCTGCCAGCGCCGGGGTCTCTTTCGGCACGGCAATCGCGAGACCTTGCCCCAGATATTCTGGCGCAAGATAAGGCCCGCCGGAAAAGGCGCAGCAGTTTTCCGATTCCTGCCCTGCAAGCCAGAAGCTGAGCTGGACGCCGTCGCCGAAAACAGCATCGATCTTCCCCGTCTTCAAATCCTGATAGAGCCAGTCGCGTCTTGTGTAGACGACGCTCTGCGCGTCCGGGAAGAGATCGCGCAGCAACATCTCGTGGGCCGTGGTGCCGATGACACCGATCCGCTTGCCACTGACAGCTTGGTAAAGCGGTTCCGACAGCTTGGCCGCACGGGGTGTAACAAGGCGCGCGGGAAAGCGTAGATATGGACGTGAAAACAGATAGCGCTCGCGGTTCTCGGCCGTGATCGCCAAACCGGCGATGATGGCGTCTCCCTGCTTGGTTTCGATGGCCGTATGCAATTCGTCCCAGGGCAGCGCCTGTATCTGACAGCGCTCGATCATCTCTAGTTCGGCGCATATCTGACGGGCAAGGTCTATGTGCACGCCGCTTAGCCGATTGTCGGAATCCAGGTAATTGAACGGAAAGAAGTCGACGGTTGTTAGAAAACGCAATCTTGGTAGCGTGGATACATCCGGTTTCGAGTGGCTTTGCCTCGGTTCGGAAAAGCCAGGGGGGGCGGTGTTCTGCGCATTTGCGGAAATCAGCATCGAAAACAAGAAGAGACAGGATATTGAATGAAAAAATAGAAAATTTATGAAGCGCACGGCGTAGCCGGCAAATAAGAGTGTAGACTTTTTATGGATAAAACTTTGCGTATTATGCAATATCATTGTTATTGTCCCCGGTGTTCACCACATATAGTGGCGAGCGGTTGCGTAGGTTTCGACGAATTGCATGGGTCGTCGGCGGGGATAAGTACATATGGTCGATTTCGGGAAGACGCAGGCCTTTATTGAACAAATTCAAAGGGCCCGAACGTCGGCGGCAGTTAGCAGCGCGCTGATTTCGTTCGCACAAGATTACGGTCTTCACACGGTTTGTGCGGGCACGCTGCCCGCAAGGGGCGCCTCGCCCGGCGAGCAAGTAGGGCATTTTGTACTGAGCAGTTGGCCGGCAGAATGGGTCGACCGGTACGTTTCGCGCAACTATGTCTTTCATGACCCTATCGTAAACCATGCTCGCCAAAGCGGGAATGCCATTTTGTGGCGCGATATCCTGAAAGACTATGAAGGATCGCGCGAAGCGTCGAAATTGCTTAGTGAGGCGCGCGATTTCAGGCTCGTCGATGGCATCGCAATGTCTTTTACAACGCTTGAAGGACTTCAGATTGTCATGTCGTTCGGGGGTGAGCAGGTCGAGCTCTCCCCGTCCCAGTTGGATATCGTGTCTTTCGTCTCCTCCTATGCGATCGGCCATGCGCTGAGCCTGCGCGGTAAAGATCGGTTTGGCGAACTCGACGCGATGGAGAAGGAATGTCTGCAGCTTGCCACACGCGGTCGGTCCATTGCTGAAATCGCCGAAAGGCTTCATATGTCCGAGGAGGGTGTTCTTCTGCAGATAGAAGCGGGCAGGCGGAAGCTCGGCCCCGGACACGCGCTCAGCCGGTTGAGCGAGATGCCGCGCCTGACACCGCGCGAGAAAGAGTGTCTGCAATGGGCGGCGCTGGGAAAGTCGGAATGGGAGGTTTCTCAGATACTCGGTATATCCGAGCATACAGCGGAGAAACACCTCCTCAACGCCAAGACCAAACTTGGAGCTTCAAATCGTGTTCATGCAGTTGCTGAAGCGATCCGATGCGGTGTCTTCGATTGAGATCTTATTGAAATATAAGGTGAATATAATAAACAAAATCATTTCGGTTGCATAAAATATGATCTTATGATGCTATAGTTGAAGTCCGGTGGGGAGATAAATTATGGCGAAGTGTGTTGCCGCGTCCGCGCGTAAATTATCGAATGGCGGATTTATCGGTTCGCGAGAGAGGAATCTAAATAGAACTTATTTTCATTTCCGAGCTCATTCGGTGTGCAAATTGTTATAATAAAAGGGATGATCGATTATGGATTGTCCCGTTCAAGATCAAGAAATCACAAGTGCTTCCGATGGACTGAACGAAGCGGAAGCGTTGCCTGTTGCAATGCCTCCCTCTCCGGCAACAGATTGGTTGCCTATCCTCAGATCCTTGTCGATCAGCGAAGCTGAGGTCTTTCGGGTGGATGCTCGGGCAAGGCTTGCCGGGGTGTGCTTTCAGACGGAGCTGCTGGCGTCGGGGCTGGTGTCGGAGCAACAATTGTTTCGAGCCCTGGCGGATTACTTAGGACTTGCCTTCGTGCTTCGCCCGAATCCGAACGCGCTTGTCATGCGCGAACGGCACGGGTTGGCCGCCCTGGCACGGCGCGGTGGCGCAAGGGTCAGCCTGCTCGTTGACGAACGCGGTCAGTCGATTGTTCTTATTGCACCAGACAGGCTCAACATCCCGGCGTTGACGTCCTTCGTGATGCGCTATCCTCGCGTTTCGAGTCGCGTTTGTGTGGTGCAGCCCTCGGTTCTGCGTGATGCGATTTCGGTTCGCTCGAAAAAGGCGCTAACGCGGATAGCCACCGAAAAGCTCTTCTCGGCGGCGCCGGATATGTCGGCGCGCATCGTCGTCAATGCCTGGCAGGGGGCCTTGTTGGGTGCCGCAACAGTGTCACTCCTGTTCGCGACGTTGCTTGCACCCTCGGTAACATTACTCGTGTTGCATGGACTGTTCTCGCTTGCGTTCCTTGCATGCGTTCTCCTGAGAATGGCAGTCAGTCTCGCGGGCGGTCGGAAAGCCGAACCGCGCATCGCTACCATCAGGCCGGCGGAGATGCCTGTCTATTCAGTGTTGATCGCACTCTACAAAGAGGCCGAGATCGTTCCCGACCTTCTGATGGCATTGGGCAAGATCGTCTGGCCGCGAGCTAAGCTGGAGATCAAGCTGGTTTGCGAGGAGGATGATGAAGAAACGCTTGCGGCGCTGAGAGCTCAGGAACTGCGGCCATATATCGAGGTCATAGAAGTCCCCGCTGGGACACCGCGCACAAAACCGAAAGCGCTTTCCTACGCGCTGCCAATGACCTCGGGAGCGTTCGTTGCTCTCTATGACGCTGAGGACAGGCCGCATCCGTTTCAATTGGTAGAGGCGTGGCATGCTTTTCGTAGCGGGGAAGAGAGACTCGCCTGCGTGCAGGCGCCACTCAACATATCCAACCGTCGGGAGAGCTGGATTTCGGCAATGTTCGCGCTGGAATATGCAGCGCTTTTCCGCGCTGTTCTGCCGTGGCTGGCGCAGCGCGCTCTCGTCCTGCCATTGGGCGGCACTTCCAATCATTTTCGACGGTCGGCTCTCGAGGCCGTCGGCGGCTGGGATCCTTACAACGTTACCGAGGACGCGGACCTTGGAACGCGCCTCTATCGTTTCGGTTATCGAGCGGGTGTCATTTGCAACCCGACCCAAGAAGATGCTCCAACCGATATGCGCACCTGGCTGCCGCAACGTACGCGATGGTTCAAGGGCTGGGCGCAAACATGGCTCGTCCACATGCGCAATCCTCTGACGGTCCTTCGGGAAACCGGCCTCGGCTCCTTTCTTATCATGCAGGTTCTGTTTGCGGGTATGGTGCTATCGGCGCTCGCATATGGTGTCTTTTGGGCAGCCGCGCTCGGAATCGGCATTTACTGGTTCTTCGGCGGTGCGTTCCGGCCCACCGAAGGCGTGTTGCTTCTGATCGATATCTTTAACATCGTGCTCGGCCATACTGCATTTCTGGTGATCGGCTGGTCGACGCTCCAGAAGACCGAGAAGTCGGGCTTCTGGAAGCGTGTACTCTGGACGCCGGTTTACTGGTGTCTCATGTCTATTGCCGCCTGGCGATGCGTCTGGCAGCTTTACTGGAAGCCGCACCATTGGGAAAAGACGCCACACAAGCGGCATAACAGGTCTCTGGCGCTAGTCCGGAAAGCCGGGTCCTGAACCGATGATCAACTGGTCTTCCTGTCCGATGGCTTTCAGATCGCGACCGTCATAGGCAATCGAAAGGAGCATGCGGCGAATGACTGCGAGGCGCGCACGCCGCTTATCGTTGGCGCGCACGACGGTCCACGGTGCGTGAGCGCTGTGCGTGCGCTCCAGCATCAGGTCGCGCATGCGGGTGTAATCGTCCCATTTCTGGATGCCGGCCACATCCATCGGAGAGAATTTCCAGTATTTGAGCTTGCTGTGCCGACGGTCGTGAAAGCGTTCGAGTTGTGTTTCCTGGCCGATATTCAGCCAGAATTTGAAGAAGTGGATGCCGTCGTTGACGATGGCGCGCTCGAAATCCGGTGCTTCATCGAGAAACTGTTCGTGCTGTGCGGGTGTGCAGAAACCCATGACGGGTTCCACACCGCCACGATTGTACCAGGAACGGTCGAACGTCACCAACTCACCGCTGGTGGGAAAATGCGTGACATAACGCTGGAAATACCACTGGCCGCGCTCCGTTTCGGTCGGTTTGGGCAGCGCCACATTTCGCGCATTGCGCGGATTGAGGTAAGTGCGGATGCGCGAGATGGTGCCGCCCTTGCCCGCCGCGTCACGTCCTTCGAACAAAGCCATCACACGCGCGCCGCTCTTTTGCATCCATGCCTGCAGCTTGACGAGTTCGATCTGCAGTTTCTCCAACTGCTTTTCGTAATCGTCCTTGTCGAGTTTCTCGTCATATGGAAAGCCGCCGGCCTTCAGCTCCTTGTCCTTGATCCAGTCGGGCAGGTCCGGATCGTCTATGTCGAATGTCCGTTCCTTGCCGGACAGGGTGAGCTTGAACGGTTTGACTTTCTCGAGGTCGGGGTTTTCCAAAGGCTTATTCATAAAATCGATCCTGAACCATGGGAGTGTCCATGCTATTTGCAGCTTGATACAAGGTCCACCGTTTAGGGAGTAACGGCGAAATGCCGCCTCAAACGATACGCTGAAATGGGCTTTCGGGCAGTTGCGGGGATGAAGTTGGTCGATGGGCATGGATGAAAACGGGCGACGGCGGTCGCGAAATGGAATGTTGCGGCGCCTTGCTTGGCCATTTGCGTTGCTGGTGAGGGCCTTCGAGGGCTTCCTGCAGGGCAACAACGCGACGGCCCAGAGCGATAAGCCGCCCGTTGTGCGCGGCGATATCAACACGCTGCCGGCGGTCTACTTGGCTGCCGCCGTACTTGACCCGCTTTATATTTTCGACAGTGCCGGAAGCATTCTCTATTCCAACGAAGCTGCCGACCTGGCCTTCGGTCCTGTGACCAAGAGCGCTTCGCTGCGCTTGAAGTTTCGCGCTCCGGAAATGCACGAGTTGGTAAGTCGCGTGATTTCAGGAGAAGAGGAGTCCACGGCGATTAACTATGCGGAGCGTGTCCCCGTGGAACGCGCCTATCGTGTGGTCGCGAGTCGCATTGGAAACGATACGGGTCTTTATGTCCTGATGTTCAAGGATCAAAGCGAAGCGCGGCGGATCGACCGTATGCGCGCCGATTTCATTGCCAACGCCAGTCATGAATTGCGCACCCCGCTCGCCTCGGTCGCCGGTTTTATCGAAACGCTGCGCGGTCCAGCGCGCGACGATCCGAAAGCGCGGGAAAACTTTCTGCAGATCATGCAGAACCAGACCCAGCGCATGGCACGTCTTATTGACGACCTGCTCTCGCTCTCACGGCTGGAGATGAAGCCTTATCAGAAGCCGAATGCGCAGCTCGATGTTGTGGTTCTGGTGAAGGGCGTGATCGAATCCATGCGCCACATCGCCAAGGAGAACGGAGTCGAGATCGTGTCGGAGCTCGACGACACACCGAGGCTGATCGCCGGCCACTCCGACGAACTCGTGCAGGTGTTCGAAAACCTGCTCGAAAACGCCTGCAAGTACGGCAGCTCCGGCAAGCGCGTCGTGCTTTCCGTGGAGCAAGCAAGCCCGATGGAGGAGGTACGTGTCACCGTTCGGGACTTCGGCCCCGGCATTCCCGAAGAGCACATTCCGCGGATCACGGAGCGCTTCTATCGCGTGGACGTCGAGACAAGCCGTACGCAAAAGGGCACCGGGCTCGGATTGTCCATCGTCAAGCACATACTGACGCGGCATGATGCCCGATTGTCAATCAAGTCCGCATCGGGCAAGGGTGCGTCGTTCGTCGTTCATTTCCCGCCTGTTCCGCCCTCCGCCGGAAGCGGTGGGTATGTTTGACAGATGCGCTCCCCACGTTCATTTTCCTGCCATCACAATAACTTAGTATGAGTGGGAGACATCGAGGCCAATCTGGCTGAGGAGGAATGAAACCATGCAGAATCAGCACACCATGCGGTCCTTCGACGATGAGTTGAATTACCTGTCGGATCAGATCGCGGCGATGGGTGGATACGCTGAACGCATGGTGGCGGAAGCCGTTTCAGCACTTGTGCAGTCGGATGTCGGCCTTGCTCGCAAGGTGGTTGAAGACGACGTGTTTCTCGACACCAAGGAGCGGGAAATTGGCGAGCGTGCCGTCATCATTATCGGCAAGCGCCAGCCGGTGGCAGACGATTTGCGCGAAATCGTCGGTGCGATCCGCATATCTTCCGATCTGGAACGCATCGGCGATCTGGGCAAGAACATTGCCAAACGCGTTGTCGCCGTCACGGAAGGCAAGCAGCCGGTTCGCCTTTTTCGCGGCCTGGAAGCGTTGGCGGGCCTGGCGCTTACCCAATTGAAGGAAGTGCTGGACGTCTATGCGTCCCGCTCTGTCGAGCGCATCGGCTTCGTTCGTGATCGGGACGAGGAAATCGACGCGATGTACACGTCCTTGTTCCGTGAACTCTTGACCTACATGATGGAGGATCCGCGCAATATCACGGCCTGCACGCATCTATTGTTCTGCGCAAAGAACATCGAGCGCATCGGAGACCATGCAACGAACATCGCCGAGACGGTTCATCACATCGTGACGGGGCGACAATTGCCGCTGGAACGTCCCAAGGAAGACCAAAGCCACAAGGTCGTGGCCGATCCCGAGGCATAGCCGGAACGCGTTGAAGAAATATGGAATGAGCCGGCGCACCAAGGTTAAAGCGGGTGCGGGAGTTCCTTTACGATCCGGCCCTTGAACGTTTTGAACTTACGCCTGTGGCGACTCCGGCGTTTGCCTTGCAACATTTGCGCGAGGCATCTTTGCTGGCTTTGGAGTGGGCAATGCCACATTTCGGGGGAGGAGATCGCATGGTCTGGTTTTTTGAACGAGGCATATGCTCTCCAGGCGGCGACCTGCGGACAGGAGGTACTCCTTGAAAACGTTGCCCTGTTGGAGCCGAAATCTGCTCCGAGGCTGAATCGTCCGGTTCTGTCTTTTGCGGCAGCTTTCACCAGCGCTCTGACTGTTCAGGCAAAGAAAAACCCGGCTGCGACGATGCGACAGCCGGGTAGCGCAGAGGAGAGCTGTGTTGATGATCAGCGGTTCCTGCGCCGTTCCGATGCAGGTTGATAGGCAATGCGCGAGTGATAGGTGCAGTAGGGACCGTTCTCGCCGGCATCATTGCCACAGAAGCTGAAATCTTCCGAAAGCGGGTCACCATTCGGCCATTTGCAGGTGGTTTCTGTAAGCTGCACGAGTTCAAGCTTGCGCGAAATCGGTACCACCACATCTTCGGTCGGACGAAGATACGTGCGCGCGACCGGCTCTTCGTCGAATTGCACCTGAAGAGCAGTGGCTCCAACGGTGACCGTTGACGGGCGCGTATTGCGCGGGCGGCGTGTCGTGGTGCTCGGCGCTGCTGGAGTCTTCTTCTGGCGTGTGCGCGGGCTTGTCGCTCGACCACGGCTGGAGAGCTTGAGCCGATGGACCTTGCCGATCACAGCATTGCGGCTCACGCCACCGAGTTGCGCTGCGATCTGGCTTGCGCTCAAGCCTTCCGCCCACAATTTCTTTAAGGTTTCGACTCTTTCGTCTGTCCAGTTCATCGGGACACGCTCCTGTCCAGCGTGCGGAATCCGAATCCTATCCCGCTCAGCCAAAGCCGAGGGAGCACCATATAATCATGGTAGATGTGGTCCGCCGCACAAAATGTAGTCTTTTTGCTTGGGTAGAAACTACCTTATCGGCAGACTCTGTGACAAGAGTCCTTACCGTAAGCTGATTCGGTTTTTGAGGTTTTCCCCAATTTGCTGCCTTGCCGTGTCATTGAGCTGTCGCGCCGCGTGCGTTGACAGGCACGCGGAAACAACCGATAAATCGCACGAGTGCCGCCCCTTGGGCGGCATTTTGATTTCATTCTTCCGTACCCTGTGGCTGCGCGGGGCGGAAACCAATCTCAGGCTCAGCGGAGACCGTGTGGATGCGTGAATCTGCGCTTTATGGAACTTATGCTCGTCAACCTCTCGCGTTCGAGCGGGGCGAAGGATGCTGGATAGAGACCGCCGAGGGCGAACGCTATCTGGATTTCGCCGCAGGCATCGCTGTCAACTCGCTGGGGCATGCCCATCCGCACCTGGTTGCCGCATTGACGGAGCAGGCGGGCAAACTGTGGCATGTCTCCAACGTTTATGAGATCCCGGGGCAGCGCCGGTTGGGCGAGCGCCTTGTCGAAGACAGTTTTGCCGATAAGGTCTTCTTCACCAATTCCGGTGCGGAGGCGCTGGAATGTGCCATAAAGACGGCGCGACGTTACCACCATGTGAACGGGCAGCCGGAACGCTACCGCATCATCACCTTCGAAGGCGCTTTTCACGGTCGTACGCTGGCCACCATCGCGGCCGGCGGGCAGGCGAAGTATCTCGAAGGTTTCGGGCCGAAGGTGGAAGGTTTCGATCAAGTGCCGTTCGACGACATGGCCGCGCTTTTGCAGGCCATCGGGCCGGAAACGGCAGGCATTTTGGTCGAACCCATTCAAGGGGAGGGCGGCGTTCGTCCTATCCCCAATGCATCGCTGCGGCGTCTGCGCGAGCTCTGCGATCGCCACGGTCTGTTACTCATCCTCGACGAGGTGCAGAGCGGTGTGGGGCGCACGGGCAAGCTGTTCGCCCACGAATGGGCCGAGATCACGCCGGACCTGATGGCGGTGGCCAAGGGGATTGGCGGTGGCTTCCCGCTGGGCGCCTGCCTGGCGACGGCGGAAGCGGCCAAGGGCATGACCCCCGGCACCCATGGCACGACCTTTGGTGGCAACCCGCTCGCCATGGCTGTCGGCAATGCCGTTCTCGACGTGGTTCTGGAAGACGGCTTCCTGGAAAGCATCGGCAAGAAGGGGCTTCATTTCAAACAGAGCCTGGCGGCGGTCGCGGACGAATTCCCCGATATCATCGAGGGCGTGCGTGGCGAAGGTCTCATGCTGGGCATCAAGTGCAAGGTGCAGAACACGCGTCTGCTCGAGGCGTTACGAGATCAGAAGATGCTCGTGGTGCCGGCCGGCGACAATGTGCTGCGGCTCCTGCCGCCGTTGATCATCACCGAAGACGAGATCCGCGAAGCGGTGAAGCGCATTCACGATGCCGCCGCCACGGTGAGGACGACCGAAAAAGCCGATGCTTGAGAAAACCAGGGAGACAGGCATGGCCAGCGGTCTTCGCCACTTCATCGATCTTTCGACGGTCGAACCGCAGGATCTGCGGTTCATGCTCGATGATGCGCGTGCCCGTAAGGAGCGCCTGAAGGACGGCGAGCGCGACAGACCCTTCGAGGGGAAAGCGCTGGCGATGATTTTCGACAAACCGTCGACCCGTACCCGGGTCTCCTTCGATGTGGGCATGCGCCAGCTCGGCGGCGAAACGATTATGCTAACGGGCGCGGAGATGCAGCTCGGCCGTTCGGAAACCATTGCCGATACGGCGAAGGTGTTGTCGCGCTACGTGGACGCAATCATGATCCGCACCACGGTGCACGACCGGCTCATCGAACTGGCTGAGAATGCGACCGTTCCGGTTATCAATGGCCTGACCGACGACACGCACCCCTGCCAGATCATGGCCGATATCCTCACCTTCGAGGAACACCGCGGCCCGGTCAAAGACAAGCTGTTCGCCTGGACGGGCGACGGCAACAATGTCCTGCATTCGTTGATCGAGGCGTCGGCGCGCATGGAATTCCGGCTCAACATCGCCGTGCCTGCGGGCAGCGAGCCGATGGCTAAATACGTCGACTGGGCGCGAACCAATGGCGGCCGCGTGACCTTCACGAAATCGGCGCAGGAAGCGGTTGCGGGCGCGGATTGCGTCGTGCCCGATACCTGGGTGTCGATGGGTCAGGAACATCGGGCGCGCGGCGACAATATATTCAAACCCTACCAGGTGAACGAGGCGTTGATGAAGCACGCCAGGCCCGATGCCCTGTTCATGCATTGCCTGCCGGCGCATCGCGGCGAAGAGGTAACCGACGAGGTCATTGACGGGCCGCACTCGGTGGTATTCGACGAGGCGGAAAACCGCCTTCACGCACAGAAAGCTGTTCTTGCATGGTGCCTCAACCGGTGACGAGCGAAACGAGACAATTGGGCGAGTTCGGTTTTGCCGGCGACGACCACGTCGTTCCTTTCGACGTGGACCCGCTGGACGTACGCGGACGTGCGGTTCAGCTCGGGCCGATGCTCGATCAGATACTCGCCCGGCACACATATCCCGAGCCGGTTGCCAGACTGCTCGCCGAAGTAATCGTGCTCACGGTGCTTTTGGGCAGTTCGCTGAAATTCGAAGGCAAGTTCATTGTGCAAACCCGTTCGGACGGACCGGTGGACATGCTGGTCGCTGATTTTACCACGCCGAGTTCCGTGCGCGCCTATGCGCGTTTTGACGAGACACGCCTCGATGAGGCGATGGCTGCCGGCAAGGTTGCACCGGAAGACCTCCTCGGTGCCGGTGTCTTGGCGTTGACGGTCGATCAGGGTTCGGACATGCAACGCTACCAAGGCATAGTCCAGCTCGACGGCACCACTCTGGAAGACGTGGCGCGCACATATTTCCGCCAGTCCGAGCAGATCCCGACCGAAGTTCGGCTCGGCGTGGCCAAGATGGTGCTCCCGGGAGCCGAGGGTGGCCAGGAGCATTGGCGCGCTGGCGGATTGCTGCTGCAGTTTCTGCCCAATTCGTCCGAACGCATGCGCAGCCTCGATTTGCCGGGCGGCGATGGTGACGAGGACCACGACGGATCGACACATCCTGAGGACGATGCATGGCAGGAAGCGCGGATGCTGCTTTCCACGGCCGAAATCACCGAGCTCGTGGATCCGACGGTTGGGGCCGAGCGCCTTCTCTATCGCCTGTTTCACGAGCATGGCGTGCGTGTCTACGAGGGAGCGAACGTTCGGGACGATTGCTCTTGCTCGCGTGACAAGATCAAGTCCGTGCTGGACGGCTTTACCCCTGAAGAGGTGGCCGACAGCATTGAGGACGGCGTTATCCGCGTCACCTGCGAATTCTGCTCGACGGAGTACGTGTTCGATCCCGGCGATTTCAGTTGATCCGCGTGGCTGCGCCTGGCAGATCGAGCGAAAATGCCGGGATGTCCACATCGAAAAAGGCACCGCGCGGCCCGCGCATCGTGTAGCGCCCGACCATGATGCCCGAAGGGGCGGAGAGCGGACAGCCGGAAGTGTAGGTGTAGCTGTCGCCCGGCTCCAGCACCGGCTGCTCGCCCACCACGCCTTCGCCGCGCACCTCCTGCACACGCCCGGTTTCGTCCGTGATGTGCCAGTACCGTGCGACGAGTTGTACCGTCAGCGGCGAATGGTTGGTGATGGTGATGCGATAGGCCCAGACGAAATGGCCGCTTTCGGGGTCTGATTGTGCGGACAGGTAGCTGGGTTCGGCGCTCACTTCGATAGACTGGGTAACAGCTCTGTACATGACTCGGACTCGTGTTGGCGTGCTCCAAGCGGTGAGGATGGCCCCGTCTTCTAAAAGTTCAAGAGCATAGCAGAGAACGTCCGGCAGTTCATGCATGAAGCCGGGAAAACCCATGACGCCATTGTGAGCGGCATGAGAGGTTGAAACACGCTAAGCAGGGGCATTGGTGACAAGATGACGCGATGGTGAAACATGCTCGACGGCTGGGCGCACCGAAAGATCGATCCCGGATTATCGGCGTTGGCAGAGCAACTCGCTACGGCGGGTGTGCGTGCAAACGCCATCACCTATTCGGGGCTGATCCTGGGATTGATGGCTGCCGGGGCAATCGCGTTCGAGGCCTACTGGGCGGGTCTCGCCCTCGTTCTCGCCAGTCGTTTATGCGATGGACTGGACGGCGCAGTGGCGCGGATCAACGGCAAGACCGATTTCGGCGGCTATCTCGACATCGTACTGGACTTCGCCTTCTATGGCGCTGTACCGCTCGGCTTCATTATTGCCGATCCCGGGGCCAACGCCATTTCCGGCGCGGTGCTGTTGCTCGCCTTTTACGTCAATGGGGCGAGCTTTCTCGCCTATGCGGTGATGGCGGAAAAGAACAGACTCAAGAGCCGGGCACGTGGCGAGAAGTCGCTGTTCTTCACCACTGGACTGGCTGAGGCTAGCGAGACGCTGGCCGTCTTCGTGGCCATGTGCCTCTTCCCGGCATGGTTTCCGATCATCGCTTATGTCTTTGCTGCGGTCACTGCCTACACGACGGTGTCGCGCATTGTGCTGGCCGGCAGCCGCTTCGGCTAAAACGTCGGAACGAGATTAAACGGTGGCCAGCGCCTGTTCGATGTCGGCGATGAGATCGTCACTATCCTCCAGCCCCACGGACAGGCGCAGCATGCCGTCGCCGATGCCCAGTTCGCCACGCGCTTCATCCGACAGATTCTTGTGGGTGGTCGTGGCGGGATGGGTTATCAGACTTTTTGCGTCTCCGAGATTGTTGGAGATCTGTACGATCTTCAGTGCGTTCTCGAAAGCGAAGGCTTCTTTCTTGCCGCCCTTCAATTCAATGCAAAGCAGCGTTGAACCACCCGTCATCTGCCGGGCGATAATGTCGGCCTGAGGATGATCCTTGCGGCCGGGGTAGATGACGCGAGCGACTTTGGGGTGTTCGGCGAGCAGATCGGCGATGCGGCCGGCACTTTCCGTTTGCTGGCGTACACGAAGCGGCAGCGTTTCGAGCCCCTTGAGCAGCGTCCAGGCATTGAACGGCGAAAGACTCGGTCCCGTATGGCGGAAGAAATCCTGCAATTGCTCGTCGACCCACTCTTTATCCGAGAGCACGACCCCACCCAGACATCGACCCTGGCCGTCGATGTGTTTGGTGGCGGAATAGACAACCACATGCGCACCGAGTTCCAGAGGTTTCTGCAGGAGCGGTGTGGCGAACACATTGTCGACCACCAGACGTGCGCCGATCTCGTTTGCAAGAGCGGCGATACCGGCGATGTCGGCCACTTCCAGTGTCGGATTGGTGGGACTTTCGAGGAAGAAAAGCCTGGTGTTGGGGCGTATGGCGGCCTTCCAGTTCTCAAGTTTCGCTCCGTCGACCAATGTCGTCTCGATTCCGTAGCGTGGCATCAGCGTTTCAACCACCCAGCGGCAAGAGCCAAACAGCGCACGGCCGGCGACCACATGGTCGCCCGCTCTGAGCGAGCACAGAAGCGCAGCGGTGACGGCGGCCATACCGGAGGACATGGCGCGGGCTTCCTCGGCACCTTCCAGTGCGCACATGCGGCGTTCGAACATATCCACGGTTGGATTGGCATAGCGCGAATAGACAAAACCGGGTTCGTCGCCCTTGAAACGGGCTTCGGCGGCCTCCGCGCTATCGTAGACGAAGCCCTGCGTCAGATAGATTGCTTCGGACGTTTCTCCAAAGTGAGAGCGCGTGACCCCCCCATGGATAAGGGCTGTCTGTGCTTTCCAGTCGTTTTCGGAATGATCTGTCATCGCTTCTACACCCACCAAAAAACCGGCCGCGGGAAGTCGCATGCCGGTTCGGTAATCGAGCGCGGCCTTTTAGCGACTTCTTTAACGTGGCTGCAAGCCGACCGGCCAAATCACCACGGGATAAAGGTCCATTAGACCTTCAAGCGCCTTGCGTCAACGACAAGCAGCGCTAAACCTCGATGAATTAAAGCCTGTGTAAGGAGAGGGGCGTTGGCCAAAGCGGGAATTCTGCCTGACAAGGACATCGCGGCATTGTTCGACAACGGAGTGCTTGCCTCCGCCCGCCCGCTGGACGACGACCAGATCCAGCCGGCCAGTCTCGATGTGAGGCTCGGGACCGTCGCCTACCGGGTGCGTGCCAGTTTCCTCCCGGGCCCCAATCACCGCGTCTCCGAAAAACTGGAGAAGCTCAGGCTGCATGAAATCCAGCTCGACGAAGGCGCGGTCCTGGAGACGGGCTGCGTTTATATCGTGCCGCTTTTGGAAGGTCTCGACCTACCAGACGACATTTCCGCCTCCGCCAATCCCAAGAGCTCAACGGGCAGGCTCGACATCTTCACGCGCGTGATGACCGATTATGGCCAGGAGTTCGACAAGATCCCGCATGGCTATTCGGGCCCGCTCTACATTGAGGTGAGTCCACGCACCTTTCCGATCGTGGTGCGCACGGGCTCGCGCCTTTCGCAAATCCGGTTTCGCAGCGGCAAGGCGCTGCTCGATGAAAGCGCGTTGGCGCAGTTGCACGCGCGCGAAACGCTGGTCGCTGCCGAGGATCCCAACATCACCGGCGGCGGTATCGCACTTTCAGTGGATCTGAGCGGCGACGACAACGGACTGATCGGATACCGTGCCAAGCATCACACGGCGCTGATCGATGTCGATATGCGTGACCAGCACGATGTGGCCGACTTCTGGGAGCCGCTGACGGGCGACGGTGCAGGCGGACTGATCCTCGATCCGGACGAGTTCTATATTCTCGTGTCGCAGGAAGCGGTACACGTGCCGCCGCTCCACGCCGCGGAGATGACCCCTTTCGATCCTCTCGTAGGCGAGTTTCGCGTTCACTATGCCGGTTTTTTCGATCCCGGTTTCGGCCATTCGTCAGCCGGCGGCACGGGCAGCCGCGCTGTGTTGGAGGTGCGCAGTCACGAGGTTCCGTTCATTCTGGAACACGGGCAGATCGTTGGCCGACTGGTTTATGAGCGTATGCTCTCACGGCCGGGGGCGCTATACGGCGCCGATCTGAAATCCAACTATCAGGGACAGTCGCTTAAGCTTTCGAAGCATTTCCGCATGCGCTGATCGCATGCGCGCTCAGCGTTCGGCGTGCTGTTTCTCGGCGTTCATCGCCTGCACCTCTTTGCGCAGACTGCGAATTTCAGTGAGGATCATCTCCTGTTCGGCCTGCAGCGCGGTACGCTCCGCCGATGCCTCCTCGTCGTGTTCGGCCTGCATGGCCGAGACGATGATGCCGATGAAAAGATTGAGCACCGTAAAGGTTGTCGAGACGATGAATGGGATAAAGAACAGCCAGGCGAGGGGATAAACCTCCATTACCGGGCGAACGATGCCCATCGACCAGCTTTCCAGGGTCATGATCTGGAACAGCGAATAGGCCGAGGCGCCGATGCTGCCGAACCACTCGGGGAAGGCGGCGCCGAACAGCTTCGTCGCGATCACCGAGCAGACGTAATAGATCAGTCCCAGCAGCGCGACGATGGAGCCCATGCCCGGAATCGCGCCGAGCAGCGCCTGCACCACCTTGCGCATGGAGGGCACGACGGACACGAGGCGCAGGACGCGCAACACGCGCAAGGCGCGCAGTACGGAGAAGGCGGCGGAGGCGGGCACCAGGCTGATCGCCACCACCGTGAAGTCGAAAAGGTTCCAGGAGTCGGCGAAGAAGCGGCGCCGGTAGACCCAGAGCTTGGCCAGGATCTCGGCGGCGAAGATGCCGACGATGATGCGGTCCAGGACCATCAGCACCTCGCCGGTCGCGGCCATGACGCTCGGCACCGTCTCCAGGCCCAGGATGCAGGCGTTCACCAGGATCAGCGCGGTGATGGCGTGCTGGAAGGCGGCGGCCTCGATCAGGCGTTGCAGCCTGGATGGCGCCGCGGTTGTGCTGGCGCCGGGGGCTTGGGGGACTGTTGCTTCGCCGTTGTTCATCTCGCCTTCGATCTTCGCTGCTAGGGGCCCGCTGCCGGAGCTTCTCTGGCAGCTTAGATGAGGCGCGCGGCGGCGGGCGTCAAGAAGACGGCCGGACGAAGCGGGGTCGAAGCGGGGCTGAGGCTGGACCGAAAGGGGGGTCAGGAAGCCCGCGCGGCCTGATCGCGGGCGGGGATGCGCCGCGC
>ENA-ORCW01000362-ORCW01000362.1-marine-metagenome-genome-assembly--contig:-NODE-362-length-33396-cov-5.068459_pt1 | contig 33396 bp, 31 predicted proteins | sample MGYA00237784_ERZ508517 | MGnify/ENA primary metagenome ERZ508517 (study PRJEB26187, sample SAMN06268979) | marine metagenome | isolation source: Tt ae E1 feedstock associated aerobic enrichment on... | reverse complement strand
TGCGGGGATTGAGCGTGTAGAGCACGTAATAGATGCCGACAAGCAGTATGGTGTGGCGCGGATCGCCGCCGGACGGCACGTTCAGCGAGCTGGCGAGCTGCGGGTCGGAGCCGGTGAAATCCAGCACCGCGCTGTCGTCCCGGATGGACAGGGTGAGCTTCAGGCGGCAGGGATTGCCGATATCGCTGTCCTCGTCGGCATAATCGGCGAAGACGTAATCGCCATCGGGTATGCCGCGCAGGATCTCGCGCGCCTGCGCCTCGGCCTGATCCATCAGCGCGGCGACCCCGGTCAGGAAGCCCCGCCTGCCGAAGCGTTCGATCATCGCGTGGACCTTGCGCTCGCCGGTGTTCAGCGCGCCGACCAGCGCCTTGATGTCGCCGATATTCAGCGCGGGCTTGCGCACATTGGTTTCCATGATCCGCAAGATCTGGCTGTCGAAGGTGCCTTCGCGCACCAGCTTCATCGGCGGAAAGCGCAATCCCTCCTGGTGCACCTCGGTCAGCGAGCGAGAGAGCGAGGCCGGCACCGCGCCGCCCATGTCGGTATTGTGGATATGCCCGCCGGTCCAGGCGACGATCTCGCCCTCGGCGAAGACGGGCTTCCACAGATGGGTATCGGGCGCGTGGGTTGCGACATGGCCCGAATAGGGATCGTTGGTGAAGGCCACGTCGCCGGGGCGGTAGTCGTCGACCATATCGATGGCGCGGGCGTAGCTCAGGCCGGGATACCACGTCGCGCCGAGCTCCATCGGCACCGCGAAGGTATCGCCCGCGCGGTCCATCAGCATGACGGTGAAGTCCTGCGTCTCCTTGACGAAGGCCGAATGGGCCGTGCGGTGCAATGTGTGAGCCATGTTCTCGGCCGCGGCGCGCGCGTGATTGGCGAGCACCTGAAGGGTCATCCGGTCATACATCGGGCTCACTCCGCAAAGCTGAGATGGATGTTGAGGTGCCGGTCCACCCGGGCCCGCGCCCCGTCGGGGACGGCGAAGGTGGTGTCCTCCTGCACCACGATGGCGGGACCTGCGAACTCCGCGCCGGCCGTGAGCGCGGCGCGGTCGAACAACGCCACCTCGCGGGCTCCGTGCAGATGGACCGGAACGTGGCGCAAGGCCTGCGCGGGGCTGGCGCCGGCACGATCGCTTTCGGGAAAGACCGGTTTCGGCCCCGCGCCGATGGCGGAAAGGCGCAAGTTGACGATCTCGATCCGGCCCTCCGGGTCGTCGAAATCGTAGATCTGCCGGTGCGTCGCGTGAAAGGCCGCGGCGATGCGCTCCGGATCGGCGAGCCAGTCGGGCTCCAGCGCGACCTCGATCTCGTAGCTCTGCCCGCAATAGCGCATATCGGCGGACAGCCGGAGATCGGCAGCGCCGTCATGGCCCTGCGCGGCCAGCCAGTCGTGCCCGTCGGCGGTGAGCTCGCGAAAGGCCGCGTCCAGGCGGTCCGGCGCGGTGGCGTCGAGGTCGGCATAGATCGTCTTGATGAAATCGCCCCGCAGATCGGCCACCAGACCGCCAAGCGCCGAAACGACGCCCGGCCGGCGCGGCGCGATCACGCGCCGCATGCCCAGTTCCCGGGCGAGGAACCCGCCGAGCATCGGCCCGCCCCCGCCAAAGGGCATGAGCGCGAAATCGCGCAGATCGACGCCGGCGCGCGAGGACAGTTTCTCCACCTCGACGAACATTTCCGAGATCGCGATGTCGAGAATGGCCTGCGCCGTCTCCTCGACCCCGCGCCCGAGCCTCCCGGCCAGGTCCGCGACCGCCTGTCGGGCCAGATTCAGATCGATCGGAAGCTGCCCATAGGCCATCTCGGCATGGCCGAGCCAGCCGCAAACCGCCATCGCGTCGGTGACCGTGGCCCGCTCGCCCCCTCGCCCATAGCAGGCCGGGCCGGGCGAGGAGCCTGCCGATTCCGGCCCGACCCGCAGCACGCCCTGGCTGTCCGCGGTGGCGACCGAGCCGCCGCCAATGCCGATGGAACTGACCGAGACGGACGGGATATGCAGCGGAAACTCCCCGATCATCTCGTCGCTGCCGAACTGCACCGCACCGTCGACGATCAGCGCAAAATCCGCAGAAGTCCCGCCGACATCCAGCGTCAGCACCCGCGTCTCGCCGGCCTGCCGGGCGAGCCAGGACGCCCCGATGACGCCCGAAGCTGAGCCCGAAAGAAGCATCGACACGCAGTTGCGCCGCCCCTCGCCCGCGCTCATCAGCCCGCCATTGGACTTCGTCAGCATCGCCCGCGCCGGGACATGGCGGTCCTTCAGCCGGGTCTCCAATGCCGTCAGGTAACCGGAGACGCGCGGATAGACATAGCCGTTGAGGATCGCCGTCGATGTGCGCTCATATTCGCGGATCACCGGCCAGACCTCTGACGAGGCGAAGACGAACAGATCCGGCGCTTCGGCCTCGATCATGGCCTTCACGGCAGCCTCCTGGCGCCCGTCGCGCCAGCTATGGAGCAACGCGACGACGATACCGTCGGCCCCCTTTTCCCGGGCGTTCGCGACTGCCTCGGACACCGCGTCCGGATCGGGCGGCAGGCTTTCGCTGCCATCGGCGCGCAGGCGGGCCGGAATGCCGAATATGAGGTCGCGCGCGATCAGCGGCTCCGGGCGGTGGCAGAACAGCGAATACATGTCGGGCATGCGCAGCCGGGCAAGCTCGATCACATCCTCGAACCCGGTATTGGTGATCATCGCCAGCCTGGCGCCCTTGCGCTGGAGGATGGTGTTGATCCCCACCGTGGTCCCGTGCACGAAGCGGCTGACGTGTTCGGCCTCCAGCCCCTCGCGTTCGGCAAGAAGGTCGAGCCCGGTCAGCAGTTCGGCGCCGGGATCGTCGGGCGAGGTCAGCACCTTCAGCGAGGCGATCCGCCCGGAGCGCGTCTCCAGCGCGCAGAAATCCATGAAGGTGCCGCCGATATCGACACCGATCTTCCAGTCTGCAGGCCGTGCGCTGCCATCCATGTGGGAGTGTCCCTTTCCGGTCTGTTCCCGAGAAAACGACCAGAAACCGCCGATCGCGTCCAAGACGCATCGGACCATGGCGCATAAGACAAGCTTATGCCCTGTCGATCTCGACCGCCCGCAAGTGCGACCGGATGGCCTCCTCCGCGCGCGAGAACAGCCTGCCGCGCAGGGTCAGCAGCGACAGGGGCAGCGCGGGAGCGTTCTCCAGCGGACGCACATGCAGACCCGGAAACTGCGTCCAGGGCAGCAGCGCGTCCACCACGGCGACACCCAGCCCGGCCTGCACGAGGCCGGCTGCCGCAATAGAGGAGTCGATCTCGATCTGCGGCACGAACCGCGCCTTCCGCGTCCTTGCGGCGGCGTCCAGCTCATCGTGAGGCCGGGTCATGCTGCGATAGGAGATCACGGTTTCTTCCGCGAGGTCCGCGAAGGTCAGCGCTTCGGCCTGTGCCAGCGGATGCCCCTCGGCCAGGAGGCAGCAGAAAGAGGTCCGGCCGATCCGCTCGACCTCGATATCGGGCGGCAGGGCGTCGTCGAGCGCGAGTGCCAGCGCGACGTCGCCCGCGCGCAGCATGTCCACCATCGCGGCAATCGGCGCCACATGCGTGCGCAGCAGGACGTCCGGGTGGTGGGCCCGGAACGCGGCCAGCGCCTGCGGCAGAAGTGCCATGGCCGGCGGCGGCGAGGCCGCGATCCGCACCAGCCCCGCCCGCCCCAGCCGCAGATCCGCGGTCTTGCGGCGCAAGCCCTCCAGCCCGCCGAAGAGCCGCTCGGCCTCCGGATAGAGCTCCAGGGCCTCCGGCGTCGGGTGCAGGCGCCCCCTCTTCCGGTCGAACAGGGCAAAGCCCAGCTCGTCCTCGGCATGCATCAGGATCTGGCTCAATGCGGGCTGCGAGATGTTGAGCAGCCGGGCGGCACCGGTGACGGTTCCGGCCCGCATGACGGCGGTGAAGACTTCGAGCTGACGTGCGCGCATATCCATTCCATAGGGTTGACTTATATTGTGCCTCGTTTCCCGTCTTTGACGCAAACCCGTCGTGGCGTTGTGATGCGGAAATGCCGGATACGGGAGGGGCGGCGGAATGGATGTGATCGTCCTGGGTGGTGGATTGATGGGAGCGGCCTCGGCCTTCTTCCTGGCCCGGCGCGGCCTGACGGTGACGCTGGTCGAGCGGCGGCATATCGGTGCCGGCGCGACCGTCGCCTCGTTCGGGAATATCCGGCGCAGCGGACGCCACCTGTCGCAACTGCCTCTGGCCAACCGGTCGCTGGCGCTCTGGGCCCGGTCAGAGGCGCTTCTGGGCCGCGACGTGGAGTTCCGCGCGAGCGGGCATCTGCGGCTGATCTTCGACACGGACGGTCTGGCGGACATGCGGCGCTTTGCCGAGGCGGCCGCCCCTCTGGGGCTCGCGCTCGACGAGCTGACGCCCGCCCGGATCCGCCGCCGCTTTCCAGGCCTCGGCCCGGACGCCATCGCCGCCTCCTTCTCTCCCCGGGACGGGTCGGCTAATCCCCGCCTCGTCGGCCCCGCCTTCGCCGCCGCCGCGGCCGCGTCCGGCGCGGAGATCCTGGACCGGGCAGCAGTGACCGGGATCGCCCGCACGACATACGGTTTCGCGGTCGATACCGCGCGTGGCCGCCGCGAGGCGTCGATGCTTCTCAACTGTGCCGGGGCATGGGGGGCGGAAATCGCGGCACGCTTCGGCGAACCGGTACCGCTCACCGCCCACGGCCCGCAAATGGCGGTGACCGAACCCCTGCCCTACCGCATCGAGCCGGTGGTCGGCGTCTGGTCGCGCAACCACGGCGCCTATCTGCGGCAGGTCGAGCGGGGCAATGTGGTCTTCGGCGGCGCGGTCGCGCGGGTGCCGGTCGATCCCGATCCGGGCCATGCCCGGGCCGATCCGGCCCGGTTGCCCGACCAGCTTCGCGCCGTGGTGCGGCTGGTGCCGGCCTTGCGGGAGGTGGCCGTGATCCGGCAATGGTCGGGCTGCGAGGGATATGTGCGCGACGGGTTACCGGTGATGGGACTGTCCGGAACGGTTCCGGGACTGTTCCACGCCTTCGGCTTCTGCGGTCACGGATTCCAGCTCGGCCCCGGCGTGGGCGACGCGATGGCGGAACTGATCGCCACCGGCGCCTGCGAAACCCCGATCGCGCCCTTCTCAATCGGACGCTTCGCGGCATGCAACTAGAACTCCGCCACCTTTCCCCACTGGCGCCCGGAGAACCGGCCGAGGCGATATTGCGCGGTCGCGGTGATCGGTTCGCGCCCGAGGATCAGATCGGCGACGAGATGCCCCACCCCCGGCCCGATGCCGAAGCCGTGGCCCGACAGGCCCGCCGCCAGCGTCAGGCCGGGCAGGCCGATATCGGTGTCGATCACCGGCACGCCGTCGGGCGTGCTGTCGATATAGCCGGCCCACTGCGCCTGCACCGGCAACGGCTTCAGCGCAGGCAGGAGGCGGCGGGCGCGGGACAGGGTCTCGTCCACCAGCCACGCGGAAGGGCGCGGGTCGAGGATGCGCGTGCGCTCCATCGGCGTCTCGCGGTCCAGCGCCCAGATATGGCGGGTTTCGAAGCCGGCGCGCCACGCCTGCAGTCCGCCCGGCCTCAGCGACCGCCAGCGCCTGGCGAACATGGGAAGGAAATGCCGGGCACCGCTCAGCGCCCCCTGGGTCGGATCGAGACTGGCATATCCCGAGATCGCCAGCGTGTGGCCGCCATCGCCGCGCCTCGTCACCGAGACATCGGCCGTGTGCAAGGCGGCAGGCAGACCTTCCGCCCCCGGCGCGACCGACAGGATCGAGCTGCGCACCGAGGCCTGGGGGAACCCGATCCCGAGCTGATGCAGGAAGCTCGCCGCCCAGGCCCCGCCCGAGAGCACCGCGTTGCGCGTGCGGATGGTGCCCGCCTCCGTGACGACGCCGGAGACGGCGCCAGCGGATGTTTCGATGCCGCGCGCGGCGCAGGATTGCACGACGATGCCGCCATGACGCATGACCCCCCTGGCGATCAGCGGCGCGGCACGGGACGGATCGGCGGTGCCGTCGCTCGGCGACCAGACGCCGCCCTTCCAGCCCTTGCCGGTGGCCGCGCCGCGCTCGGCGGCCTCCGCCGGGCCGATCATGCGGGTATCGACCCCCTCGCCGCGCGCGAAACGGCCCCAGTCCGCCCACGCCTCGATCTCGGCCTCGTCGTCGGAGAGATAGAGCAGTCCGCACCGGCGAAAGCCCAGATCCTCGCCGATATCCGCGGTCATCTCCTCCCACAGATCGAGGCTTCTTGTGGCGAGCGGCAATTCCCGCGCATCCCGGTTCTGCTGACGGCACCAGCCCCAGTTGCGGCTGGACTGCTCGGCGCCGACCCGGCCCTTTTCCACAAGCACGACCCGCTGTCCGGCCCGCGCCAGCCAGTAGGCGGCGCTGACGCCGACAATGCCGGCGCCAATGACGACGCAGTCCGCCTCGGCGGGAATGCGGGCGGCGGTCTCGATGGGCATGAGGGGCGCGGGCATGGCGGTCTCCGATGGTTTCGGCAACTCTATCCGGCCCGCGCCGGACAGATCTTCCGCACGACGGGCGAAAGACGGCATTTCATGTCGAACAGTGCCGGCTTGGCAGCCCGCTCGCCCTGTCGCATAAGGGGTACACTTCGCCGGATCGAAGGGACGAACCGATGAACAACCGCATGAAACTCGACCGGATCGACGTCAGGATCCTTGCCGAATTGCAGCGCAACGGCCGGATCACCAACGTGGAGCTGGCCGAGCTCGTGCATCTGTCGCCCTCGCCGTGCCTGATGCGGGTCAAGAAGCTCCAGCAGGCCGGCTACATCATCGGATATTCGGCGCAGATCGACGTGGCCAAGCTCGGCGAGACGCTGACCGTGTTTACCGAATTCACGCTCAAGAACCATCGCCAGATCGACTTTGCCCGTTTTCAGGAGGCACTGGAAAAGATCGACAGCTGCGTCGAATGCCACCTGGTTTCCGGCGGCTACGACTATCTCGCCAAGTTCGTCACCGCCGGCATCGTCGACTACCAGACGATCATCGAGGCGCTGGTCGACCGCGACATCGGGATCGACCGCTATTTCAGCTTCGTCGTGATGAAGACCCCCTTCGCCAAGACGCAACTGCCGCTGACCCGACTGTTTGCGGGAGACGACTGAGCAATCATCGCTGTGCGAACTGGGCGACGAGCTCGGGGTCCTGCTCCAGCCCGGCCAGCCAGCCGGTGTCGAGCTGCGGTACCGACGAGATCAGCAGCCTGGAATAGGGATGCTTGGCCTCGCTCGACATCCGCGCCGCCGGCAGTGCCTCGACCAGCTCGCCCTTGTACATCACCAGGACGTCGTCGCAGATCGCCTCGACCGTGGAGAGGTCGTGGCTGATGAACATGTAGCTGAGACGGAGCTCGCCCTGCAGCTCCTTGAGGAGATCGAGGATCGCGGCGGCCACGACCGTATCGAGCGCCGAGGTGATCTCGTCGCACAGGATCAGTTCCGGCTCGGCGGCCAGCGCGCGGGCCAGATTGACCCGCTGCTTCTGCCCGCCGGACAGTTCCGAAGGCAACCGATGGCGCAGGGCGGCCGGCAGACGCACCATGTCGAGCAGTTCGATCACCCGCGCCTCGCGCCGCGACCCGCGCATCCCGTGATAGAAGCGCAGCGGCCTGCCGATGATCGTGCCGATCGAATGGGCCGGGTTGAGCGCCGTGTCGGCCAGCTGGAAGACGATCTGGGCACGGCGAAGCTGTGTCTCGCTGCGCGCGTGCAAGGCCGGCGCCATCTCCTGCCCGTCGAGACGCACCGCGCCGCGATAGGCGGGCAGGATGCCGGCAATCGAGCGCGCGAGCGTCGATTTGCCGGAGCCGCTTTCGCCGATCACACCGAGATTGCGCCCGCGCTCCAGCTTGAAGCTCACATCCTTCAGGACCGACGACACCGGCACGCCATCGGTGAGCGGGCCATAGCCGGCGCAGAGACCGTCGACATCGAGGATCGGCGTTTCGTCGGCCTGCTCCTCGCTCTCGGCCGGTACATGGGGCACCGGCTCGAAGGCGGCGATGAGCTCCTTCGTATAGGGATGGCGCGGCGCGTTCAGGATCTGCTCGGTCGTGCCCTCCTCCTGGACCTCGCCGTTCTTCAGAACCAGGATGCGGTCGGCGATCTGCGCCACGACGGCAAGGTCGTGGCTGACATAGACGCCGGCCATGCGGGATTTCTCCATGACCGAACGGAAGGCGAGCAGCACCTCGATCTGGGTGGTCACGTCGAGCGCTGTGGTCGGCTCGTCGAAGATCACCAGCTCGGGATCGCCGATCAGCGCCATGGCTGCCGACAGGCGCTGGAGCTGCCCGCCCGACACCTGATGCGGATAGCGATGCCCGATGGTGTCCGGCTCGGGCAGCGCCAGGGCGCGGAAGAGTTCGCGGGCCCGGGCCTCCGCCTCGCCGCGGGGCATGAGCCTATGAATGGCCGTGACCTCGATCACCTGGTCGATGATCCGCTTCGACGGGTTGAAGGCCGCCGCCGCCGATTGCGGCACATAGGACACCTGGGTGCCGCGCAGGCCGGCGCGCTGCGTCTCCGACATGGCGGCGACGTCGTTCTCGCCCACACGGATCGTGCCGCCCTCGATGGCGCACCCGGTTCGCGCATGCCCCATCAGCGACAGTGCGATGGTGGTCTTGCCGGAGCCGGATTCGCCGATCAGGGCGAGAATCTCTCCCGGCGCGATGTCGAAGCCGACGCCGCGGATGATCTCCACCTTGCGGCCGGCATCGGTGGTGGCGCCGATCCTGAGATCGCGGACGGAGACGAGAGGCGTGCCGGTCATCTAATCGCTCCTGTCGCGGATCTTGGTGGGCAGGTTGTCGATGAACATGTTGACCGAGATGGTCAGCGACGCGATGGCGATCGACGGGAATATCACCGCCGGCGCGCCGAGGCTGAGCCCCTCGATGTTCTCGCGCACCAGGGCGCCCCAGTCGGCGTTGGGCGGCTGGACGCCGAGCCCCAGGAAGGACAGTCCGGAGAGCACCAGGACGATGTAGACGAAGCGCAGCCCCAGATCGGCCAGGACGGGGCCGAGGATATTGGGAAGGATCTCGCACGCGATCAGATAGGAGGTGTGCTCGCCGCGTGCCCGCGCCACGGTAACGAAATCCATCGCGTTGACATTGACCGCCAGGGCCCGCGCGAAGCGGTATGCGCCGGGCATGTAGATCGCCGCCAGCGTCAGCACCAGCACCGGGATCGACGATCCCACGGCGGCCACGACGACGAGCCCGAAGAGCAGAGACGGTATGCCGTTGAACGCGTCGACAAACCGCGACAGGAGCAGGTCGAACCAGCCGCCCGCCACGGCGGCCATCATGCCCAGAATCACGCCGGCGGCCACGGCCAGCGCGACCGCAGCCAGCGCGATGCCGACCGTGTAGCGCGCACCCATCAGGACGCGGGAAAAAATATCCCGGCCGAGATAGTCCGTGCCCATCCAGAATTCACGGCTCACCGGCGCGAAATAGTCCCATCCGACGATCTTGCCGACCGGATACGGGGCGATCCACTGGCCTATGACGGCGATCACCAACCAGAACAGGATGATGCACAGGCCGATGCGGCCGATCCAGTTGAAGGCATAGGCCCTGTCGCCGCGGAACGGCAGGCGAAGACGGCGGGCGTTCGGGGTTTCGGGAGCGGTCAATGGCGCAACCTCGGATTGGAGAGGATGGCGATCATGTCGGCGAGCGTGATCAGGCTCAGATAGCTGACGCAGAAGATCATCGCGCAGGACTGGATCAGCGGCAGGTCGCGGGTGGAGACCGCGTCGACCATCAGCTTGGCGACGCCGGGATAGTTGAACACCGTCTCGACGATGATCACCCCGCCCACGAGGTAGGACAGCGACAGGGCCACCGCATTGGCGATCGGTCCGAGCGCGTTGGGCAGCGCGTGGATCAGCACCATGCGGGCGCGCGAGGCCCCCTTGAGCAGCGCCATCTCCACATAGGGCGTGTTGATCGTCTCGATCACCGCCGCGCGGGTCATGCGGATCATCTGGGCGGAGACGACGAAGCTGAGCGTGATCACCGGCATCGCATAGGCGCGCAGCATCGCGCCGAGGCTGTCGACATCGACGCCGTAGCTGAGTGCCGGCAGCCAGTCGAGCCAGACCGCGAAGATCAGCACGGCCAGCGTCGCCACCATGAACTCGGGAACCGAGATGACCGAGATGGTCATCACCGATATCACCCTGTCGAACAGCGTATTCCGCCACATCGCCGCAGCGATGCCGAGCGACAGGGACAGGGGCACGCAGATGGCCGTGACGATCCCGGCAAGGCGCAGCGAGTTCGCCAAGCGCCCGGCCAGCAGATCGGCGACCTCGACCTTGTTCACGTAGGAGGTGCCCAGATCGCCGGTGGCCAGGCCGCCGAGCCATCCCAGAAATCGCAGGATCGCGGGCTCGTTGAGCCCCATCGCCTCGCGCAGACCGGTCACAGCCTCTGGCGTGGCCGCCTGGCCCAGCAGGATCTCGGCCACGTCGCCGGGCAGGAGCTCGGTGGCGAAAAAGACGGCGAAGGACACGATCACCAGCGTGATGAGCGCAGTCCCGAGCCGTTGGCCGATAAGCAGCCATGTCGTTGCGGATCGAAGCAAGGCCCCTCCCCCATTTCAAAAGATGCGGGGTCGCCCGCACAGATTACATGTGCGGGCGCTGCTTGGCAGGGAGATCAGCTTTCCAGCCAGACATACTCCGCGAAGGAATAGCCCATCAGGCCGCCCAGCGGATTCGTGCGCAGGCCCTTCAGCTTGGTGGAGAAGGCGTCGACATCGGAGATGTAGGCCGGGATGACCGTGCCCGCCTCGTTGGAGACCATCTCCTGCATTTCCCAGTAGATCGCCCTTCGCTTCTCTTCATCGAGCAGTCCGCGCGCCTCGACCATCATCTTGTCGAACGTCTCCGACTTGAACTGGCTTTCGTTCCAGGGCGCATCGGAGGCATAGAGCAGCGAGAACAGGATATCGGGCGTCGGGCGCGGGTTGATATTGCCGAAATGCACCGGCGCCTTCAGCCAGTAGTTCGACCAGTAGCCATCCGAAGGCACGCGCTGCACATCGAACGACATGCCGATCTCGGAACCGGCCTGCTGCACCAGCACGGCCATGTCGATGGACGCGGTCGCGGCCTCGGAGGCGACAATCGGGATGGACTGGCCCATCACCCCGGCCTTCTCGAACAGCGATTTCGCCCGTTCGGGATCGAACTCGCGCGGCTTCAGATCGGAATTGTGGTAGCGGTTGGCGGCGGAGACCGGCTGGTCGTTGCCGATCTCGGCCAACCCGCGCAGGACGGATTTCTGGATCGCCTCGCGGTTCACCAGATATTTCATGCCCTCGACGAAGCCGGCCTTGGCGCCGGGGTCCAGATCGAGACGGATGTTGAGATTGGTGTAGTTGCCCGCCGTGTTGATCGAGGTTGAGACGTGCGACTGCCCCTCCAGCATCCGCAGGGAGCGCGCCTTGATCGAGCCGGTAAGCTGGATATCGCCCGACAGCAGTGCGTTCACCCGGGCATTGTTGTCGGAGATGGCGAAGAACTCGAAGCTGTCGAGATAGGGCCCCTCCGCCTTGAAATAGTTCGGGTTCTTCGTCGCGATGGAGCGTATGCCGGGCTCGAAGGTCTCGCAGATGAAGGCGCCGGTGCCGTTGGCGGTTGAAAAATCGGTGGTGCCGTCGGCGATGATCAGGAAATGGTGCAGCGCCAGGATGGTCGGCAGGTCGGCATTGGGCTCGGCCAGCACGATCTTGACGGTAAGGTCGTCCACCGCCTCGATCTCGGCCATCTGCTTGGCGATGGAGTTGACCTTGGACCCGACGCTCTTGTCGAGATGGCGCTTGAGCGAATAGACCACATCGGCCGAGCTCAGCGTCTTGCCGCTGTGGAAGGCGATGTCGGGTTTCAACGTGATCTGCCAGGTCTTGGCGTCGCTCGTCTCGATCGTGTCCGCCAGCTCCATCTGCACCTCGCCGTTCTCGTCGAGGAAGGTGAGACGGTTGTAGAAGGCGGTGCAGCGCACATAGTCGGTGGAGAGCGAGGCCTTGGCCGGGTCGAGCGTATCGGCCGTCGAGGCGGACCAGCCGGCCGCCTTGAGGTGTCCGCCACTCACCGGCGTTGCGGCCACGGCCTTCTCGGCGCGCAGCAGAAGTCCGCTGCCTGCCGAAAGCGCGACGCCCGATGCCATCAGCATTTTCAGCAGATCCCGGCGCGACGCCCCGCGGCGGATCGCAGTCTCGATCATGACGTCGTCGCGGCCGGTCCAGTTGGTCGGTCTGTTCCTCGTCATTTCCGTACTCCCTCCATTCCCTCTTGCGACTGGGGCCCGTCCGGTTCTTGCCGCCGGATCGGGCCCGTTGGTGAACTGCTCCTATCGGTCGAAAGCCCGGTCGGCCGCCTCGGCCAGGTCGGCGAGCGCGTCGAACCGGTAGTCGGGTTCGGTAAACCGGGCCGGCTCGATGGTCGCGCCGTAGCCCTTCTGTGCGTGGCGCCGCTCGATCCAGGCATTGGTCATGCCCAGCTCCCGCGAGATGCCGATATCGTGATGCTGGCTCTGCGCGGTGTGAAGGATCGCGGCCTTGCTGCCGCCCGCACGCTCCACATGCGCGAAGACCCGATGAAAGAAGGCCGGATCGGGTTTCTCCGTTCCCGTGTCGTCGGTTGTGAAGCTCGCCCAGAACGGAAAGCCGAGCTTCCTCTCGTACTTCTCGAACGCCCAGCGGCGGGCATTGGTCATCGCGATCAGCCTGTAGCGGGCCTTGAGCCGAACCATGGCGTCCGCACTGTCGGGGAACGGATCGGCCTCGCCCACGGTCTCGATCATGAAACGGCGGTTCTCCGCGCTGTCCGGCAGGCCGAACGCGGCGGCGATCTCGCCGTAGCAGCGGCCGAGATCGTCGGGATAGCGGTCCGCCTCGGGCTGGTAGCGCGCCTCGCGATAGACGGCGAGCGCGGCCTCGCCGTCGACCTCGACTCCGGCCCGCTCCGCGATCCGCGCCAGGCCGGACTTGATGGCGCCCTCGAAGTCGATCAGCGTGCCGACGACATCGAAGGTGACGTAGGAAAAGGCGGTCAGCGGTTTCACGGCGGTCTCTGTCGTCATCTCGGCCGTTCACTCTCCTCTTCGCCACCTGGACGGCGGGTATGCTCCGTTCACAATTGCCGACATCGCTAATGGCGTTGCGCTGAAACATGCCGGGGGAGCGGCAGATTCTTTTGTATTGGGACAGAGCGCAGTCATATATGCCGCTCCCGCCCCGCCGGGATCAGCCCAGGGCCTGGGACACCAGGGCATAGGTGTGGACGTCGCTGGCTTCGGGCGTCCCCGCGCCGCGTGCCATCGCGGTCCCGCCCCCCGCATGGGCAAGGCCCAGTCCGGCCGCGAAGTCGCCGAGCCCGCAGGTGGCCGGCAGGTCTATGCGCAGGAAACGGCCTGCACAGCGGCTGGCGCCCGCCGCGATCAGCGCGCGCGCCGTGGCCGGATCGCGGGCCACGACAGGGCCCAGAACGTGGCCCCTGCCGAAGTCCCGCAGCAGGGCAAAGCCGCCCTCGGCGACAAGCACGTGCCCCTGCCCCGCGATCCGCTCCAGCAGTTCGATGCGGGAAAGGCCGGAGGCGGCACGGTCCATCGCAGCCAGCCGCGCCATGTCCCCAACCCCGCCCTCGCTCACCGGCAGGGCCGGCTCGGCGGGACCGGCAATCCCCTGATGCTGGGCGATCCGTCCCGTGACCGCGAAGCCCAGCTTGCGGTAGAGCGGCAGCCCCTCCCCGGTCGCCACCAGGCGCATCTCGCGGTCGCCGGCCATGCCCATCACGGCCTGCATCAGCCGCCGCCCGAGCCCGCGCCCGCGCATGCGACTGTCGACGATGATCATGTTGATGAGCGCCACATCGCCGAACACCGTGCAGCATGCCGTGCCGACCACCCGGTCGCCATCCAGCGCCGCCACCCCTTCTGAGACCGACAGCATGAGCGCCCAGTCCTCCAGCCGGTGCGGCCAGCCGACCGCCTGCGAAAGCGCGAGGGCGCCGGGCAGATGCGCTTCGGCAAAGGGCACAATCGGCAGATCCTGCGGCGTGGCGGGGGAGTTCCGGGTCTCCGCGGTCGTCATGAGCATCCCATCCTTCTTCTTCCGGTGTCTCTCCTGGGCGGCGGCAGGCCATGTCGCGATCCGCACAATGCCCGCCCCGCTGCCGTCATCGGAACCGATCTCGCCTCGTGGGCAGCACCTTTTGCCGCGCGGCCCGCGCGCAACGGAATTTCCTGCGCTGAAACGAGCAAACGCAGCAATCCCTGTCACGGCAAAGCGGCGATGCTGACGGCAATAAGGACCCTTCGGAGCAAGCCCATGACCTTCCGCCCCAAGTTCATCACCTTCGACTGCCACGGCACGATGATCTTCTTCGACATGGCGGGCGCCGCACGCCATCACTACGCCGATCGCCTGTCGCGCGAGCAGATGGAGGCCCTCATCCGCGATTTCGCGGCCTACCGGCTGGACGAGGTGCTGGGCGCATGGAAGCCCTATGCCGAGGTGATCCACAACGCGCTCGAGAGGGCCTGCAGGCGCAACGCCATCGCCTTCGATCCCGAGGTCGCCGCCGACATCTACGAGCGCGTACCGACATGGGGCCCGCATCCCGACGTTCCGGCCGGGCTGGCGAAGATCGCCGACAAGATCCCCCTTGTCGCGCTCACCAACTCGATGAACAGCCAGATCCCGCACAATATCGCCAGGCTCGGCGCGCCCATCGCGCATGTCTTCACGTCGGAGGACGCGCAGGCCTACAAGCCTCAGATGCGCGCCTTCGAGCACATGTTCGACACGCTGGGCTGCGGGCCGGAGGACGTGCTGCACGTCTCGTCGAGCTTCCGCTACGACCTCATGACGGCGCACGACCTCGGCATCGCCAACAAGGCATGGGTCAATCGCGGCCACGAGCCGGCCAACCCCTATTATGGCTATACCGAGATCGCGGACATATCGGGCCTTGCCGCGCTGGTCGGACTGTAGGCCCCGGAGAGCGCGATGAAATACACGTCCTACTGGCACGATACTGCCGACCCCTTCGCCGATGCCGAGGCCGGGCCTGTCGAGGGCCGCTACGATGTCGCGGTCATTGGCGCCGGGTTCACCGGGCTGAGCGCCGCGCGCAAGCTGGCGCGCGCGGGAGCCAGCGTGGCCGTGCTGGAGGCGCGCCATGCCGGCGCGGGCGGCTCGGGCCGAAATGGCGGGCACCTCAATAACGGCATCGCGCACGGGCTTGCCGAGGCCAAGGCCCATCTGGGCGCGGACCGGGCGCACGCGCTCTACCGCGCCTATGACCGTTCGATCGACATGATCGAGGAGACCGTCGCCGAAGAGCGGATCGCCTGCGACTTCCGCCGCTCAGGAAAGCTGAAACTTGCCTCGAAGCCCTCCCACGTGGCGGGGCTGCGCGCGAATTTCGAGCTGATCAACCGGGAGATCGACGCGGATACGCGCTGGCTCGAGCGTGACGAACTCCATGCAGAGATCGGCTCGGACGCGTTCCACGGCGCCATGCTCTACGGCAAGTCCGCCATGATGCATATGGGGCGCTATGTGGCCGGGCTGGCCCGCGCCGCCCATCGCCACGGCGCCCGCATCTGGGAGGACGCGCCGGTAACCGGGCGTCAGTCGGCCTCGGGCGGCTGGGCGCTGACCACGCCCAGGGGCACGCTGCACGCCGACCGGGTGATCGCCGCCACGGGCGCCTATTCCGGCGAGGTCCGCGGCGCGCCGCTCGGCCATTTCCGGCGGCGCATCATCCCGATCGGCTCTTTCATCGTCGCCACGCGCCCGCTGAGCGACGGAGAGATCGCGGCCACCCTGCCCGGCAACCGGACCTGCGTCACCTCGATGAATATCGGGAACTATTTCCGCCTCTCGCCCGACAACCGGCTGATCTTCGGCGGCCGGGCGCGGTTCTCGACAGTGTCGGACCAGCGTTCCGACGCGAAGTCGGGCGCGATCCTGCGCGCCTCCATGGCCCGCCTTTTCCCGCATCTGGCGGGGGTCGAGATCGACTATTGCTGGGGCGGGCTCGTGGACATGACCAAGGACCGGTTCCCGCGCGCGGGCGAGGCCGGCGGCATGATCTACGGCATGGGGTATTCCGGCCACGGCGCCCAGATGTCGACGCTCGTCGGCCAGGCGCTGGCCGACATGGCCATGGGGCGTACCGACACCAACCCGCTCGCCGGGCTGGACTGGCCCGTCATTCCCGCCCATAGCGGGCGGCCGTGGTTCCTGCCGCTGGTCGGGCTCTGGTTCGGGCTGAAGGACCGGCTGTCCTGAAAGGCCGGTCTCACCGCCTCGGTGCGCAGGTCAGCCCAGGGGATGGGCCGCAAGGGCATAGATCTGCGTCCCTTCCAGCGGGCGCCGCTGCCGTCCGCGATACATCTCGGTCACGGTGTCGTAGCGGCCCAGTCCCGCCGCCTCGAGGAAGCCGGTGAACGCCTCGTCCTGTATCGGCGTGTCGAGGCGCACGAAGCTGCCCACATGGCGCTGGATCAGGGGCGCGGCGAGCATCGTCGCCGTGCGGTCGTCGCCGGCGACCAGCGGGCCGATCACCACGCCGCGGCCGAATGGGCGCACCAGCGCATAGCCCACGATCTCGCCCGCCGTCTCCGCGACGAGCCCCGAGGAAAGTGCCAGAATCGTGTCGAGCGTGCGCCGCCGCTCCGCACCATAGGCCTGCCGGTCGAGCGCGCGGACGGCAGGCTCGTCGGCCTGCGTCAGCGTGCGCAACGTAACGCCGGGCACCGGGTCCGGCGGTTCGGGCGCGCGGGCGATCCCCTGGTGCTGCCCGACGGTCCGCAGCGGCACGAAGCCCTCGCTCTCATAGAGCCGGTAGCCGGAGCGGGTCGCGCTGAGCCTGAGGTCGGCCCCTGCGCAATCCGCCATCACCCGACGCAGCAGCCAGCGCCCGGTCCCCAAGGTCTGCAAGCGCGGCGCGGTGACCATCATGCCGAGCATCGCGAAATCGTCTTCGGCGCGGAAACACATGGCCGAGCCCATAGCCCGGCCGATCTCGTCGGTCGCCAGATACCCCTCGCCTATCGCGATGAGGGAATCCAGATCGGGCGCCCGATGCTGCCAGAAGACGCCCACAGTCAGCTCATGCAGAAGCCCCCGGTCCTCCGGCGTAATCCGCCGGGCCTGCGCGTCGAAATTGTCGACCCGCATGAAATCCGCCTGGTCCGTGCCGTCCTGCTTCGTTCCGCCGATCGCCATGGTTCCACCGTGTTGCCGTGCCACGAAAAGCAGCTCTGCCTCCGCAGACATGGAAAACCAAGTCCCGTCTTCCCACTGTCGTGCAGAATCCGCGCATTTTTCTGCCGTATCCCGGTGACAAATGGCAACATTATGTGGCGCGGCAGGCCGATCTTCCACTATCGCGCTATTCGCGCACCACGCTCCTGAAGGCGGTCGCAAGGGCGGCGATGGCCTTGCGCGGTCGATCCTCGCCGACCCTCGAGTGGAGCAGGATCGGCAGGCGCGGCAGATCCGGAAGGCCGAGCCGCGACCCCACCTCCACGGCCCCGAGCGGCAGCATGCGCCGCGCCAGGGCTGCGACGCCGAGCCTTGCCATGACGGCCGCGGAGACCGCGGCAACGCCGCCGCCGACAAAGACCTCCGTCCAGGGCACGCCGGCGTCGTCGAGATGTTCGCATGCCATGTTCCGCACGCCACAGGGGTCCGGCATGGTGGCAAGCGGGAGCGGCTCGCCCGAACGATGCCGCCAGTCCGGTGCCGCGTACCAGCCGAATTTCTCTTCGGTCAGCACCTCCCCGTCGGCCCGATCGGCATGAAAGCGCACGATCGCGACGTCGAACTCCCGCCGGTCGAACCTCCGGAGCAGGTCGCTGGACGAGCCGATCCGGATCTCGATGACGAGGGCTGGATCCTGCGCGTTCATTCGTGCGATCAGGGTCGGCAGTTCGGGGCCCGCCACATGGTCACTGATGCCGATGGTCAGGCGCTGGCGGGGTTCGGCGAACACAACGAGCGTACGGTCGTGAACCTCCAGCAGCTCACGCGCCTGTTTGAGGAAGGCTGCGCCATGCGTGGAAAGCTCGACATGGCGCGGCGTTCTCTCGACAAGCCGGCAGCCGAGCCGGGCTTCGAGCCGCTTGAGCTTCAGGCTGATCGCGGATTGCGTCGTTTGCATCGCCTCGGCGGCGCGCGTGAAACTGCCCAGCTCGGCGATGCGGACGAAGGCCCGCACGGCATCCAGGTCGAGGGAACGCTCAGTCATTTTCAATACTCATCACTGAAATATCCTGTAATAGGATATCGCAATCATTGGCAGGCGTCTAATTTCGTTCGGAGACGAAACGGAAAGGATCCGAGATGCCACTCCTTCATATCTCCCTGCGTGCCGGAAAGCCGGAAGCCTACCGGCAGGCCATCTGCGACGGCCTCTACCGTGCGATGCACGAAACGTTCGACGTACCCGAGGACGACCAGTTCATGGCCATCACGGAGCACGACGCCGCGAATTTTCGCTACAGCGCGTCCTATCTCGATGTGGCCCGGAGCGACGATCTGGTGTTCATCCAGATCACTGCGAACGATACGCGCACATCCGAGCAGAAGAAGGCGCTATTCCGGAGGATCGTCGAATTGCTCGGCGAAACCCCCGGCATTCGACCGGAGGATGTGTTCGTCAATATTGTCGAGGTGAAGAAGGAGAACTGGTCCCTGGGCAACGGCCTTGCGCAATATGCGTAAGGCGATGCGGGCGCGATGACGGTTGCCGCCGCCATTCTTGACAGAATTGTCAAGGATGGAGAGAGTGCCTGTATGCCGGAGACAGGGGATCGATTCTCCGGTCTGACCGCGACGACGGCGACGGAGGGACGCTGACCCATGGGGATGGTGCTTTACGAATTGGCCGGCCGCGACCCGACGCTGCTGTTCAGCCCGCATTGCTGGAAGGTGCGGATGGCGCTCGCGCACAAGGGGCTCGACGCCGAGACCCGGCCATGGCGGTTTACCGAGAAGGATGCCATCGCCTTTTCCGGGCAGGGCCGCGTGCCCGTTCTGGTCGACGATGGCGAGACCGTTTGCGATTCATGGCGCATCGCGCGTCATCTCGAGACACGCCATCCCCATTCGCCGTCGCTGTTCGGCGGCACCTCGGCGATACCGCTCGCCCGCTTCGTGAACGCCTGGGCGGACAGCATCCTGCTGCCCGTCATCGCGAGGCTCATCCTCGTCGACATCCACGACTGCCTCGACCCGGCCGACAAGGCCTATTTCCGCGCCTCGCGGGAGGAGCGTCTCGGCCAGTCTCTGGAGTCCGCAGCCGCCGACCGTGCCGGGCATCTGGCCACCTTCCGGCAAGCGCTCGCGCCCCTGCGCCAGGCTCTCGCCGAACAGGACTATCTGTCCGGCAAGGCGCCGGCCTATGCCGATTACTGCGTGTTCGGCATGTTCATGTGGGCGCGCTGCTGCAGCCCCGTCGCGCTCATCGAGCCGGACGACCCGGTCTTCCACTGGCGCGAGCGGCTTCTCGACGCGTTTGGCGGGCTGGCGCGGTCCGCCCCCTGCTCCGGCACGGAGCGCATCCAAGGAGAGGCCCTGTGACGGACGACATCCGGCTCGACGATTTTCCCCTGCGCACATCCGACAAGCTCCGCTATGCGGACACCGATCGCCAGGGCCACGTGAACAACGCCGTCTTCGCGACCTTCATGGAAACCGGGCGCGTGGCCTTTCTCCACGATCCGCAGGCCCCGCTCGCCGAACCGGGAAGCGCCTTCGTCATCGCGCGCCTGACCATCGATTTCCGGGCCGAGATCGTCTGGCCCGGCGAAGTCGAGATCGGGACCAGGGTCGCCGCAGTCGGCCGCAGCTCGCTGACCCTCGAACAGGGCGTGTTCCAGAACGGGCGATGCGCGGCCAGGGCGGAGAGCGTCATCGTGCTGATGGACGAGGCAACGCGCCGCTCCCGTCCGCTGTCGCCCGCCGCGCGCGACCGGCTCACCCTCCTGATGGCGCCCGAGCGGGCCTGACAACCAGCGCGCGCGTCAGGGCGGCGGCATTGCGCCGGAGAGCCGCCCGGTCGCCATGGACGCGCTCCATGACCGCCAGCCCGCGCGTGAAGGTGACCGCCACCTGCGCCGTCTCGCCCGGGTCGAGGACGAGCTGCCGGCGTACGCCCGGCCTGGTCAGCGCGGCCTCGACAAGATCTGAAAGCGCGGTCAGCAGGCCGCGGACCCTCTCTCCCACGCGGTCGCTGGCGAGACTGCCGTCGGTCGCGGTCTTCGTGGTCAGGCAGCCGCGCGGAGGCGAGCCATGGGTCATGGTCGCAATGGCCGTGTCGAAGAACCGGCCGAGCATCCCTTCGGCATCGTCGCCCTGCAGACTGGCCTCCGCCGCCTCCAGGAAGCGCGTCTCATAGAGGGCGAAGGCGCGCAGGAAGAGGGTCTCCCTGTCGCCAAAGGCGTTGTAGAGCGACCCGCGCTGGACGCCCGTCGCCCGTGCGAGATCGGGCATCGAGGTCGCCGCGAAGCCCTGTCGCCAGAACGTCTCCAGCGCGGTTGCGAGCACCGCCTCCTCGTCGAACTGCCTGACGCCGACCAATCGCGCCTCCCGCACGGGCCGCCCATGGATGCGGCCGCAAACATGACACCAATGTCAAGGATACCAGACGCGCCATGCGATGACGACCGCACCACCCACCGCGCGGGCCGTTTCAGGCGATCCCCGGAACGGCCGCGATTTCCCCGGCGAGATAGTCGACCATCAGGCGCACCCGGGCAATGCCGGCGCGCTCGGGAACGATCAGCATGCTCAGCGGGACCGGCGGCAGCGAATAATCGGGGAGGATCTCCTGAAGCCGGCCGGTGGCGAGGAGGTCGTCGACGAGCCAGCGATGGGCCGGCGCGTAGCCGCGTCCGGCCACCAGCGCCTCGCGGGCGGCAAGCCCGTGGTCGACGCGGAACCGCCCGGCAAACGGCACGCCATGGGTTTCGCCGTCGCGATCCTGCAGGAGGAGCGTGTCGCTGCCCGCCACATTCGACATCCGTATGCCTTCGTGTCCGGCAAGATCCTGCGGTACGGCCGGCCGTACCCGCCTTGCGAGATAGCCCGGCGCGGCCACCAGAAGCCGCCGGCTCTCGCCGAGCGCGCGCAGCTTCATGGAGCTGTCGGTGAGCGGGCCGAGGCGCAGCGCGATGTCGACCCCCTCCCGGACGAGATCGATCCGCTCGTCGGTCAGGCTGAGATCGACGCCGATATCGCGATAGCGGTCCTGGAACCCGAAGACCAGGCGGCTCAGATGCAGGACGCCGAAGGCGGCTGTGCAGGAAATCCGGATCGAGCCGGCCGCCGCACCGCGCGCGAGCCGCGCCTCGTCACGCGCCTGCTCGACGAGCCGCAGGATCCGCTGGCAGTTCGCATAATAGCGCCCGCCCTCCTCGGTGAGCGTCACGCGCCGCGTGGTCCGGCTGAGCAAGGGCACGCCCACGGCGGCCTCGAGTTCGCGCACATGCCGCGTGATCGTCGACTGGCCGACGCCGAGCTCGCGCGCGACGGCGGAGAGGCTGCCCCGTTCGGCCACGCGCACGAAGCTGCGCATGCGCTCCAGCGTTATGTCCGATTTATCCATTTATCGGCACAATCCTATTCATTCCGGATACCTACCGGAACAGCAGGCCGTTGGCTAGATGAGAGGCCGGTTATCCATCGAACGGAGTGCTGATCCGATGAAAGTCCTGCTTGTCTTCGCTCATCCCGAACCCCGCTCGCTCACCGGCTCGCTCCGCGACGTCGCCCGCGAGACCCTCCAGGCCGAGGGGCACGAGGTCGCCGTCTCGGACCTCTATGCCGATGGCTGGAAGGCCGAGATCGACCGGGCCGATTTCCCTCCTCTCGCGCCGGATGCCCGGCTGAAGGTTCCCGCCGCCTCCGGCGAGGCCTTCACGGCCGGCGCGCTGACGGCGGATGTCGTTGCCGAGCAGGAGAAGCTCCTGTGGGCGGACGCGTTGCTTCTCGTGTTCCCCCTCTGGTGGTTCTCCATGCCGGCGATCCTCAAGGGCTGGGTCGACCGCGTCTATGCCTATGGCTTCGGCTATGGCGTCGGCGAACACAACGACACGCGCTGGGGCGACCGCTATGGCGAGGGGGTGCTCGCCGGCAAGCGGGCGATGCTGGTCGTGACTGCCGGCGGCTGGGCGGACCATTATTCGGACCGCGGGATTAACGGGCCGATCGACGACCTGCTGTTCCCGATCAACCACGGCATTCTCCACTATCCGGGCTACGAGGTGCTTCCGCCCTTCGTCGTCTACCAGGCGGACCGCGTCGACAAGGCGGGGTTCGAGGACGCCGCGGAGGACCTGCGCGAGAGGATGCGCACGCTCGCCACCACCCGTCCCCTTCCCTATCGCCAGCAGAATGGCGGCGACTATCTGATCCCGAGCATGCGGCTGCGCGACGGCCTTGGCGCCCCCGGCGCAACGGGGTTCGCACTTCACCTGGACGGCGCGGAGCACGGCCGGGCTGCCGACACGGCGGGAGACTGACCTGACGGGCTCGATCTGGTAGACTTGCCCATGCGGGCGAAAGACTGCCCGCATGGGCATCCTTCGGGATGGGGGGAAACAATGAGAACGCTGATGCTGGCCGCAGGCCTGCTGGCTGTCGCCATGACGTCCGTGGCCGGAGCCCATGGCGGCGGATGCCGGAAGAGTTCGCCGCCGGGCCAATGCTGCCACATGGACAACAGTACGGGCACGGTCCATTGCCATTGAGGGGGCACTGAGGGGACACTCACGGGGGTCGGCGCCCCTGCCCGTTTCGGCGCGTCGGGAGGCCGGGCGGCCTGCCTTATTGCCCGTCGAGCGTCACGGTCAGGGCCTGGCCCTTGGCGAGAGTGACCTTCTGGTAGAGGAGCGCGCTCTTCTGCAGGCGTGCGCCATCGCGGAAGAACCCGGTGCCGACGACGAAATAGGTGCCGGCCGGCAAGCCGTCGATCCTGAAATGTCCCGTCTCGTCGGTCCGCCCGACCCGGCTCAACGCCTTGAATCGGCGGTCGTCGTCGATAATGTCGACCGGGTCCCAGGAGACGTTCCGGTCGCCGAACAGGGCGCCGATCCGCTCCCGCGCGAAGGCGGTGTCCGGATAGACGCGGATTTCCGAACCGGGCGGCGGCACGAGCATGGTCCCGTCATAGCGATCCGGCACGGAGAGCGTGCCCTCGATACTCGCGGAGCCCACCTGATGGATATGTGCGGCCTCGTCCGGGTTGAAGCTCGCCTGCATCACATGCCGGCTGGGCAATGGCTCCGGCGGCAGGCCGGATGTCGTCTGGCATGCGCCCACGGACAGGACGAAAAGAGCGGCAACCGCCCCGCGAAGTGCCGATTTCATCGATCCCCTCCAGCCTCCCGATTGAGGCCGCCACAATGCCAGTCCGCCCTTGTCGCGGCAAGCACGGTCATCGGCATCCATGGGCATACTTCAGCCAGACGCCACAGGGACCCGGCCTGACGGTTCGCCTCGCCAGGTCAGGCGGCGAGCCTTGAGAGCTTGTCGGCCGCTGCGCGCAGCGGGCCGAGATGGGCCAGCGCGCCCTTGAGCGTGAGGCGCTGGGTCGGGGCGTGGAACGACAGGGTGGCCAGAAGCCGGCCCCGGTCGTCGCTGACCGGGACCGCCAGCGCGATCATGCCCTCCATGAACTCCTCGTCGTCCTGCGAATAGCCGCGCTTGCGGGTCTCCTGGAGGGCCTTGCGCAGCTTCGCCCGGTCCGTGATCGTGCGGCGCGTGCGGGGCTCCAGATGCGCGGCGTCGAGATAGCAGTCGAGCTCCACGTCGGAGAGCGTCGACAGGTACATCTTGCCGCTCGCGGTGCAGTAGAACGGCACCTGCGTGCCAACCGGGAGCTGGATGCGCAGGGGCCATTTGGTCTCCACGCGCTCCAGATAGATCATGGCGTCGCTGTCGGGGATGGAGATGTTGCAGGTCTCGCCGATCTCCTCGGCCAGCGCGTTCAGCACCGCATAGCGCGCGGTTCGGACATGGGCGGAAGAGAGCACATTGGCGCTCATCCTCTTCAGCCGCTCCGCAATGGTATAGGAGCGCCCGTCCATCTCGCGCTGCAGGAAGCCCTCCGCCTCCAGCGTGGCAAAGAGCCGGTGGATGGTCGCCTTGGGCAGGCCGATCTCGGCGTTCACATCCGTCGGCGTGACGGGAATGCCGGCCTTCGCCACCTCCTCCAGCACAAGCAGGAGACGCAGATTCGTCGGAATGGTGCCCGTCCTGTCTTCCGTCGTCTCGGCAGCGGTCAATGGTCCAGCTCCTCCATCCTCGCCCCTACCGGACCGGCAGGAGCATGCTCGCGAGCTCCGGCGTCAGCGCCACCGCGATCCAGACGGCCAGCAGGGCAACCAGATAGAACGTTGCATATTTCAGGAGGTGGAAATAGGCAATGCCGGTGACGCTGCTCGCCACGTAGAGATTGAGGCCGTAGGGCGGCGTGATGAAGCCGATCGACGCGCCGACGAGGAAGATCACCGCGAAGTGGATCGGGTCCACGCCCACCGACTGGGCGACGGGGGCGAGGATCGGCGCGAGCACAATGGTCACGGGCAGGCTTTCCAGGATCATGCCGGCGACGAAGACGATGGCCATCGCGGTGAACAGCACGGCGTGATAGCCGCCCATGCCGGTCACGAAATTGCCGATGACCTCCTGCGCGCCGAGCAGCGAGAGGATCTGCTGCATGACCACGGAGACCGCGATCAGCGGGGCGAGAATGCCGGTGATCTGGGCGGAGCGCATGGTGATCGACGGGATCTCCAGGGCGCTGAACCCCTCCACCGTCAGCATGTCGAGGACGCGCTTCTCCGTCACGGGGCGATCATGGCCCGGCGCGCCCATGAGCCGGTGGAGCGGTGCGCAGACGAGCCCGACAATGACACAGAAGCCGACCGTCACGCCGGCCGCCTCGGTGGGCGAGAACTTGCCCGTATAGATGCCCCACAGGACGAGGCCGATGGCGAAGAAGCCGAGCCAGGCGCCGAGCGCCGTCTTGAGAACCCGCCCGGGCTGAAGCGCGATCAGATGGCCCCAGCCATTGCGGCGGCACACGACCCAGCAGACGGTCTGCATGGCCGCGACCATCATCGCTCCGGGGACGATGCCGGCCACGAACAGGTCGGAGATCGGCAGGTTCATCATGTAGCCGTAGACAATGAAGATGATCGAGGGCGGCACGATGATGCCGACCGTGCCGCCGGCCGCCGCGGTCGCCGCGGAGAAGCGCGGATCGTAGCCGCCCTTCACCATCTCCGGATGCAGCATGGCGCCGATGGTCGCCGTGGTCGCGGAGTTCGAGCCGGAGATCGCCGCGAACAGGCCGCAGGCCCCGATGCTCGCCATGCCGAGCCCGCCACGCAGCCAGCCGAGGCAGGAATAGGCGAAGTCCGACAGCCGCCGTGCGATGCCCGACCGGTTGATGAGGTCGCCGGTGAGGATGAAGAGTGGCATGGCAAGCAGCGCGAAGCCGTCTGTGAAGACGTCGGAGAGCGCCGCCCCGATATTGTCGAGCGTCATGCCCAGCACGAAGCTGCAGCCGATCACCCAGTAGGCGATCACCAGGAAGACAGGCACGCCGAGCATGAACAGGCCGGTCACGCCGAGCGAGATGAGGGTGATCCAGGTCGCGTCGGTCATCCCCACCCCCCTATTCGCCGCCGATCATGGCGGGCTTGAGAACCGCGACGCCGGCGCGGTAGCGCGCGATATCGTCGAGAAGGTTTTCCAGAACGCGCGCCGCCATGAGCAGGAAGGCGGCCGGAACGGACGAGAGCAGCCACCACTGGAGCACATTGTCGGTGCCGAGCAGGATCTGGAAGTTGGCCGCGGAGTTGGCCGCGACCCGCCCGGAGGTCACGATCACCACCCAGCACAGGCCGAGCCAGAGCGCCGCGTCGAGGAGCGAGCAGAAGAGCTGGCCGCCGCGCGGCAGGCTCATGCGGATCTCCGCGAAGGCGAGATGCGTCCTGAGCCGCACATTATAGGCGCAGCCGAACCACGTCATGATGAGGAACAGATAGGGCGGCAGCGTCGTGGACCATGCCGCCTGCTCCGACAGCACGAAGCGCCGGAAGACCTCCACGAAGATGATGCCCGCGATGACGAGATAGCTCCACACCATCACGGTGCGTTCCAGATGCCGGTCGATGAAGGGCACCAGACGGTAGAGGGCGAGAACGAGCGCACCGCCGACCAGCGTGACCGCAAGCCCCAGAAGCCAGACGCCGTCGGCCCCCATGGCCTCGCTGATCGCCCAGGCGTCGTCCGACAGGAACGCGCCGACGATGTCGCCGGCTTCCGCAAAGAGTTGAGTGAGCGGCATATCGATGAGCCTCCAGCCCGGTTCGCCGTTCGTGCTGTCAGGAGGACTGGCGGGCGGCCCCTTCCCTCTCCGGGTGGAGGCCGCCCGCCTGTCGGACGGGACCGGTCAGGCCGACCGCCACCAGCGGCGGGGCTCGACATTCTCCGGACGCATGTCGGCGGGCACCTCGCGCGCCACCTCCGAGATGGTCTTGTAGGTGTCGATGCCGCCGGCCCACTTGTCGAGGCGCTCGCGCCAGGCCGCCCAGGGCTCCGGATTGTATTGCGGCGAGCACATCTCCTCCGCCGTCCTGATCTCCTCGTCGGAGAGGAAGGCGGGGCGGACATTGTATTCCTCGAACAGCGTGCCCGGCAGCTGCGGGTCGGAGAAGCCGACCGTCTTCACCAGGGCCGCCTCGTTCGCCGCCTGCACCTGCACCTGCGCCAGATAGGCCGATTCCATCACCGCGTCCTGGAGGTGCTGATCGAGGCTGTCGAACACCTTGGCCGACATGGAGGTGTGCTCGGTGCCGCAGAAGAAGCGCAGATCGACCGACTGGGACACGACCGGCGACATGTTGGCGTAGGCCACGGCGGAAGCCCAGGTCTCCGCGCCGTCGATCAGCCCCTGCTTGAGGCCGTCGAGCGTCTCCTCCCAGGCGATGGGCACGGGGTTGAGGTTCAGGAGCTGCATGGCGATGCGGCCGAGCTGGGTGCCGGTCACGCGGTTCTTCGTGCCGAAAAGCTGCTCCAGCTTGGTGACCGTCGGCTTGTCCTGCCAGCCGAGACCGAGCTGGATGCCGCGCAGCTCGCAATGGGAGAACAGGAACTTCAGCCCGTGGCGCTTCTCCAGCGGATCGCGCAGCACCTTCTGGCTCACCGGGCTGTAGAGGAAGTGATATTGCGACGCCCGGCCCGGGAACATGTAGGCATAGTCGAGAACGTTCAGATAGGGCGCGCCGCCGGCGGAGTTCTGGGTGGAGGCGGCATAGATGTCGACGATGCCGAGCTGGGTCTTCTCCACGCAGGACAGCTGGCCGCAGATCTGGTTGTCGCCGATGAACTCGATGCGGATCTCGCCATCGGTGCGCTCCTCCAGATCGCGCGCGAACTCGAGGCACCCCGCCCGCTCGATCAGCAGGTTGCGCGCATTGAAGCCGGAGGCGCCGAATTTGAGCGTGTGCCTGGCCTTCTTGGCGAAACGCTTGTCGTAGGTCGACTCCGCGGCCCGGGCGAGCGAATCGAAGCTCATGGCACCGGCGAAGCTGCCGGCGGCAAGCAATGTCGAGGTGACGCCGAACTGCCCGGTCAGCCTGAACAGGTCGCGTCGGGACAGGTGTCCCAGCTTGTCTGTGATCTTCACGGTTTCCTCCCATATGTTTTATAAAATGAGACTTGTAGTCTCAAAAATTCTTACTATAGTTCCGCCGTAGAATTCAAGGCGCAAAACGCCGTGCCACGGGAGGCCAACGTCTGGAATGAGTGATCTGGAAGCTGACTATGTGATTGTCGGCGCCGGTTCGGCGGGCTGCGTTCTGGCCAACAGGCTGAGCGCCGATCCGTCGGTTCGCGTAGTGCTTCTGGAAGCGGGCGGAGCGGACACGAACCCCTGGATCCACGTGCCCGTCGGCTACTTCAAGACGATGCACAATCCCAAGGTCGACTGGTGCTACAGGACGGAGCCCGACGCCGGGCTGAACGGGCGCCGGATCGACTGGCCGCGCGGCAAGGTGCTCGGCGGCTCCTCCTCCCTCAACGGACTGCTCTATGTGCGCGGCCAGCAGGCCGACTACGACCGCTGGCGCCAGATGGGCAACGAGGGCTGGGCGTTCTCCGACGTCCTGCCACTCTTCAAGCGCGCGGAGGACCAGGAGCGCGGGGCCGACGACTATCACGGCACGGGCGGGCCGCTGGCCGTCACCGACATGCGCCTGAAGCGGCCGATCTGCGATGCCTGGATCGAGGCGGCGCAGAACGCCGGCTACCCGCTCAACGAGGACTATAACGGCGCCTCGCAGGAGGGCGTTGGCTATTTCCAGCTCACCGCGCGCAACGGCCGGCGCTGCTCGGCCGCCGTCGCCTATCTGAGGCCCGTGCGCAACCGCGCCAATCTCACGATCCTCACCCGTGCCCACACGACGCGGCTCATCCTCGATGGCCGCCGGGCGACGGGGGTGGCCTATCTCGGCCGCGACGGGCGCGAGCGCACGGTGCGCGCGCTGGGCGAGGTGATCGTCTCCTCCGGCGCCATCGGCTCGCCCCATCTCCTCATGCGCTCCGGCATCGGCGAGGGCGACGCGCTCCGCCAGCACGGCATCGACGTTGCGGCCGACCTGCCGGGCGTCGGCAAGAATCTGCAGGACCATCTCCAGGCCCGCCTCGTCTATACCTGCAACGAGCCGACGCTCAACGACGAGGTGCGCAGCCTGGTCGACAAGCTGCGCATCGGGTTGCGCTACATCCTGTTCCGCTCGGGCCCCATGACCATGGCGGCGAGTCTCGCGACCGGCTTCCTGAAGACGCGGGCCGAGCTCGAGACGCCGGACATCCAGTTCCACATCCAGCCCTGGTCGGCCGACAGTCCGGGCGACGGGGTCCACCCCTTTTCCGCCTTCACCATGTCGGTCTGCCAGCTTCGCCCGGAAAGCCGGGGCGAGGTCAGGCTCGACGGCGACGACCCCCTCGCCTATCCCGCGATCCATCCGAACTATCTGGCGACCGATCTCGACCGGCAGACCATCGTGGAGGGGGTGAAGATCGCCCGCCGCATCGCCGGTCACGCGCCGCTGGCGGCCAAGATCGCCGGCGAGTTCGCGCCGGGCGAGGACGCGCGCAGCGACGCCGAGCTCCTCGAGTGGGTGCGCGACACCGCCACCACGATCTATCACCCGACGGGCACCTGCAAGATGGGGCGCGACCCCATGGCCGTGGTCGACCCGCGCCTCAGGGTCCACGGGATCGCGGGGCTGCGCGTCGCCGACTGCTCGATCATGCCGGAAATCGTGTCCGGCAACACCAACGCGCCCGCCATCATGATCGGCGAAAAGGCCAGTGACATGATCCTGGAAGATCGCCGAAGCTGAGACACGTCACACTCACCATTCCGGAAAGGCAAGGGAGGAACCGCGCCCCATGAAAATGACGACCGAAGAAGCATTCGTGAAGGTCCTGCAGATGCACGGCATCGAGCATGCCTTCGGCATTATCGGCTCCGCCATGATGCCGGTGTCGGACCTGTTCCCGGCCGCGGGCATCACCTTCTGGGACTGCGCGCACGAGGGCAATGCCGGCATGATGGCCGACGGCTTCACCCGCGTGTCGGGCAAGATGTCCATGTGCATCGCCCAGAACGGGCCCGGCATCACCAATTTCGTCACGCCCATCAAGACCGCCTACTGGAACCACACCCCGCTCCTCCTGGTCACGCCGCAGGCGGCCAACAAGACCATCGGCCAGGGCGGGTTTCAGGAAATCGAGCAGATGGCGGCGTTTGAGGACATGGTCTGCTATCAGGAGGAGGTGCGCGACCCCTCGCGCATCGCGGAGGTGCTGAACCGCGTGATCGGCAAGGCATGGCGTGCCAGCGCGCCGGCGCAGATCAACGTGCCGCGCGATTTCTGGACGCAGGTCGTCGATATCGCACTGCCGCAGATCGTGGGCTTCGAGCGCCCCTCCGGCGGCCGCGAGGCCATTGCGGAGGCGGCAAGGCTGCTCTCGGAGGCGAAGTTCCCCGTTATCCTCAATGGCGCGGGCGTCGTGCTCGGCAACGCGGTCGAGGCCTCAAGGGCTCTCGCCGAACGGCTGACGGCACCGGTCTGCTGCGGCTACCAGCACAACGACGCCTTCCCGGGCTCGCATCCGCTATCGTGCGGGCCGCTCGGCTATAACGGCTCCAAGGCCGCCATGCAGCTCATCGCCAAGGCCGATGTGGTGCTGGCGCTCGGCACCCGTCTCAACCCGTTCTCCACCCTGCCCTGCTACGGGATCGACTACTGGCCGGAGAATGCCCGGCTGATCCAGGTCGACATGAATGCCGACCGTATCGGCCTGACCAAGAAAGTGACCGTCGGCATCCAGGGCGACGCCGGCCAGGTCGCCGAGCAGATCCTGGCGGGGCTCGCCCCCGATGCCGGCGACGCGGGCCGCGGCGACCGCGAGGCGCTCATCCACCGCACCAAGTCCGCCTGGCTGCAGGAGCTCTCCTCCATGGATCACGAGGAGGACGATCCGGGCACCACGTGGAACGAGCGCGCGCGCAAGCGCCAGCCGAAGCACATGTCGCCGCGCATGGCGTGGCGCGCGATCCAGGCCGCCCTGCCGAAGGAGGCGATCATCTCCTCCGACATCGGCAACAACTGCGCCATCGGCAACGCCTATCCGACCTTCGAGGAGACCCGGAAGTATCTCGCGCCGGGCCTCTTCGGCCCCTGCGGCTACGGGTTTCCGGCGATCACGGGCGCGAAGATCGCCCGCCCCGACGTGCCGGTGGTCGGCTTTGCCGGCGACGGCGCCTTCGGCATCTCCATGAACGAGATGACGGCTATCGGACGCAAGGAATGGCCGCCCATCACCATGGTGATCTTCCGCAACTACCAGTGGGGCGCGGAGAAGCGCAACACGACGCTCTGGTACGACGACAACTTCGTCGGCACCGAGCTCGATCTCGATGTGCAATACGCAAAGATCGCGGAATCCTGCGGGGTCCAGGGCGTCCAGGTCACCACCATGGAGGAACTCACCGCCGCGCTCGGCAAGGCCATCGAGGACCAGATGAAGAACGGCAAGACCACCTTCATCGAAGCCGTCCTCAACCAGGAGCTCGGCGAGCCCTTCCGCCGCGACGCCATGAAGAAGCCGGTGCCGGTCGCCGGCATTTCCCGCGACGACATGCGCCCGCAGAAGGGCGCCTGACCCGCGCGGGCGGCGGGTCCCCAGAACAGACCAATCGGGGCCCGCCGCCGCTATCCCGGCCGAACCTTGGGAGGAAACGGCACATGAAAGCCTTGGAGGACATCGTCTGCGCGGCCCGGCGGTCGCCGCAGCGGATCGTGCTGGCGGAGGGCGAGGACGACCGCATCGTCGAGGCCGCCGCCCGCGCCGCGCACGACGGCATCGCCCGGCCCATCCTGCTTGGCAGGCCCCGCGTCATTGCCGAGGCCTGCCGGACGCTCGGTGTCGATCCGGATCTGTTTTCCCCGATCGATCCCGCCGCCTCCGACCTTGCGGAGGGCTATGCGGACGCCTATCTCGCCCTGCGCCGGCACAAGGGCGTCGACCGGGCGGCCGCGCATGCGGCGGTCACGGATCCCCTCGGCTTCGCCGCCATGATGGTGCGCATGGGCGATGCCGACGGAACGGTCGGCGGCGCGGTCGCGACCACGGCGGACACCATCCGCACCGCGCTGCAGATCATCGGGCGCGCGCCCGACGTGGAGACGGTGTCGAGCTTCTTCGTGATGATGCTCTGCGAGCAGCACCACATCCTCAAGGGGGCGCTCATCTTCGCCGACTGCAGCCTGAATGTGGAGCCGACCGTGGACGAGCTCGCCGATATCGCGATCTCGTCCGCCGACTCCTACCGCGCGCTCGTTGGAAACGAGCCGCGCGTCGCCATGCTCTCATTCTCCACGAGCGGCAGCGCGAACCACGAACGCGTGAGCCGGGTGGCCGATGCCGCAGCCCTCGTCCACAGCCGCAGGCCCGAGCTCAGGGTCTATGGCGACGTGCAATTCGACAGCGCCATCGTGCCGGAGATTTCCGCGCGCAAGGCGCCGGATTCGCCCATCGAGGGACAGGCCAACGTCCTCGTCTTCCCCAATCTCGACGCGGCCAATATCGGCTACAAGATCGCCCACCGGATCGGCGGCGCAAAGGCCATCGGCCCGATCCTCCAGGGGCTCGCAAAACCGGCGAACGACCTGTCGCGCGGTTGCGACGCCGACGACGTCTACTACGCCATCGCGGTGACGGCCGTTCAGGCTCTCGATCTGGCATGCGACGCGGCGAGGCCCGCCGTCTGAAGGGCCCCGCCGCTCGCACCGCGCGCTTGGGAGGGAGGGTCGCGCGGTTACTTCTTCATCATGGACTTGATCACGCCGACGACGATCATGAGGACGGCGCCGCCGATGCCGCCGCCGACCACGGCGATTTCAAGTTTCTTGTTCGCAGTCTCGCCGGCCATTTGTCCTCCGGGCTGACGGAGGCGGCATCAATGGCGCAAAATGATGCGCCGGGCAAATGCAGTACCGGCAATCGGAACCCCTCGCTTTGAGTTTGTCGGCGGCCGGGCGTAGACATGGGCGCAGGCAAACCAGGGACATCATCCGTGCCGCCGCCTGCGTCACCCGGCCTTCCGTTGAACGAGATCGATACCCCCGCGCTGGTGCTCGATCTCGACGCCTTCGAGCGCAATATCGGGACGATGGCCGCCTCGCTGGCCGGCCTGCCGGTGACCCTCAGGCCCCACGCCAAGACCCACAAGTGCGCGGCCATCGGCAAGCTGCAGATGGACCAGGGCGCCCTCGGCCTGTGCTGCGCCAAGCTGTCGGAGGCGGAGGCCCTGGCGGCGGCGGGGCTCGACCGCTCTGCCGTCGCGACAATGGTCCGCGCGGTCACCAGCGGCGCGTTCGTCGGCGAGTACTTCGACGGCAACGACCGCATCGACATGATCCTGAAAGCGCCGCCGTGGAAGTCGCCGGAGGAGCTGGCGGCCACGCCGGTGGCTACCCCGCTCGCGGGTGTGCAGACGCTCGGCGAACTCGCCGGGATTCGCCGTACCGTCGGTCCCACGCAGCTGCTCCGCGTCGACGGCCAGCGCACACTGACGCTCAGCGTCACGCCGCCGCCGGAAATGACGGTGCAGGAAGCCCTGTCCGCGCTGCGCGACGGCGCCGGTCCGCAGTTGTCGGCGTTGCTGCCGGACGGCGTCAGCCTCCAGTACCGCGGCACAGCCGACCGGCTCGAGCGCGCGTTTCGTTC
>ENA-ORCW01000360-ORCW01000360.1-marine-metagenome-genome-assembly--contig:-NODE-360-length-33600-cov-3.633565_pt1 | contig 33600 bp, 31 predicted proteins | sample MGYA00237784_ERZ508517 | MGnify/ENA primary metagenome ERZ508517 (study PRJEB26187, sample SAMN06268979) | marine metagenome | isolation source: Tt ae E1 feedstock associated aerobic enrichment on... | reverse complement strand
TCGTCTTCGTTCCACTCGTAGAAGGGGAAGTCGACAATCCAGGCAAGCGCGAAGCGCTCGCGATCGACCAGGCCGAGCTCCTCGCCGGCGCGCGTGCGTGCCGCGCCGGCAAAGGCCGCGAACTTCTTCGGGTCACCGGCAGCGAAAAAGCAGGCATCGCCGTCTTCAAGACCGAGTTGGGTGCGGATCGCCTCCGTGCGCTCCGGGCCGATGTTCTTGGCGATGGGGCCGGCGCCTTCAAGCCCCTCGCCCTCCTTGCGCCAAAAGATGTATCCGAGACCGGGCTGCCCTTCGCCCTGCGCCCAGGAATTCATGCGATCGCAGAAAGCTCTGGAACCGCCGGTCTTGGCCGGAATGGCCCACACCTCGGCCTTCTCGTCATTGGCGAGAATGTTGGCGAAAACCTTGAAGCCCGAACCGCGGAAATGCTCGGACACATCCTCCATCTCGATGGGGTTTCTTAGATCCGGCTTGTCGGACCCGTATTTGCGCATCGCCTCGTCATAGGGAATGCGCGGGAACACGTCCGTCACCGGCTTGCCGTCGGCGAACTCTTCGAAAATACCGCGCATGACCGGTTCCATGGTCTGGAACACGTCCTCCTGCTCGACGAAGCTCATCTCCAGGTCGAGCTGGTAGAACTCGCCCGGCAGGCGGTCGGCGCGCGGGTCCTCGTCACGGAAACAGGGCGCGATCTGGAAATAGCGGTCGAAGCCCGAAACCATGATCAACTGTTTGTAGATCTGCGGCGCCTGGGGCAAAGCGTAGAACTTGCCCTCGTGCAGGCGCGACGGCACCAGAAAGTCGCGCGCGCCTTCGGGCGATGATGCCGTCAGGATCGGCGTCGAATATTCGGTAAAGCCCGCCTCGCCCATGGCGCGGCGCATCTCGGCGATAATCTTCGTGCGCTGGACGATGTTCTTGTGCAGCGTGTCGCGGCGCAGGTCCAGGAAGCGGTATTTGAGACGAATGTCCTCGGGATAGTCCGGCTCGCCGAACACCGGCAGCGGCAGTTCCTTCGCTTCGGAAAGAACCTCGATCGCGCGAGCGAAAATCTCCACCGCGCCGGTCGGCAGATTCGGATTGACCGTCTCCTCGGTGCGCGCCTTGACTTCGCCGTCGACACGGATCACCCATTCGCCGCGCACACTTTCGGCGATCTTGAACGAAGGAGAATCGGGATCAGCGACGATTTGCGTCACGCCGTGATGATCACGCAGGTCGATGAACAGCAGTCCGCCATGGTCGCGCACCCGATGCACCCAGCCGGACAGGCGCACATTCGCGCCTACATCGGATTTTCTGAGTTCGGCGCAGGAATGGCTGCGATAGCGATGCATGGTCATTTCATCCGTGTCTTGGAATTGGTGCTCGAGACAGGGTAGCGCCGTCCCGGAAGGTCGGCGCGAAAAACGCATGAGAGGTGCGATTTGTCAAGGTATCGGCTCTGCACCGCGACGGGTGCGCTCCGCACCCTAGACCTTTTCTTCCGCCAGAGTGGTGCGCGTGTCGTCGGTCTCGGTCCACCATTCGCCAAGCGCATCGATCAGTGACACAAGATTCATACCGGCCGGGGTCAGATCGTACTCAACCCGCAAGGGATAACCGTCGAAGACGGTGCGCTGGACGATGCCGGCCTGTTCGAGCTTGCGCAATTCGAGTGTCAGCATTCGGTGGGAAACCGTCGGATTGTCGCGCTGCAGCTCGCTAAAACGCTTGGTCCCATCCTTAAGGTAATAAATGAGCAGCGTTGGCCATCGTCCGCTCAGCACGCGCATCACCTCCTCGATGGGACAGCGCGAAACCAGATCTTTCATGGCAAGGTCCTGCCTGAGGTTACAAAAAAGTGCGTAATTTACATAGGAGCCTAACCCGCTAGGTTCCAGCCTCGCTGCGCAGCGTGATCACCGAGAAATCACGGAGAACGATAAATGGAACCGATTCTTGTTTATGGCTTCCCGGCGGGAAGCTCTATGGGGCTCGTTGCCGCGCTTGAATGGCTGGACAAACCCTATCGGCTATGCCGGGTCGATATGTTGGGTGAAATGCGCGAACCGTCCTATGCGCGCATCAACGCTCGTCACGAGACACCGGCGCTGATCACCGACGCGGGGATCGCATTGTCCGAAACCATGGCAATAGCCGCCTGGCTCGAGGCACGGGACGACGGAAGGCGGATCAGCTTTGACCCGCGCACGCCCGAGGCAGATCGCATGCACCAGCTCATGGCCTATATAAACACCGGATTCACGTCGGCCTTCGGGCCGCTCTGGGTTGCCATGGAGATGGAAGATCTCGATCCGCAAACAAAAGAAGCGCTGCGTACCTTCGGCCGCGAGGCGGTCATGGAGCGTCACGACAAGCTCGAAGCCATGGTGGGAGACGGGCCGTTTCTCGTTGCAGACCGCCCCACACTGGCAGACGGTCTTTTCGTCGGTGTCGCTCGCTGGCTGGATTTCCACGAGGTCGCCGCACCCGAACGCTGGCCTAAACTGACCGCCATCCGTCGGCGGATCGAAGCAGAGCCGGCCGTCGCCTACGCGCTCGCACTCGAGGACGGCAAGGACGCGACCGGCACAGGCGCTTGTCGGGGACATGTTCCGCTCAACGAGGTCATCGAGCGTTTTGGTACATAAGGCAATGTGGGCGGCGGCGCAGTTAAGGCCGCCGCCCGCGTCGCCCTTCATGCCGGCCCGCGCGACAAGCTGGGACGATCGGCCCGGCCCACTGGCACAAGAGAATTGGTACAGGACGACCTATAGCTCGATGATGAACGGTGCGATCCTGCGCGCCTCCCAGCACCGGGCCTTTCTGCCATGTCCAGCCTTCGCCCGCTGATTCCGCTTCTCGTCGCCGCAGGCATCCTGTTGGCGGGCAACGGACTTCAAGGCACGTTGATCGCGCTTCGCGGCGCGGCCGAAGGCTTTTCAGAAACCACGATCGGCCTGATGGGCAGCGCCTATTTCGCGGGATTTCTCATCGGCTGTCTTTATGTGCCGCATCTTTTGCGCGCCGTTGGTCATATTCGCGCCTTCGCCGCGCTCGCAGCCCTTGGCGCCGCCGGCGCGCTGTTTCTCGTCCTCTTCGTCGATCCGGTGGCATGGATCGCCGTGCGCTTCCTGTCCGGTATCTGCTTCTCCAGTCTGTTCACCACCATCGAAAGCTGGCTCAATTCGGCTGCAGCGAACACCAACCGGGCACGCGTACTGGCTGTCTACCGCATCATCGATATCGGCGCGGTCACCGGCTCGCAATATATGATCCCGGGCCTTGGCATCGACGGCTTCACCGCTTTCGCCGTTATGGCCATGATGATCACCTTGTCCCTGGTTCCCGTTTCAATGGCCGACCGTTCCAACCCCAAGCTACCGGCCGAGCTGCGTCTGGACCTCGCTGCCGTGTGGCGCATCTCACCGCTGGCCGCTTTCGGATGTTTCGCTGTCGGTCTCACCAACAGCGCCTTTCGTATCGTAGGACCGATTTACGGCCAGTCCATCGGCCTCAGCGTTTCCGAGATCGCCACCTTCATGAGTGCCGGCATCGTTGGCGGTGCGGTGATGCAGTATCCGCTGGGCGCACTCTCCGATCGTCACGATCGGCGGCTTGTCCTCCTCGGCACCACCGTCGGCGCATTCATCTGCGCCCTCGTTATCGTCTGGTTCGCCGACGACAGCCGCAATGCGAACATGCTGCTCGTTTTCCTGTTCGGCGCCTTCGCCATGTCCCTCTATTCGCTCTCCGTCGCCCATGCCAACGACCATGCGCAAAAGGATCAGTTCGTTCAGCTCGCCGCCGGCCTCCTGTTCTTCTATTCGTTGGGTGCGATGGCCGGTCCGTTGCTGGCATCGCTGCTCATGCAGCGTTTCGGCCCGCACGCGCTCTTTTCCTATACCTCCATCGTCTATGCCGCGCTTATGGCCGTCACACTCTATCGCATGAGCGTGCGCCCTTCCGTTCCTGCCGCCCGCCGCCGCCGTTTCGCGGCTCTTCTGCGCACATCGCCTGTCTTCACGCGCATGGCGCGTCGCAGCCGCAACCAGCGCCACGCGGATGATGGATGAGCAGCTCCGCAAACCGCTTTCTTTCCTTTTTGCGCTGCATGACCTAAAGAAGCAGAATGGACCTGATTACCAAGCAAAAAGACCTCGAAGCGGCGATCTCCGACTTCAAAAAATCCGATTTCGTCACCGTCGACACAGAGTTCATTCGCGAATCGACCTTCTGGCCCGAATTGTGTCTGATCCAGATGGCCGCGCCCGGTAGAACCGCGCTTATCGACCCTTTGGCCGCCGGAATCGACCTCAAGCCTTTTTTCGCGCTGATGGCCGATGAGAGCATCCTCAAGGTTTTCCACGCCGCGCGGCAGGACGTCGAAATTATCCATCATCTGGGCAATCTCATTCCGCACCCGCTGTTCGACACGCAGGTGGCCGCCTCCGTCTGCGGTTTCGGCGACAGCGTTTCCTACGATCAGCTCGTCTCCAAGATCACGGGAGCACGCATCGACAAGTCGTCCCGCTTCACCGATTGGCGTCGCCGCCCACTCTCCGACAAGCAATTGAGCTACGCGCTGGCGGACGTCACGCATCTGATCGACGTTTATCAGCACTTGAAAAACGAGTTGGACCGCGAGGATCGCGCCCATTGGCTCAATGAGGAGATGGCTGTCCTGACGGCGCGCGAGACCTATGACCCGCATCCCGACGATGCGTGGAAGCGGTTGAAGCTCAGAATCAAGAAGCCCATCGACTTTGCCGTTCTTCAGCGTGTGGCCGCCTGGCGCGAACGTGAGGCGCGCGAGCGCAACGTGCCGCGCGGGCGCGTCATCAAGGACGACGCAATCTATGAAGTGGCGCAGCAACATCCCCGCGACAGTGAAGCACTCGCCCGTCTACGCACCATTCCGAAAGGCTGGGAGCGCTCCGGTGCCGCTGCCGGGCTTCTCGACGCCGTCGCGAAAGCGATGGCACTGCCCAAGGAAGATTTGCCGCGCTTGCCGCGCCCGCCCCACGCGCCCGAAGGCGCTGCGGCTGCCGCGGAGCTTCTCAAAGTGCTTTTGAAACTGGTTGCCGATCGACAAGGCGTGGCACCGAAAATGCTCGCCTCCAGCGACGATATCGACCGCATCGCCGCCGAAGGTGAGAACGCCGAAATCCCGGCCATGTCTGGCTGGCGGCGTGAGGTTTTTGGCAAGGAGGCGCTGAAACTGGTGCAAGGCCAACTTGCGCTGCGCTTCAACAACCGCAAAATCGAAGTCTTCGAGCCTGTTGGCGCCCAGAGCGAAGCTGCGGAGTAGCACAGTCTATCTGGATACGCCTTGATGAAAGGCTCCGCTGCGGTCCGGCAACCTCAGCCCTCCGCCACTTCGAGCGCGAGTTTGAGCCCCGTCACCTTGGCGAGATGCCCCATGCGACCGACCGGACGCTCGCCCATGAGCGCTCTGTGCGACTTCGGGATCAGAAGCACGATGGTGCCATCGTCGCGCTTTTCCCATTTGAGCTTGGGAATGATGCCGGGCATCGAGGCCGTCAACAGGTAAATTACACGCAAAAGCCCGCCCAGAACCCGCGCGCGCTCCACATAGCGTGGCGTCGCAAGCTGGCGCATACGCGGAGACAGTGCGTCGTTGAACAATCCCTCATGGCGAAAAAGATTAGAGAGCGCGATAAAGGCGCGTCCCGGATGGTCGATGCCGATGAACGAACCGTGGGCGATGATGTTCAGCGATTGCGTGCCGCGATACTCGGGATGCGCCCGCCAGCCGATATCGGCCAGAAGACATGCCGCCTTGCGGTAGCGTGCCTCTTCTTCGGTTTCCTCGATGCCCAGCGCCTTCAGCGCTGGGCCGCTCCATTCGGCCAGTTCGCGCGCATGCGTTACCGAACGCGACCGCAACACGGCCAGCTCTTGCGCTGCCGAAAGCAAGGGATCGCGCCTGCGATCCTCCTCTTCCAGCAGCGAATAGAGATAGCCTTCACGTACGCCAAGGGCGGAGAAGATGATGCTGGAGGGGTTCGACGCCTTGATGATTTCCTGCAACACAGTCGCGCCATAGGGCAGCAGCGTGCGGCGGTTCTTGGAGATGTGGCTGATGCCGGCGAAACGGTCGACGCCATCGGCGACGCGCTTGAGAAAATCGACCGACTGCTGGATGTCCATTTCGTAATGGTGCATCACTTCGAGCGGATAGCCGGTTTCGAGCATGTGCAGGCGAGCGAGATTTCGCCATGTGCCGCCCACGCAATAGAAGGGACGCCCCGCTCCATCTTTCATCCACGGCGCGCGGGCCAGCTCATCGCGGGCGATGCGTGCCGCCCTGGCAACGGAATTCTTCGCCATCTCCTTCAGACGGAGACCTCCGAGCGGCAGGGTGATGCCGTCACCCATGCTATGCCCCTCGACCTCGACGAGTTCGAGACTGCCGCCACCCAGATCGCCCACGATACCGCTCGGCTCGTGGAAACCCGACATGATGCCGAAGGCCGAGTACTTCGCCTCCTCGCGGCCGGAAAGCACGCGAATGTCGGTTCCCAGAATTTCTTCCGCCCGCTGGATGAAATCCGGACCGTTCTTGGCCTCGCGAGCTGCAGCGGTGGCAAGCACATGAAGCGATTGCGCGCCGGCCTGCTCGGACAGCGCGCGGAAACGCCGGAATTCTTCGACCGCCCGCGTTACGCCCTCCGGATCGAGCTCCCCCGTGGTGACAATGCTTTTGCCCAGTCCGGCCAGCATCTTTTCGTTGAACAAAACGCTCGGAGAACGCGCAACCCCCTCGTAGATCACGAGGCGGATCGAATTGGACCCGATATCGATGACCGAAACGGGACGCCGGTCCTGAAGCCGGCCCTGAGATTCAGCTATGCCCAAGAGAAAGCGCTCGTCAGTCCGCTGGAGAACCGGCCTCGCCGTCCGCTTTCTTGCGCTTCTTGAACGCGGTGATCCGCTTCGGCGCATGGGACTTCAAGGCATTGCCACGACCGGATAGGCTCGGATTCGTCATGAAATATTCCTGAGCGTTGAACGGTTCTTCTCCCTCGTCGGGCATAATGCGCCGAGAGGTGCCGTCCGGCAATACTTCAAAGCTCTGCTGGTTGTCCATGATGTTTCCGAGCATAATTTGCCCGAGCACCTGCTCGTGCACAGTCGGATTGGTGATCGGCACCATGGTTTCCACCCGGCGGTCGAGATTGCGCGGCATGATATCGGCCGACGAGATATAGACGATCGCCTCGTCGGACGGCAGGCCGTGGCCATTGCCGAAACAATAGATGCGGCTGTGCTCGAGGAAGCGCCCGACGATGGATTTCACGCGGATGCGCTCCGACAGGCCGGGCACTTGCGGACGCAGGCAGCAAATGCCGCGCACCACCAGATCGATCTCTACCCCCGCCTGCCCCGCTTCATAGAGCGCATCGATCACCAGCGGATCGACCAACGAGTTCATCTTCATCCAGATTTGCGCCGGACGGCCCGAGCGGGCGTGTTCGATTTCGCCACGGATATGGTCGAGCAGCCGATTGCGCAGCGAAAAAGGCGACACCGCGATACGCATTTCTCCATCGGGCTCCGCGTAGCCGGTGATGAAGTTGAACACCTGTGCCACGTCACGGGCGATCTCCGGATCATCCGTGAAATAGGAGAGGTCCGTGTAGATCCGCGCGGTAATCGGGTGATAGTTGCCGGTGCCCAGATGACAGTAATTGCGTAACTTCCCCTCTTCGCGGCGCACCACGAGCGACATCTTGGCGTGCGTCTTCAACTCGATGAAACCGAACACGACCTGCACGCCGGCGCGTTCCAGATCGCGCGCCCAGCGAATATTCGCCTCCTCATCGAAGCGTGCCTTCAACTCCACCAGCGCGGTCACCGACTTGCCGGCCTCCGAGGCCTCGATCAGTGCGCGAACAATGGGACTGTCGTTGGACGTGCGGTAGAGCGTCTGTTTGATCGCCACCACTTCCGGATCCTGCGAAGCCTGACGGAGGAACTGCACCACAACGTCGAAAGATTCGTAGGGGTGATGGACAATGATGTCCTTCTCACGAATGGCGGCGAAGCAATCGCCGTTGTGTTCGCGGATGCGTTCGGGGAAACGCGGATTATACGGCGGGAAAAGAAGGTCTTCGCGCGGCACCTTCACGACTTCTGAAATCTGGTTTATCGCCAGTGGCCGTTCGAGAACGGTGATGCGCGTTTCGGCCACGCCGAGCTCGCTGGCCACGAAATCGCGAAGACCTTCGGGCATTTCGTTGTCGAACTCGATGCGTATCACCGAACCGCGGCGCCTGCGCTTTAGCGCGGATTCGAACAGACGGACGAGATCCTCGGCCTCTTCCTCCACCTCGATATCGCTGTCGCGAATGATGCGGAACGTGCCTGAACCGATCACCTGATAGCGCGGAAAGAGTTTGCCGATAAACAGGTTGACGACGTCTTCCAGCGTGATGAAGCGTACCGTGCCGCTGCGTTCGGGCAACTGTATGAAGCGCTTGAGCGCCACCGGCAGGCGAAGGAGCGCCGTCATCGGTTCCAGCTCGCCCTCGTGCTGCAGCTCGAGCGCGATGGAGAAGCCCAAATTGGGAATGAACGGGAACGGATGCGCCGGATCAATGGAGAGCGGCGTGAGAACCGGAAAGATCGCTTCCATGAAATGATCTTCCAGCCACCGCACATCGGCATGGTTCAATGCGTCGGCGCGCACAATGTCGATGCCTTCCCCGCTCAGAAGGGCGAGGAGCGCATTAAGACTTTCGTGCTGATCGATCTGCAGCCGCGCCACTTCGCGCAACACATGTTCGAGCTGCTCGTCGGGCGTGCGGCCGTCGGCGCTGCGCGTTGCGATCTGCTCGCGCACCTGGCCGGCAAGACCGGCAACGCGAACCATAAAGAATTCGTCAAGATTGTCGGCCGAGATCGACAGGAAGCGCAGGCGCTCCAGAAGCGGATGGTTTTCGTTCTGCGCTTCATCGAGAACGCGCCGGTTGAACTGGAGCCAGGAAAACTCGCGATTGACGAAACGGTCCGGACTGGCGCCGGCGATTTGACCCGCAGCACCCGCCTCCAGCGAAAACTCGTTTCGGACCGGCTTCAGTTCATTCATGATCCTGCTCGCGCCTTTTACCCAAATACTGTCGCGACTTACCCGCCGCCAGTCTATCTGGTGACATGGTTTTGCGACAGTTTCATATCATAGGGTTGCAAAGATGCAGTTTATGCTACAAACGCAGGCAACTTTCCAACGCATTCCAAGCGGGAGACGACGATGGCCGGATCAGCCATTCCCCATTTCCAGAACAGCAGCGGACACCGGGCAATCGAGATCGGCGTGAAGGAGTTCATGTGCGTCGGCGCGAATCCGCCTTTCGATCATCCGCATGTGTTCATCGACATGGGTGATGAGATCGAGCGGGTCTGTCCCTATTGCTCGACTCTTTACCGCTACAATCCGGCGCTGAAGGCTGCTGAGACGAAGCCTCAGGGCTGCCTTTTCGACGAGGCGGCCTGATCGGCCGACCAGGCCGATGCATCCCGCGCCAGCCACCACAATCGTTGGCGCCGGCATCGCCGGACTGACGACTGCGCTTGCTATGGCGCGGCATGGTGTTTCCACGCGCATCTACGAGCGTGCGAGCGAATTCCACGAAATCGGCGCAGGCCTTCAGCTTTCGCCCAATGCAACGCGCCTCCTGGCGCGGTTGGGCGTGCTCGACGCGCTTGAGGCGACCGCCGTGTGCCCGCAGGCCGTGGTCCTGAAGAAAGCCAAAACTCTCTCTCCCCTCGCCCAGATCCCCCTCGGAGCCGCCGCCGAGATGCGTTGGGGAGCCCCCTATCTGGTGGCGCATCGCGCAGACCTGCAGAAAGCACTTCTCGAGCGCGCGCAGAGAGAACCCCTGATCGAGATCGTCGCCGGTGCGCTTGTCGAAAGTGCCGCGTTTGACGAGGGGAGCGGCGTTCGCTTCCGCCTTGTGCGCGACGGCAGGAGGGAGGATGTCCGAACGCGGCTCCTGATCGCAGCCGACGGCGTCTGGTCGCATCTGCGCCATCATGTACGCAACGCGGTGCGCAGCCGTTTCACCGGCTATATCGCCTGGCGTGCAACGCTTCCGCTAGACGAAGCCCTGGCGGCAGGCAACGGGGCTATCGAGGCCGACCGGGTGGTCGCCTTCATGCACCCCAATTTTCATCTCGTAGCCTACCCCATCAGCGGTGGCGCATCGATCAATCTGGTTGCCATCCTACCGGGCACGGTACCGCTGACAAGCTGGACGCAGCATGCCGACGACACATTTTTGCGAAACAGCCTTGCCCTTACCAATCCGGTTCTGGGCCGGCTGGCCGCGCGTGCGGAAAATTGCTGGACTGCTTGGCCAATCCATGAGGTGCCCGCAACCGGCGCCTGGGCGCACCCTGAAGGAATGGTGTTGATCGGCGACGCGGCCCACGCCGTCCCGCCATTCGCCGCACAAGGTGCCGGTATGGCCATCGAAGATGCGGTCGTGCTCGCCGACCTGCTCGCTTGTCACAGAGGAGCGCCTGAAACCGCACTTGCCGCCTATGAGGCCGCCCGCAAACCGCGCGTGAACCGTGTCGCCCGCCGCGGCGCCTTCAATCGCTTCACCTGGCATGCCAGTGGCCCCGTCGCGCTTGCACGCGACACGATCCTCAAAGCGCGCAGCCGGGAGGCGCTGATGGCGGATTTCGACTGGCTTTACGGGTTCGATGCACAGATCGCCCCACAAAACTGATAGGGCCGCAGGCGCAGTTTCCGCTTCTGCCGCTTCGCGGATCTTCTGGTCATACGCGATGCGCCCCGTTCCGAACGGGTAACGCGGCGTATCGCTCTTTCCACTTTCGCAGAAGGGTTAGTGCAGAATCTGCGACAGGAACAGCTTGGTGCGTTCGTGCTGCGGACTGTCGAAGAATTCCGCCGGGGTGTTCTGCTCGACGATCTGGCCTTGATCCATGAAGATGACGCGGTTGGCCACCTGACGGGCGAAGCCCATCTCATGCGTCACGCAGATCATCGTCATGCCCTCTTCAGCCAGATCGACCATGGTATCCAGCACTTCCTTGATCATCTCCGGATCGAGCGCCGATGTCGGCTCGTCGAACAACATGATCCGCGGGTTCATGCACAATGCGCGGGCAATCGCCACGCGCTGCTGCTGGCCGCCGGAAAGCTGACCGGGATATTTGTTCGCCTGTTCGGGAATTTTTACCCGCTCCAGAAAATGCATCGCCGTGGCCTCGGCCTCTTTCTTGGGCGTCTTGCGCACCCAGATCGGGGCCAGTGTGCAGTTTTCCAGAATGGTCAGGTGTGGGAACAGGTTGAAGTGCTGAAACACCATGCCGACCTCGCGACGCACCTCATCGATCTTCTTCAGATCGTTGGTGAGTTCGATGCCATCGACGACGATTCTGCCCTTCTGGTGCTCCTCCAGTCGGTTGATGCAGCGGATCATGGTGGATTTGCCCGACCCCGAAGGGCCGCAAACGACGATGCGCTCGCCGCGCATCACCCGCAGATTGATGTCCTTGAGCACATGGAAATCGCCATACCACTTGTGCATGCCGACAATGTCGATGGCGACGTCGGTGTCGGAGATCTGCATTTTGCTTTGGTCTGCGTGGAGCTCATCGGCCCGGACGGCGTTTTCTGATGCCATTTGTTGTTTCCCCTTGGCCTAGCGTTTGTGGCCGGTGTCGAGCCGGCGTTCCATGAAGATAGAATAGCGTGACATGCCGAAGCAGAACAGCCAGAACACGAAGCCGGCAAACACCAGGCCCGTGATAGGAGTCTGTGGTGATGCCCAGTTCGCATCCGCAAAGTTCTGCCGCACGGCGCCCAGAAGATCGAACATGCCGATGATGTAGACCAGGCTTGTATCCTTGAACAGGCCGATAAACGTGTTGACGATGCCTGGAATGACCAGCTTGATTGCCTGCGGAAGGACAATGAGGTTCATCTTCTTCCAGAAACTCAGGCCCAGCGCATCAGCACCCTCATACTGCCCCTTTGGGATCGCCTGTAGGCCACCCCGGATCACCTCAGCCATATAAGCGGAAGCGAACAGCGCCACCCCGACCAGCGCACGCAGAAGCTTGTCGAACGTGGTGCCCGGCGGCAGAAACAGTGGCAGCATGACGCTCGCCATGAACAGGATGGTGATGAGCGGCACACCGCGAATGGTTTCGATGAAGACGACACAGACAAGCTTCACCACCGGCATCTGTGACCGCCGCCCCAGCGCAAGCAGAATGCCGAGCGGAAACGACACCGCGATGCCGACATAAGCAAGCACCAGTGTCACGAGAAGTCCGCCCCACAACGGCGTCGGCACCGGCCTCAGCCCGAAAGCTCCGCCGGTCAACAGGAAGAACCCGATAATCGGGAATACGACGAAGAGCAGGATGGCGTTCAGCCCCTTGCGCGGCACGCTGGGTACAAGCAGCGGCACCAGAAGCCCCACGAAGAGAAAGCCCGTCAAATAGACGCGCCAGCGCTCGTCCATCGGATAGCGCCCGAACATGAACTGCTGGAACTTCGCGTCGACGAATGCCCAGCATGCGCCCGACCAGCCTTCCGGCCGCACGCCGCCCTGGACCACGGTGGCGCAGACCGACCGATCCGAGCCGTTCCACTGGGCATCGATGAACGCCCACTGGATCAGCGGCGGCACGATCATGACGATCAAGGCGATGCCGAAAATCGTGAAGATGGTGTCCGTAAAGTTGGCGAAGAGGTTTTTGCGCAGCCACGACACGGGGCCGTGGTCGGAGACCGGGGGCGCCTGATTGGCCACCATCTCGGCGCGGACGAAGGAAAGATCGTGTTCTTGCATCTTACCGCTCCACCAGCGCCATGCGCGCATTGTACCAGTTCATCAACGCCGCCGTTCCCAGGCTGAGCCCGAGATAGACGACCAGCCAGATCGCCACGACCTCAATCGCCTGACCGGTCTGGTTGAGTGTCGTGCCACCCGTCGCGACCAGGTCGGGATAGCCGATGGCTACGGCCAGAGACGAATTCTTCGTCAGATTGAGATATTGGCTGGTCAGCGGCGGAATGATGATCCGCAGCGCCTGCGGGATTATCACCAGCCGCATGGACTGTCCGGATCGCAGGCCCAGCGCCTGCGCCGCCTCGCTCTGGCCGTGACTGACGCCGAGCACCCCAGCGCGCACGATTTCGGCAATGAACGCCGCCGTATAGAACGAAAGCGCCAGATAGAGAGCCAGAAATTCCGGCCGCACCTGAATGCCGCCTTGCAGATTGAAGGTCGAAAGCGCCGGAAATTCAAAGCTCAGCGGCAAGCCGGTGACGATGAAAGCCAGAAGCGGCAGACCGACAATCAAGCCGGCACTCGTCCAAAACACCGGAAATTGCTCGCCTGTCGTCATCTGTCGCTTGTGCGCCCAACGACGCACGAAAAAGGCGAAGACGAGCCCGAGGACAAGGCCGAGCAGAACCAGCCAGGCTCCCTCTCCCCACAGGAAGCGCGGGAAATAGAGGCCGCGACTGTTCAGATAAGATCCGAGCGGCAGGTCGATGCTTTCCCGCGGCGATGGCAGCACGGAAAGAACGCCGAAATACCAGAAGAAAATGACGAGAAGCGGCGGAATGTTGCGAAACACCTCGACATAGACGAGGCAAATCCGGTTGATCAGCCAGTTTTTCGATAAACGGCCGATACCGATGATGAAACCGATGATCGTCGCTGTAAGAATCCCGATAATGGCGACGCGCAGCGTGTTCAGGAACCCCACGAAGAGCGCGCGGCCATAGGTGGAATCGGACGAATATTCAACCAGGCTGTCGCCGATGTCGAAGCCGGCCCGCCCCTGGAGGAAATCGAAACCGGAAGCGATGTTGGCACGTTGAAGGTTGGCTGACGTATTGCCGATGATCCAGTAGATCAGAGCGACCAAGCCAGCGAAAACCAGGACTTGATAGGCAATTCCTCGAACGCGCGGATCATAGAACAGCGGCACACGAGGCGCCGCGCCCTCCACAGTTGATTGCGGGGTGGCCATGGCTATCCTCACCAGGAATGGCGAAAGGCGGCGTGAACCGCCTTTCACGCATTATGTTGACGGAAACCGATCAGCGGATCGGCATACCGTACTGAAGGCCACCCTTCGTCCAAAGAGCATTGATGCCGCGAGAGATCTTCAGTGGGCTGTCAGCCCCCACATTGCGTTCGAAGATCTCGCCGTAATTGCCCACATGCTTGATCGCCCGCACGGCGAAATCGTTGGTCAGGCCGAGATCGGTGCCGAGCTTGGAGCCGTCTTCCGTGCCGAGCAGACGACGGACCTCGGGGTTGTCCGAGTTCATCTTCTCCTCGAGATTGGCCTGGCTCACGCCCAATTCCTCGGCGTTCACCAACGCGTAGTAGACCCATTTGACGATATCCAGCCACTGGTCGTCTCCATGACGTACCACGGGACCAAGCGGCTCCTTGGAGATGATCTCCGGCAGGACGATGTGATCGTCAGGATTGGTGAGGTTGAGGCGCACCGCATAAAGGCCGGACTGGTCGGTCGTGTAAACGTCGCAACGTCCGGCATCGTAGGCCGCGTTCACCTCTTCGAATTTCTCGAAAACAACAGGGCTGTATTCCATGTTGTTGGCCTTGAAATAGTCGGCCAGGTTAAGCTCCGTCGTGGTTCCCGCCTGCACACAGACTGCAGCACCCGAAAGCTGAAGCGCGGAATTGATGCCCTGCAACTTCTTCGCGTTGATCATGAAACCCTGGCCGTCGTAATAGGTTACGCCGGCGAAGTTGAGACCGAGGGCCGTATCGCGGCTGATGGTCCAGGTGGTGTTGCGCGAAAGTACGTCGACTTCGCCCGACTGGAGCGCGGTGAAACGGTCCTTCGCGGAAAGCGGCGTGAACTGGACGGCTTCGGGATCGTCAAAGATGGCGGCGGCGACGGCGCGGCAGAAGTCCACGTCAAGGCCCTTCCAGTTGCCTTGGTCGTCGGGTGCGCTGAAACCGATCAGGCCGGTGTTGACGCCGCACTGGACGTGGCCCTTCGCCTTCACATCATCCAGCGTGGCTGCGGAAGCCGGCACGGCAAACATCGCGACCGCGGCCGAGCCGAGCAACGCTTTGACAAAATTTTTCATAGTTTCGAACCCTTTTTTCTGTGTTCGGGCTTATCCCCTGACATTTTCAGTGCGGAAGCAGGCGAATGAACCAAACCGGACACTCCAGGACGGAGCATCGGTCCCAAAAGGCAAGCGGACACGCGCTTCCTCTCCCACGCACTGGTTCCATCGAATGCCATAAATCTCTTTGGGTCAAGAGCCAAAGACCCTTGCTCCAGAAGCAATCTCGCCATCCATGCCCGGTTGACGGGCCGCCGACAATGGCGTTCCATCCGAACGCCCTTCTGCCTCTTTTCAAGCCACTCTTCACAGCGTTTACGCGCTCTGGGCGCGTCCGCAGACAATCAAGCGATAAGGTTCCATGAACGACAAAAGCGATACTAAAGTCGGAGACAACACGCGGCTCGCCCATATGGGCAATGATCCGCGCGCTTTCCACGGTTTCGTAAACCCGCCGGTGGTGCATGCATCGACGGTGCTTTTCCCCGACGCCGAGACCATGGCTTCGCGCAACCAGAAGTACACTTACGGAACCCGCGGCACCCCCACCAGCGACGCGCTCGCCGCGGCGATGAACGAGCTTGAAGGCGCTGCCGGCACCGTCATCGTGCCATCGGGCCTAGCCGCCGTCACCGTTCCCCTACTCGCCTTCCTGTCAGCGGGCGATCACGCGCTGATCGTCGATTCGGTCTACCATCCAACCCGGCATTTCGCCGACACGATGCTGTCGCGCCTCGGTGTGGAGGTGTCCTATTACGATCCAATGGCGGATGCGGGCATCGCCGCATTGATGCAACCCAATACCAAAGTGGTCCTCACCGAGGCGCCCGGTTCCGGCACGTTCGAGATGCAGGACATTCCGGCCGTCGTCGAGGCGGCGCACAAGGCCGGCGCCATCGTGATGATGGACAACACATGGGCGACACCCCTTTTCTTCCGCCCGCTCGACCACGGTGTCGACATCTCCATCCAGGCATCGACCAAGTATCCCGGCGGCCATTCCGATGTGCTTCTGGGCACGGTCTCGGCCAGCGAAGCGTGCTGGGAACGGCTTTTGGAAACCCACGGAGCTCTGGGCGTCTGCGCGGCACCGGACGATGTTTATCAGGTGCTGCGTGGTTTGCGCACCATGGGCGTGCGGCTGGAACGCCACCAGAAGAGCGCGCTGAGCCTGGCACGTTGGCTGGAGGGACAAGAGGGCGTCGCCCGTGTCCTTCACCCCGGGCTCGAATCGCATCCCGGCCATGCGATCTGGAAACGCGATTTTTCCGGTGCCAGCGGCCTCTTTTCCATCGTGCTGGACGGCGGCGGCCAAAAACAGGCTCACGCATTCCTCAATGCGCTAAAATATTTCGGCCTGGGCTATTCCTGGGGCGGCTATGAGAGCCTTGCCGTGCATGTACAGCTAAACGACCGCGCCGTGGCGCAAGCACCGGCGGAAGGTCCGGTGATGCGCCTGCAAATCGGCCTTGAAGACACAGCGGACCTCCAAGCCGACCTGACCCGCGCCCTTGCCGCAGCCTCAAACGTCTGAGGCTGACGGCGGCAACCGGAGACCTGGCGCGTACACGCTAGTGTCACGCGCGCGGCTCGGCGCTGGTGGGCCTTTCGCAAGAACTATGCGGTGCGGATGGCATGACAGCATCCGCCCCCGATGCCGCCATACGCTTGATATTTTTGCCGCTGTCTTTGAAGTTCTGCTTCCTAGGGCACTCCCGTTTGCCGCTCAGGCGATGCCTGCACGATGCCTATGCGATGCGAAGGAACAATGCCATTTCACCGTTGATGCGGGCGAACGGTTCAGCTATGAAGGCGGCGTGTTGGCGCTTTGCCGCCCTCGCAACGGCCGGCACCCGTAGCTCAGCTGGATAGAGCGCTGCCCTCCGAAAGAAAACGTGCAGGACATCGGGTGACCGCAAATAGAAATGAAATCAACCGCTTAAGGAGATCACAAGAACAGGAATCCGCGCTAACTCACCAAAAACTCACCAGGCAATTTCGGGTTTTTGGATGGGATTGGCGCCAATGTCAGAACTGGATTGAGGGAAAGTTTCTGGGATGTTCCCACGTGATCCGACGGCTTCAGCTTGGTGTCCCAGACGGGGCGACAAACGCTGTTGACGGTGACAGGATACACAAGTTACTCAACGAATAGGCACCCGTAGCTCAGCTGGATAGAGTGTCGGCCTCCGAAGCCGAAGGTCACAGGTTCGAATCCTGTCGGGTGCGCCACCCTCCCAAAAAATAGCTACACATCATGAAAGTTCGTGTTCGGTAGAACGTAGTGCGGCTCTCGTGTGCTCGGCTGTACAGGATAAACTGTCATTTGGTGCAGCGGCATATCGAAGAGATGGTCTGTTCACTACATCCCCGAAAGACACCTCAGGAGTGGTCGCTGGACCTGCGATCCATCGCGGATGTAGGATGTGATTACTTCAGCCTATTCGATCTTGGTGGTCACCGTAAGAATGGTGGCAAAGGCCGCAGCCCGGCTACAGAAGCTATTGTTCACCTTCCAATCTTCCATATCGCGAGCTTCTCACTTCCAATTAGCGAAAGGTTGACTTCCAATCAGCCGAACTTGATAGTTCCAACTGTCCGAAAGATTCGGGGATGGGATGTTCAAACGGTTTGTCGAGCGGCGGGCGGAAGAAGCCCTTTCAGATACGCCTGTAGTGTTGATCGTTGGCCCTCGCCGCGCCGGCAAGACCACGCTAGTTCGAGAGGTGGGAGAGCCCAGCCGAGCCTATATCACGCTTGACGACCAGACAGCGCTCGAGGCAGCTCAGTCTGATCCAGCAGGCTTTATCCGTGGCCTTGACCGGGCAACCATCGACGAAATCCAGCGCGTGCCAGACTTGCTGCTGGCGATCAAGAAGACGGTCGATGAGGATTATCGTCCGGGTCGGTTCCTGCTGACTGGCTCGGCGAATGTGCTGACCCTACCGAGGATTGCAGACAGTCTCGCCGGCCGGATGGAAACCATCCAAATGTTGCCGTTGGCACAGGCTGAAATCGAAGGCCGGACACCAACCTTCTTGGAGCGCCTCTTCGAGGGAGAGCTGAAAAAGGCAGACAATGCGATCGTCGGCGGCGATCTCGTCCGCTCCGTTCTGCTCGGCGGGTTCCCTGAAGCGATCGCCCGCGACAGCGAGCGGCGAAGGCAGGACTGGGCGCGGTCCTATCTCACCTCGATCCTCACTCGCGATCTGAGGGACATCGCCGATGTCGAGAAGCTCACGGAGCTTCCTAAGTTCGTGCGGCTGCTAGCCGAACATTCAGGCCAGTTGGTCAATTATTCGCAGTTCGGGGCCAGCATCAATGTCAGCCACAAGACCGGGCAGCGCTATGTCGGATTGCTCGAACAGGTATTTCTGATCGCGACGCTGCAGCCCTGGTTCACGAATGCGCTGAAGCGTATCGTCAAGACACCGAAGCTGCATTTCCTCGATTCCGGCCTGCTGGCGAGCGCGCGCGGCGTGACCTTCGACAGGGTGAAAGCGGATCGCGGGACGCTCGGCGCCCTGCTGGAAAGCTTCGTGTATTCGGAAGTGCTCAAGCTAATGACGGCCTCGGACCTGCGGCTGACGCCGCATCACTTTCGGGACCGAGATATGCGCGAGGTCGACATCGTGCTGGAGCGTGACAATGGCATGGTCGCCGGCATCGAGGTCAAGGCAAGTGCCACCGTCAGGTCTAGCGACTTCGCAGGCCTGCGGGCCTTGGCTGAGGCGTGCGGGGACCGCTTCGCCTTCGGCGTAGTCCTTTACGACAGCGCGGAAGTGGTACCGTTTGGGGATGGATTAGCGGCTGCTCCGATTTCAAGCCTTTGGGGGTGAACACAATGGGAGAATTTCATTTTGGAGTTGTTACGTTAGGCGCGATAGAAATTAGTGTATGTCCAAACCAAATCGAGCAACTCGCAGACTCTTGCAGTCCAAGAAAAACAAGAACGCAACAGAATAGTGGTTGTTCAAAACAAAAATCTATTGGGAGCGAGATCAAAAATGAAGGCGTTTGATTTCGACGATCATCTTATCGGCGCATATGAGCGGTTCTCGCGCTCATTTACCACCATACGCTCGGACGATCTGCGCACCGAGATCGACGCTCAATATGGTGCGGGTCGGTTTTGGCCCGACGCGCTGCTGTCTTTGAATCCGCACTATCGCACCGATAGGAATGTCGACGAACTTGTCGCCTCAGGTGATCTCGATGAGGGCACCGGTCAGGTGTTCCGTTTTGGCGACTTCCCTATGAAATTCTATCGGCACCAAGCGGAAGCCATTGCAACGGCGAGAGCGGGTAAGAGCTATGTCGTGACGACCGGAACAGGCTCTGGGAAGTCCATGTGCTTCTTTGTTCCTGTGGTCGACGCAATCATTCGCGCACTCCGGGCAGGTAAGCCAAGGAAAACTCGGGCGATTATTGTCTATCCAATGAACGCGTTGGCAAATAGCCAGCTAAAGGAGATCGACAAATTCCTCAGTCAGTCCGGATTGCCAGACAAATTGAAGCCGGTTGTAAAGCGATACACGGGGCAGGAAAGTCGGGAAGACCGCGAGAAGATCGCCGCCGCCCCACCAGATATTCTCCTTACAAACTACATGATGGCGGAACTCCTTCGCATATTGTGCCTTGGAGTGAATGCGAAAGCGATGCAGAGCGACTCGATGTGCACAATGGATTTCTGTTGTCAGCGCTCTGGGATGCCGCATTTGATCGGGGGCTTGTAACCTTCAGTGACGACGGAAAGCCGGAGTTCTCGCCGCAATTGAGTGAGGCCGGGCGAAGAGAGCTCCGCTGGAGTTCCCCAATCCCGCTTACCGACGATCACCGATCGAGGCTGTCGCGACATCGTGCGCGGGTAAGAACATCGGCTTAAGTTGCCAATGTCGGTTGGTTTGGGAAGCCTCAGGATTTCCAATCTCAGGCAATTTGCCTGCAGCGACGGATCGGCTAGTAACCCACAAAACAAGAAGCCAGATGCAGAGGATCATAACCCTCGATTCGCGACAGTGTCTCCTGTTGCTTTTCCAAAGCCGAAGCAATTGAGGCGGCGCCAAATATTGCTTGTAAGTTCAGGCTATCAGGTACGTCGTTTTCGTCCTGGCCATCATTCTCACGCGGCGCCATACCATGTTCCTTTACCGGTCCCGTGTTGGGTAATGTGGTTGGCGGCGACGAGTGATGCGAGATGCTTCTTGACTGTGTTGCGGTTGGCGCCGGTGAGTTTAACAATCTCGCTGATGGTGATGCGGCCGCGTTCTTTTATGGTTCCGATGATCTCAAGTGCGAGCTCCGGCAGCTTATCCATGACAATGCGCTCGCGCTCGATTTTCTTCTCCAGCCGCTGTTTCTGCTGTTGCAACGTGCGCAGGAAGTAGACCGTCCAAGGTTGCCAGTTCGGCTTCGGGTTGCGGATCGTGCGCTGGGTTTGGCGCAGAGCGCGATAGTATCCTTCCTTGCTGTTTTCGACGATGCTTTCGAGTGAGGAATAGGGAACGTAGGCATATCCGGCGCGCAGTAACAGCAGCGTAGTCAGGATACGCGAGAGCCGCCCGTTGCCGTCCTGGAGCGGGTGGATTTCGAGAAAGACGACCGTGAAAACGCCGATGACCAGAAGCGGATGAAGTGCTTTATCGCTGAATGCATCGCGGGTCCATTCAACGAGTTCTTCCATCAGGCGTGGGGTATCGAAAGGTGTGGCAGTTTCGAACACGATGCCAATTTCGTTTCCGTTCTCATCGAACGCGCTGACATGATTTGTGTTTGTTTTGTAGTTGCCTCGGTGGCGTTCGTCCTTGGCGCTGTGTGCCAGTAGGTCGCGGTGCAACTGTTTTATGTGATTCTCGGTGAGATCGATCGCCTCGAAACGCGAAAACACCATCTCCATGACTTCCGCGTAACCAGCGACTTCTTGCTCATCGCGCGTATCGAATTTCCTAATCTCGATATTGGTGAGCAACCGTTCGACGTCTCGGTCGGACAGCTTTGCACCTTCGATGCGCGTTGACGAACCGATGCTTTCAATCGTGGCAACGCGGCGCAGTGCCGACAGTCGCTCCGGCGCCAATGTGCCAAGCGCGCGCCAGGCTCCCTTGAACTCGTCGATCCCTGCGATAAGGGCGAGGACTTCAGGGGTGATCTCAAGGGAATCAGTTTTCAGGCCCATACCCAGAAAAATACCCAAAAATACCCGTAAGAGCAAGGGTCAAGGAACTACACCCAAAAATACATCCATAAACACCCGAAAATCGGCGAATTTGTACGCATTGTACAATGGCGCAGAGACAAAGCCCGTTGTCGGGCCGCCCACCTATAACTCACCACATTCTCACCACGATGAAGTGAGCGCTCAGACAATTCCGAGCAATATTAGTAGGGAAATACTGCTAAGTAATTGTAGTAGTAGTGAATTTTCGTATCAGATCGCATTTTTGGATATGGTCTTCGTACCATCTAATCCTCCGAAGGCAGAGGTCACAGGTTCGAATCCTGTCGGGTGCGCCAAATTCCGCCAATTACCCTCGTTAATACGCTGTAACTGCCGATGCATGTTGCAGAGGTTTGCGGCACGATGAGCGCCGCATCCAGCGCGAATGCGCCGCGCAATGTCTCAGACGGTCAATCTGCCGGCCTATCGCTGTTGGCAGTTCGTTTGCCAAAGCACCCATGCAAAAGAGCCTCGTCCGGAACTGACCGCAAAAAGTGCGCTATCAGAGCCGTTGCAGCGACAGCGAACATAAGCCGCCCGGCGAGCACACCGAGAACATCCGCGCCCAAAGCCACCACGATTATCGTGTCCTCGATAATGCTGTGCGCAAATCCCATGAAGACACATGAAATAAAGACTTGGCGAGATGAAAGGCGGCCCGATCGCGCCTCGCGGATCAACAATCCGCCACCATAAGATATGCCGAGAAACAAACCGACGGCAGTAAACTGCCCTGCTTCGCCCCTTATTCCGGCCAGCCGCAGTGCCGGAGCGAGGAATCTCATCAAAAGCGTCATGATGCCTGTCACCTTCAATGCCTCCAACCCCCAGGCAAGGCTCAGTAGAATGGCGAGCATGTAGAATAATGCTTCCCCGAGCCCGGCGAAAAAACCAAACCAATCGTTAGAGACAACAGTCGGTGCCCAAGCCGGATCGACTGGTTCGGATAACCAGCCGGTGGCGGCATACACGTGGTGAAGGATCATTGCATAGGCGATGGCACCGGCAATTCGGATCATCGTGGTGATTGCAAAACCCGGCCCGGCCTTCTGGATGATCTTCTGTTCGATCGGCAGGCCATGCGCGATCAGCACAAGCGACGAAAATACCGTAATGTCGGCAACGCTCATCGATGTGACGGGAACCAAGGTAAAGATCGTCGCGATTGCGCCCCATATTCCCACAAGCATTCCGGTCAGCCAGGCGAGTCCCAATTCCGGTGGCAACCCGAAAAGTCCCATGATCGGTGCCAGCGCTGGGGCGGCCAGTTCGATCAACCCGGTTCGGGACATCACCTCGGTCACGATTGTGACCGGAACCATGATGCGCACGAGTTCCCAGTAAATCTGCAATGTTTCCAGGGTTTTGTGGGCGGCATATCTGAGCGCTGACATCTCGGTCTCCCAAACGGTTGCCGCGATCTTCTAGCCCAGTCCCATTCGCATTTATGGTCAAACTTTGCATGCTTTTGCAATTTTATTGCATATTGAAAATGAGACTTTTGGAGGTGCGGATGGACCGGATCGACCGGAAACTGCTGAACTTGATGCAACGCGACGCGTCGCGAACGAACGCCTATATGGCCGACGAGGTCGGCCTGTCTCCTTCGAGCTGCCTGCGACGGATTCGGCGCCTTGGACAGGCGGGCGTCATTGATCGGATCGTCGCGATTTTGAACCCCGCCAAGGCTGGCCGCACGTTGAGAGCGGTGGTGACAGTCGAACTAAAACGTCATGGAGAGCCGAATACGCGGCAGTTTCTCGATTTAGCGGCCAAAGAGGAAGCGGTGGCCCAGGCTCATGCGGTTACAGGAGAAGTTGATGCTGTCCTGACGCTACGGCTGCGCGATATGGAAGAATACGATGCACTCTGCGGTCGGTTGTTCCAAGACCGGACCAATGTTGCACGGTACTGGACAATGATCGTGATCCGTACCGCCAAAGACGAAACAGCAATCCCACTGTAACAGGTTCGGGCAAATGCATGTCCAAGGACCGCACTGGCCCGGAAAAGACATTTGTCGTGTGGAGCCTGCATGCCTGGGATGGGACGGCGGATCTGACGTTTCAGCCAAAACCTGACGGGCCGATCGCGGCTCCAGATCGACGCTCAACGGTGTAGAACCGCGAAACGTGACCATGCGTGGCTTCTGACTTTTATCCGATGCGTTGGTGCCCGTCCTCCAATCCATATTGGAGAGATTGGAGCAGACATGGTTTTCATCATCGCCTGCCCCCGCGATCCAGCGCACGATCTCGCAGGCAATCCGCTGAACCGGCCGCCAATCCATAGGGGAGCATGAGAGCTGCAAGATATTTGAATCCTGGGCTCACGACCCAAGGGTTGCGAAATTCTCCTCTGCGGCAATATTAGGATGAAAATTCAATGCCTTCGCCGCATTTTGTTTGTTGCAAAAATCTGTGCGCACATCGCTATGAAGTTGGCCCTTACGCGCTATCCTGCAAGTTGCCGTCTTATCCATTGCCGGAAGGTCCTGAAAGCCGGACGATTTTTGCTGTCTGCCCAGCACAGATAGTAGTGACGCGTACTGCGCGCTGGCCAGTCATCACCACCGAACAACTGCACGAGGCGCCCATTGGTCAAGTAAGGCGCCGCATAAACAAGCGGCAACCAAGCCACGCCATGCCCGTCTAGGGCCGCGACCAACGTGAGAGCGCTGGGCAATCGGGTAATTCGCGTATGGCCCTGATGAGCCACACCATGATCGGCAAACCAGTTGGACATTTCCGTGTCTCGGTCTTCATCCAGTATCCATGGCAGCTTGGTCAGATCCTGCGGCGCCTGAACGGAGACGCTCTCAAGAACCGAAGGTGCTGCCACGACGACATCCCGCCCTTCGAGAAGCCTTTCGCAGTTCACCCCCGGCCAATTGCCGTCCCCGTGCCGGACGGCGGCATCGAAATCGCCTTGTTCGAGATCGTGCACCGTCGCGTCGGTATTAATACGCAGATCGATTTCGGGATGACGCTGCAGAAAACCACCCAGGCGCGGCATGAGCCAATGTTGGGCGAAATGCGGCGTCACGGTGATGTTGAGGATATTGTCGTCGCGTCGAAACCGGTCGATATCGCTGGCGATCGCCCTGAAGTTCCCCAGCAGACTGTCGGCCAGGTCCGCAGCTTCCGGCAGCATAACCAGGCGATTGCCGGATCGGGTGAACAATTTGCGCTGCAAGCGCTCTTCCAGCCCGCGCAGATGTTGGCTGACCGCCCCATGCGTTACGTTGAGCGCAACCGCGGCGGCGCCGACGGATCCGGTTTCATGAACCGCCACGAAAGCACGAAGCGAATTTAGCGGCAACCAGGCGATATCGACAGGTTTCTTCATAGTAGAAAAACTAACAAAGACACAGTTTTCCTAACAAGCCTCAAAAGGCCAAGAATGCTAGATTTCAATAACAAATCAAAGGAGATGGAATCGATATGGAAAACAGTTTTTCTAATTCTTATGCCAGAAACGTCTCCACCTGTCAGCATCGTGCATCCGGCATCGATCAAGAAGCAGTTCACCGAATTCGCCAACGGGGACGGTTCGAACGGGCGAAAATTGTTCGTCGGTGCTTTGCAACACTCAGGCACCTTGCCACGGGAACTCCTCATGGCGGAGGTTTCTCATGAGCCGCGCAACCGACGAGGTGCACGCCTTCACGGCTCGCGCGACGGACACCGACCTCGATGATCTTCGTGCGCGACTGGCCGCGGCACGTCTGCCCGAAACCGAAACGGTCTATCGCTCGGCGCCCGGACCGCGCCGCTGGGAACAGGGCGTCCCTCTCGCCGACCTCATCGAGGTCGTAAATTACTGGCGCAAAGGATACGACTGGCGATCGTTCGAGGCGCGCCTCGAACGGATCGGCCAATTCCGCACGACCATCGACGATTTGGGAATTCATTTCCTGCACCGTCGATCCGCCCGCGCCGACGCCACCCCCCTGATTATGACGCATGGCTGGCCGGGCAGCGTCGCCGAATTCGCCCATGTCATGGACCAATTGGCTGACCCAAACGATCCGCAGGCACCTGCGTTTCACGTCGTGGCCCCGTCGCTGCCGGGCTTCGGCTACAGCGACCGACCGGTCGCCACCGGGTGGGGCGTCGGAAAAATCGCCGCTGCATGGGTGGAACTGATGGAAAGGCTCGGCTACCGCAGGTTCCTGGCCCATGGCGGCGATTGGGGCGGCGTCATCACGACACTCCTTGGCGGCCGGTTTCCTGACCGCGTTCTCGGCATTCACACGGTGCTCGCGCAGGCGCCATCGGGATTGACGACGGACGGGCTGACGCCAACCGAGCTCCAGTGGACCGAGGAAACCCGCGACTTCTGGCGCCACCGCGCGGCTTATGCGAAGCAGCAAGCAACGCGACCGCAGACCATCGGATACGCGCTTGTCGATTCGCCGGTGGGACTTCTTGCCTGGATTTTCGACAAGTTCGCCGAGTGGACGGATACCGAAGACAGCCCGTTCGAGACGATTTCCAGAGATCGCTTTCTCGACAACGTCACCTTCTATTGGTTGACGCGAACCGGCGCTTCGGCGGCCCGCATCTATCACGAGAGCCATGGCGGCGTTAACGCGCTCGACCCCGAACTTCTGGTCGACGTTCCTTCGGCTATCAGTATCTATCCCCGCGACATTGAGAAGTGTCCGCGCGCCTGGGCGCAGGCGCGATATCGACAAATCGTTCGATGGCGAACGCCCGAAACTGGCGGACATTTCCCGTCGCTGGAAGTCCCCGAATACTTTGTCAAGGATCTGCGGGAAGGCCTCGCGGCGGTACTGGGTGCCGACGATCGCAGGTCGTGACCTTGTCAACGCCGGCATGACAATTTGGAATTCTGCGCCAATCCATGCAGTCGAGCGGGCCAAACGTTGACTGTAGGTTGAGCCAAGACCGGGAGCCCGAACACATATCTCAAGATCTCCCGCGGCACGCCGGGATCTTTCGTTTTTGCGACAACGCTATGGAAGAGATCGGGCCATGGCAAAAGCCGGCATGCTGGTCATTGTTTGCCTTGGTCCGAACCTCGCCTTCAGCCACATGCCCAGTACTTCTTTGCCGGATAAAGCGAACTATGCCGCGTGTCGGACTTATTTACTCCTGTCTGTGACAATCACGACAGGTGGACGCGAATAGACCCAGCGGCGATCCAGAGATTCGGCATTCGCGCGCCTTTCCGCCCTACGGTCCAATTCGATGCGTTGCAGGCATTCCGCAAAGGCGTCGTTCTTGCGGGTAAAGCCGTAGGAACGACAGGTTTCCTCGTCGGCCGCACGTTGCTCTTCCGGTGTCATGGTTGCACAGCCTGTAGCCAGCGCGAACGATAGGATCATGGGGGCGAGAGCGTACCGCATTATCATACTCCAGAGGGCGCGCGGCCCAATACAGTAACGAGAGATGAAGTAATCATACATGCTGAACATCGACAAGCAGGACGCCGTTGCCGATCGAGGTCGCGATCTCAGCGCAAGGAAATGTTCCCTCTGGGCCACGCCCCAACATTCACTTCAATGAGAAAACTGTTCGCCCGACAGGTAAAGCCCCGCCCGACCAGGTTCATGGTGCGATCGCGACCGATAAGAGATTGCGAAGAAACAGCGCAGAAAAGCCAATGAAAACAAAGGCCGAAAACTAGGGGTGGCGATCCCGGCAGGATTCGAACCTGCGACCATCGGCTTAGAAGGCCGGTGCTCTATCCAACTGAGCTACGGGACCACGATGTGAAACGCGTGCTAGTGCGTCCACGGGGTCTTGCGGTCATAACGGAAATTGTCCGCGTAGGAAACCTTGCGGCGCTTGGGCCGGTGCGGTTCTTCCACCCGGAACGGTATGCCGCTGCGCTCGGCGTAGGCGATCGCCTCTTCCTTTGTTTCGAAGGTCAAGCGCACCTGGCTGTTCATGTCCGAGGAAGACGTGTACCCCATCAGCGGGTCGATCTTGCGCGGCACCTCGGGATCGAATTCGAAAACCCAGAGGCCGGTCTTGGCCTTGCCGGACTGCATGGCCGTTTTGGCCGGGCTGAATATGCGTGCAGACACGTTGTAAACCTCGTTCCCTGCAGACGTCCGAAACGCCGAAACAAGCAGCATGCCATAAATGAGCGGCATGCGGAAAGATGGTCGGAGCGGCAGGATTCGAACCTGCGACCCTCTGGTCCCAAACCAGATGCGCTACCAGGCTGCGCTACGCTCCGATCGTCCGATTTCCATAGGAGTTGTAAAAATCGAAAGCAAGAGGGCGAAACGCAAAATCGGCAATTTGCCTCAGCTCGATGCGTCTCGCAGGCAAGCCGTCAGATTTGACGCGCAAAAAGCCCGATAGATCTGTTCCCTTCTCTCGTGTCCAGGAAGTAATGCGACGCCCAGGACAATCATGGCTTGATCGAACTGGCCCCAACGCGGAAAATTGAGCAAGATCCTCGACGCCTTGTCCGACCTCGCACGGACATATGGCGCGTCGCTGTGCCATGTCTGTGTCACAGTGGCGGGCACCCGTCACAAGGCGGATGACCTTACCACGAAACGACGTTGGTGGTGCGCCGCGATCCCGCGAGATCTGATGACGTATCGGGTCGAACCATCGGGAAATCTGCGCCGATCCTCTCATCGATACGTCTCGCGTGCGACATTCGCCGATCATGTAAACGTCCCCGGCGCTGGTAATCTTGCATCAAAACCGTCGGTTCCGGTGTCAATCGCCCAACAGCAAAACGCCCGGACGTTCCGGTGGCGGATCGCTCGAGAAATTCCCGCAGGACGGTCGTTATTCGGGCGGGTTCGGCGTCTCGATGGTCACTTTGTCGGGCACATCGATATTGATGCCGCCGCTATCGCCGCCCCCGAGAAAGCCGCCGAAAAAAAGGAACCCGCCGAGGATCAACGCGACGACAAGACCGCCGGCGACAAACCAGCCGGCACCCCCGCCGCCGCCGGTGGTCACGACGGTTGTTCGTTCTTTGCGCTCATCGTTCATTTTGCGCTCCTTTCCTCTTGCATCGCTTCGGGAGAACAAACAGAAACGGGCGCAAATGGTTCCAGGGCGTTTCTTGGGCAGCAATGCGGCGATATGTCGGCTAAGATGCCGGAGCGCCCTCACCCGCCTCGATCGCACTCACGATCTCGGCGGCAAGCGGCCGGGTTATGCGTGTCTTGCGCTCGAGCGCAGCGCGGTCGATCGCATGCACCACCTGGATCGCACTCGAAAGCGATCGCTCGATCCGGCGCACGAGAAACTGCACCACATGCGGTTCTACGTCCACCTGCCGGTCGGCGAAAAGTTTGGTAATGACGCCGGCAAGCAGAAGGTCGTCGGGTTCGTCGATCTCCACCGTTGCAGCAGCCTTGAGCCTGGACAGGAGGTCCGGCAAGGTCACACCCCAGGCGCCTGGGAAACTGCGTGCGGTCAGAAGCATGGGCTGGCCACCGGCCCGGGCGGCATTGATAAGATGAAAGAGGCCACTCTCATCCACCATGCCATTGTCTGCATTGTCGATCAGGATCGGCCGCAAAGTCGCCTGTTCCACGGCATCCGCGTCTATTTCGTCAGGAGCAATTGCGACCGCCCCCGCCTCTTCCAGCCAGATCGCCGCGAGATGCGACTTGCCGCTGCCTGAAGGGCCCGCCAGAATGACAACCGGCGCTGGCCAGGAAGGCCAGTTCTCGATCAATGCTGCGGCGCGCGCATTGGCGGGCGTTACCACAAGGTCGTCGCGGGTCAACGCTTCTCCGGGAGCCAAATCGAGCGGAAGCTGGCGGGATGGCATGGCTGTCGTCCTAGGGTTTGCGCGTTCTGGCCGGCCGATCCGCGGCTTCCCCTTGCCCGCTGTATAGCGGCGAGGCGAGATACTGACCGATGGCGAAGCGCACAAGCACGGCAATGGCCGCCGCCGCCGGCACGGCAATCAAAAGGCCCGCGAAACCGAACAGATAACCGAAGGCGAACAACGCGAACATCAGCCAGACCGGATGCAGGCCCACGCTCTTGCCTACCAATTTGGGCTGCAAGATATTGCCTTCCAGGAACTGGCCGGAAAAAAAGATCGCCGCCACTGCCAGAACCCACCACCATTCGGGCCAGAATTGCACCACGGCGATACCGATGGACAGACTGAAACCGACCAGCGATCCGACATAGGGTATGAAACTGATCAGACCGGCGAACAGGCCGATCAAAAGACCGAAATTTAGCCCGACCAGCGACAAGCCAATGGCGTAGAAGATGCCGAGAATGATACACAACGTGCCCTGTCCGCGCACGAAGCCAGCCGTGGCCACATTGATGTCGCGGGCGATCTGACGCACCGTCTCCACATGGTTGCGCGGCACCCAGTTATCGACTTTCTCGATCATATGATCCCAATCGAGGAGCATGTAGAAGGCGACGACCGGCGTCACCACGAACAGGCTCGCCACATTGACGATCGCCACGCCCGAACTCCAGACCGATTTGAACAGCGTTCCCAGAAAGCTCGTCCCTTGTGCCAGGATCGAACTCAGATTGTCGCGCACGGCATCAGTTTCGCTGTTGAGAAAATTGTCGACCCACGCCGGTTCGAGCCGATTCACAAGCTCCTGAAGCCGCGTCAGATACTCCGGCAATCGGCTTGCGAAATCGGCCAGCTGCGTGCCGAGAACAGGCACCACGATCATCAGACCGAGCAACAGAGCAACCACGAAGCCGATCAGGATTACCACCGTTGCCGATACACGTGAAAGTCCCACCCCCTCCAGACGGTCGGCCACCGGATCCAGAAAATAGGCGAGCACCATCCCTGCCAGGAACGGCAGCAGGATGGAACTGAAGACATAGAGGAACAGGATGAAGCCCAGCCCCGCCATCCCCCAGAAGGCGATGTGGCGTGCCAGCGGCGGGCCTGCGATGGCCGGCCCGCTGTCCTTTTCAGTGTCCTTCCGCGTCACTTTCGGCATAACCACCCATATGCTTGATCCAGGCGACGAGATAGGCCGCTCCGGAAGCCACGGTCAAGAGCCCGGTGGCAACGATCAGGCCGAGCCGCACCGCGCCCGAGCCGTATGCGAAGGCCAATTCCGCCAGAACCAGCAGCGCCAGCAGAATCTGCACCAATGTATTGGCCTTGGACACGAACAGCGGCTTCATGGCCACGGGATGCCCCATCACATTGGCGAGCAGAACTCCGCCGATAATGAGCGCGTCGCGCGACACCACGGCAATCACCAGCCACAACGGCAGTTCCATCATATAACCGAGCACCACGAAGACGCTCACCAATAGCAATTTGTCGGCAATCGGGTCGAGATAGGCGCCCAGTTCCGTGCGCTGGTCGAAATGGCGCGCGATGAAACCGTCGACGCCGTCGGAAATGCCGGCGGCCAAGAATCCGGCGAACGCCCAGCCATATTCGCCCGTGAGCAGAGCGAACACGACGCCCGGAACAAGAAAGAAGCGCATCAATGTTATGGCGTTGGGTATCGTCACCGGTCTGCTCTCCATCTCGCCCCGTTGCGGTCCGACGGTTTTTCGGCGCACACTTATCGCAGGCTTTCACAGATTGTGGGAGACCGTCACGCTTTCAATAGGCCAGCTTGTTGATATCTACCGCCTTGCGGAAGCGCCCCCTTCGTGTCAGAAGCCGGGAAAAAGCGGCGGCGAGAACGAGATGGCTCAGGAACGCAAAAACGGCCTTACCTATGCGGATGCGGGCGTCGACATCGACGCGGGCAGCCGGCTCGTGGACAAGATCAAGCCCTTGGTGCGCGCAACGCGTCGACCGGGCGCCGATGGCGAGATCGGCGGTTTCGGCGGTCTGTTCGACTTGAAGGCAGCGGGCTTTTCCGATCCGGTGTTGGTGGCTGCCAATGACGGCGTCGGCACGAAACTCAAGATCGCAATCGAAGCGGGACTGCACGATACGGTGGGCATCGACCTTGTCGCCATGTGCGTCAACGACCTGGTGGTTCAAGGTGCGGAACCTCTCTTCTTTCTCGATTATTTCGCAACCGGTAAGCTTGATCCCGACCAGGGCGCGGCCATCGTTTCGGGCATCGCCGAGGGCTGCAAACAGGCCGGCTGCGCGCTCATCGGTGGCGAGACGGCGGAAATGCCAGGCATGTATCATGGCAACGATTACGACCTTGCAGGCTTTGCCGTCGGTGCGGCCGAACGGGACAAGCTTCTGCCCAGCGGCGATATTGCCGAGGGCGACGTGTTGCTCGGTCTCGCCTCTTCCGGTGTTCATTCCAACGGGTTTTCGCTGGTGCGTCGAATTATCTCCGATGCGGGGCTCGGCTGGGAGAACAAGGCTCCCTTCGCCCCGCAACGACGGCTCGGCGAGGCACTGCTGGAGCCGACACGCATCTATGTGAAGCCGCTCCTCACCACCCTGAAGGCCGCCTGGGGCATCAAGGCGCTTGCCCACATAACGGGAGGTGGCTTCCCTGAAAACCTGCCACGCGTCCTGCCCGAGCATCTGGCTGCTGAGATAAACCTCGACGCCATCGACGTGCCACCGGTTTTCTCCTGGCTTTCCAAAACCGGCGGCGTCGCCGAAACTGAAATGCTGTCTACCTTCAATTGCGGGATCGGCATGGTGGTGGCAGTCGCCGCCGATGAAGCCGCCCAGATCGCCGCCCTTCTCCAAAAGGCGGGCGAGAGTGTCGCGATATTCGGCCAGGTGATCCCGCGCCAGGCTGCCGGCGTCACCTATCGTGGTGAACTACGCCTATGACCCGGCGCACGCGCAAGCGGATCGCGATCCTCATTTCAGGCCGCGGATCGAACATGGCGGCGTTGATCGCGGCCGCCATTGACCCCGCCTTTCCCGCCGAGATCGTCGGCGTCGTCTCCAACCGCGCCGATGCGCGCGGTCTCGAGATCGCCAAAACCCACAACATTCCCATCAAGGTGATTTCGTCGCGCGACTATGACGGCCGCGAGGCGCACGACGCCGCCATTCACGAGGCGATCACGGGATTCAAGGCCGAGATCGTCTGCCTCGCCGGCTATATGCGGCTGCTGACGCCCGATTTCGTTAAGAAATGGAAGGGTCGGATGATAAACATCCACCCAGCGCTTCTGCCCAGCTTCCGGGGACTGGACACCCACGCCCGCGCGCTAGCCTCCGGCGTTCGCATTCACGGTTGCACCGTCCATTTCGTCACGCCGGAGATGGACGAGGGTCCAATCATCGCCCAGGCCGCCGTCCCCGTTCTCACCGACGATACAGAGGAAACGCTTGGCGAGCGCGTCCTCAAGATCGAACACCGTCTCTACCCGCTCGCCCTGCGACTTGTCGTGGAAGGCCGGGTGCGCATGTCGGACGGCGTTGCCGTCTTTTCCGACGTCGAAGACGAACGCCGCGATCTGGCGATCGTTTCGCCCGGCGAACGCCGGAGTTGACCGTTTTGGAGCCTGCGATGGATTACGCCTTCCCTGCTCCTGAGATCGCCGACGCTTTTGCTGCTTTTCCCGCAACCGTTCGCCCCCGGCTCCTTCGCGCCCGTACGTTGATCCTGGAAACTGCATACCGCACCGAGGGCGTCGGCCATGTCGAGGAAACGCTGAAATGGGGGCAACCTGCCTATCTCACGCCAGATACGAAGAGCGGCAGCACGATTCGTCTGGGCGTGCCCAGATCGCAGCCCGACGGCTGGGCTCTTTTCGTCCATTGCCAAACCGATCTCGTGCAGCAATTTCGCACACATTATCCGGGGCACTTCACGTTTGAAGAAGCACGCGCGCTTCTATTCAAGGCTGATGAGGAGATTCCGGAACGTGCTCTAAGCCATTGTATTGCGTTGGCTTTGACATATCACAGGCGGCGCATCTGAAACATTGTCACAAGGGAGGTGTTGAATGGGTAGCAATCCGATAGAAGCCGACTGGCGCGCCGACCCGGCACGCTGGCACGGAGAATGGGCCCACCCTGAAACTGGCAGTGGCGTATCGATCATTTTCAACGAAACCGATAAGTTGGGGTTCGGCCCGGCGCTGCACAGCCATCCATATGCCGAAACCTTTATCGTCCGCAGCGGTTGCGTGCGTTTCGAGGTCGATGGCCTGGAGATCATCGCGACGGCCGGCGATATCCTGGTTGCTCCGCCGAACGCTCCGCATCGTTTCGAAAACCTCGGCCCCGACCGGTTGGAGATGATCGACATCCACGCCAATCCGGATTTCGTCACGACGTGGCTCTGATCTACGCGGGACGGAATCGCACAACGGTTCGGCGCTTCGCCTAATCGTCACAAGACGAGAAGACGCAGTGCCGG
>ENA-ORCW01000359-ORCW01000359.1-marine-metagenome-genome-assembly--contig:-NODE-359-length-33659-cov-4.151897_pt1 | contig 33659 bp, 22 predicted proteins | sample MGYA00237784_ERZ508517 | MGnify/ENA primary metagenome ERZ508517 (study PRJEB26187, sample SAMN06268979) | marine metagenome | isolation source: Tt ae E1 feedstock associated aerobic enrichment on... | reverse complement strand
TGACAGCCGAGCACAACCGCCGGATCGCGGAAGAGCTGGACCGGCTGCGTGCCGAGGCGAGCCCGACGCTCCGACATGCGATCGCCGATCTCGCCGAGCCGGTCGTGCATCAACTGGACAAGTATCTGCTGGCGGCCCGTGCCGCGCTGGAGAACGGAATCGAGACCTCTGCCGACGCCAACGAACTGGTGATCGCCGACTTCGAGTCGGACCGGTACGACGGCTGGACGGTCACGGGGGATGCGTTCGGAACCGGACCGCAGACACTGGAGACGATTGCTCCCTATCAGGGACGGATCAACGCGATCGGTCGCGGGTTCGTCAATTCGCATCAGAAGCGGGACGGCGGACGGGGCGACCGGCACACGGGCCGGCTCACATCGCCATCGTTTGAGGTCTCGCGAAAGCTGATCCACATGCTGGTGGGCGGCGGAGCGCACGAAGGGAAGACCTGCGTCAACCTGCTCGTCGACGGCAAGGTCGCGCGGACCGCCACCGGTCGCAACAACAATCAGATGTTTCCGGTCACCTGGAACGTCGAAGAGTTCCTTGGCAAGACGGCACAGATCGAAGTCGTCGACGAGGAGACCGGCGGCTGGGGGAACATCGGCGTCGATCACATCGTACAGACGAACGATCCCGATCGCCGGATGACGCCGGGCGACTTTACACCGGCCTACCGTCGTCAGCTCGTCCGGCTGGCACGCGAGTACGCGGTCAATGTCGACGTTCTCGCGGAGTGGGTCGCGTTTCTCGCTTCGACACCCGAAACCGGTCCGCTGGCAAGCTGGTCGCGTCGCCTGCAGGATGCGGGTCCGGAAGGCGAGGTCTCCGCTCCCGTCGACACAGTGGCGGTTGCCGCACCGAACCTGGATGAGCTCCTCGCCGGAGAAGGCGTCACAACGATCGTTGACTTCCGTCATGCGGACCAGATTCTTCAGGACGGCGTCTCGTTCGGAACGGCCGCCACGTCCGCCGGAACAACCTGGCTGAGCGACAACCCGCAGCAGCCGGTTGCGACCATCGCGGACTCGACTGGCATGCACCGCGATCCGGTCTGGAAGCAGCTCACATTCGCCCCCGGCACGATGCGTGATCCCGGACGAATGGGTGGATGGGATCGCGGCGGCAAGACGCTGCGGACACCAACGTTCGAAGTCGGTTCCGGCCGGGTCTTCGCCCTCGTGCGGGGTCGCTGCCGGACGTACGTCGCCGTCGACTCACATATCCTCATCAACGGCCCACTGCACGGGACGCTGATCAAGCAGCACGACACGCACGGGGAATGGGCGTGGATCGCACATGATGTCCAGCGGTACGCCACGCACCGGGCCCACATGGAGTTTTCCCCGGTCGACGACTCCGACCTGTCGATCGTTGCCGTCATCCAGGCCGAACAGCCGCCGACGCTGCCAGCCGATCTCCCTTCGGTCGATCCCCTCGACGAAGTCGGACCGCTGCAGGCCGAACAGGCAGCGCAGCAGCTTCGCTGGGCGTTCGAGGCGGCGGTGAATCAGCTTCTCGATGTCGCCCCCAGCCGACCGGCTCCTGCATCGAGGAGTTACCTGCTCGCCAACTGGATGATCCGGAATCCGCAACTGTTCGGTCTCGATTCGGACGACGCACGCACGCGGCTCGAACAGGTCTCAGCTCCCTTCATCAAACAGCGACAGCAACTGCTGCAGCAGATTCGCATCGTCTCGCCAACCGCTCCGGCAATGCTCGATGCGACAAGTGAGGACGAGTACGTCTTTATCCGCGGCAACTGGAAGAAGCGCGGCGACACGGTTCCGCGACGGTTCCTGGAAGTCTTCGAGGGGCTGGAGCATCCGACCGGCGACGAACTGGGGCCGGGCAGTGGACGGCTGCAGCTCGCCGTGCAGATGGTTGATCCCGAACAGACGCCGATCCTGCCGCGGGTCATCGTCAACCGGATCTGGCATCACTACTTCGGCCGGGGCCTGGTGCCGACGCCGGACGACTTCGGTCATCTCGGCCAGCCTCCCAGTCACCCGGAACTCCTCGACTGGCTGGCGAACGAGCTTGTGGAGAGCGACTGGTCGCTCAAACACATTCATCGGCTCATTCTGCTCTCCTCGACGTACCGGATGACCAGCGACCGGACGCCGGAAGCGTTCGGCACGTCGCCGGAGACCGCTGCGAAAGCGCGGGAGGTCGATCCGCAGAACCGACTGCTGCACCGGATGAACGTCAAGCGGCTGGAAGGGGAAGCGATCCGGGACGCGATTCTGGCGATCTCCGGTCGGTTTGATCCGACGCTGTACGGACCAAGTGTACCCGTCCACCTGACGCCGTTCATGGAAGGCCGCGGTCGCCCCGGCCAGTCCGGTCCGGTCGATGGGAACGGACGCCGGAGCCTGTACATCTCGGTCCGGCGGAACTTCCCCAGTCCGCTGTTCCAGGCATTCGACTTCCCGAATCCGCATTCGACAATCGGTCGCCGGAGTGTCTCCAATGTTCCTGCTCAGGCGCTGGCGCTGATGAACAATCCGCTGGTGGTCGAGCAGTCACAGCAGTGGGGCACGAAACTGCTCGAAGCAACGCCGGACTCCACGACCGCAGAGCGGATCGAGCAGATGTACGTCGCCGCCTACGGCCGTCCTCCGACAGAGACCGAGCTGGCGGCCGGCACGCAGTTCATCGAACTGCAGGCCGCGTCGTACGGCAGCGGGCCGGATGATCCCCGAGTCTGGGGGGACTACGGCCATGTGATCTGGAACGTCAAGGAATTCATCTTCATCCGCTGAGCCATCGCCTCGAGGTTCATCTCCGTGCGAATGCGTTTTGATCTCACCACCGGTCGACTCCTGGCGGTTCTGGTCTCCTGTCTGGCGCTGATGGCGGCACCGTCAGGGGCTGCCGATGCGGCCTCCGATACGGAGACGCCCAACGTCGTCGTGATCTTCATCGACGACATGGGGTATGCCGACATCGGACCGTTCGGCGCAAAGGACTACCCGACCCCCAACCTCGACCGGATGGCCGCGGAGGGAATGCGGTTTACGGACTTTGTGGTCTCGACGGCGGTCTGCTCGGCATCACGGGCGTCGCTGCTGACCGGCTGCTACAACCGGCGGGTGGGGATCTCGGGGGCCCTCAGTCCGCAGGCCAGCATCGGGCTGAACCCGGACGAAGTCACCATTGCCGAGATCTGCCGGCAGAAGGGATACGCGACCGCGTGCTTCGGCAAGTGGCACCTGGGACATCACCCCAAGTTCCTGCCGACGAACCACGGCTTCGATGAATATTTCGGTCTGCCGTACTCGAACGACATGTGGCCGCGGCATGCGGACCACTTCGATCTGGGGCCGGCACTGACAAAGCGGAAGAAGCGTCACCCGCCGTTGCCGCTCATCGAACAGACGACAGTCGTCGATTCCGACGTCACCGAAGACGTCCAGAAACAGCTCACGACGCTGTACACCGAGCGGGCGGTCGACTTCATCCGCCGACAGGGCGAGAAACCGTTCTTCCTGTACGTGCCGCACAGCATGGTGCACGTGCCGCTGTATGTCTCCGAGAAGTTTGAAGGCAAAAGCGGTGCGGGGCTGTACGGCGACGTGGTGATGGAGCTGGACTGGTCGGTCGGCAAGATTCTCAAGGCGCTGAAAGAGCAGGGGATCGACGAGCGGACGCTGGTGGTCTTCACGTCGGACAATGGTCCCTGGTTGAGCTTTGGCGACCATGCCGGGTCGGCCGGACCGCTGCGGGAAGGCAAGGGTACGATGTTCGAGGGAGGCTACCGCGAGCCGACGGTCATGCGGTGGCCGGGTCGGATTCCCGCCGGCACGACCTGCACGGAACTGGCCTCGACGATCGATCTGCTGCCGACCATCGCCGCCCTCATCGGAGCAGAACTCCCCGATCACCCGATTGACGGGAAGGACATCCGCCCGCTGATGTTCGGTGTGCCGGGCGCCACATCGCCTCACGAGGTGTTCTACTGCTACTACGCCGGCGGACAGCTGCAGGCGGTGCGTGACAGCCGGTGGAAGCTCCATTTTCCGCATCAGTACCGCACGCTCAACGGTCGACCGGGCGGGACCGGAGGAAGTCCCGTCAACTACGAGACCGGGAAGATCGGGCTGGCGCTGTTTGATCTGCACAACGACATCGGCGAGACGACCAACGTCGCCGACGAACATCCCGAGGTGGTGGCCCGGCTGCAGCAGGCGGCCGAACGGGCCCGCGACGATCTGGGGGACCGGCTGACAAAGCGCAAGGGGAAGGGGGTCCGACCGGTCGGACGCCTCGAACCGGGCGACGAACGGCTCAGCTGGTAGACCACGATTCCCGGGCTATCACACAACGAGTCATTTGAGAGAACCGGAGACGCCATGCATTGCCGACGTTTTCGCCCCGGCCCGCAATCGCGGCGGGAAATGCTGCAGCAGACGGCCCACGGCTTCGGTGCCGCCGCACTGACTGCGCTGATGCTTGACGAAGCCCGCAGTGCGACCGCAACCGTCGACCGTTCGCCCCTGGCTCCGAAGGATCCGCATTACGAGCCCCGGGCGCGGAACGTCATCTTTCTGTACATGGATGGCGGACCGTCGCAGGTCGATACGTTCGACCCCAAGCCGCTGCTGCAGGCGGAGAACGGCCAGCCGTTCAAAATGAAGATCCAGCCGACGCAGTTCGACAACATCGGCAACACGCTCGGCTCGCCGTGGAAGTTCCGCAATTACGGCGAGAGCGGTCTGCCGGTCAGCGACCTGTTTCCGGCTGTCGCCGAGTCGGCCGATGACCTGTGCGTCATCCGGTCGATGACGTCGGCCTTCTCCGAACACACCAACGCGAACTACTTCCTGCACACGGGACACGGTCTGCAGGGCCGCCCCAGCATGGGCGCCTGGACGACGTACGGTCTGGGGAGCGAATGCCAGAACCTGCCCGGCTACGTGGTCCTCAATGGCGGACTGATCCCTCCCGGGGGACTGGAGTGCTTCGGCAGCGGGTTCCTTCCGGCGACGTACCAGGGTTCGGTCTTCAAGAACGGTTCGACACCGGTCGCCGACGTCGTGCCGCGGGAATCCATACCGGATGCGCAGCGACGCAAACTGGATTTGATGCGGTCGCTTGATCAGCAGGTTCTCGAGCGGAGCGGATCCGAGGATGCGATCGAATCGGCGATCGCGAACTACGAACTCGCCTTCCGCATGCAGACCGCCGTGCCGGACCTGATGGACATCTCAGCCGAGACGAAGGCCACCCAGGAGATGTACGGCCTCTCCCACGACTGGAAGGGGACGCGGACGTTCGGCCACGCCTGCCTGATCGCCCGGCGGCTCGTCGAGCGGGGTGTGCGGTTCATCCAGCTGACCTGCCCGGGAGGCAACGGCGACCGCTGGGACCAGCACTCGAAACTGCGGGACGGCCACGAAAAGAATGCCCGCTCGGTCGACCAGCCAATCGCCGGCCTGTTGCGCGACCTCAAGTCCCGCGGCCTGCTGGAAGAGACGCTTGTCATCTGGGCCGGCGAATTCGGACGGACGCCCTTCGCCCAGGGGAACGACGGCCGGGACCACAACCCGTTCGGCTTCTCGCTCTGGATGGCGGGGGGAGGAGTCCGTGGCGGGATGACTTACGGTGCCACCGATGAGTACGGCTATCACGCCATCGAGAACCGGCTTGAGATCCACGACCTGCACGCGACGATGCTGCACCTGCTCGGCATCGATCACGAACGGCTGACGGTCCGGTTCTCGGGCCGGGACATGCGGCTGACCGACGTCCACGGCCGGATTGTGCACGACATTATTGGGTGAGGGGTGAGGGGTGAGTCTTGAGAGGCGAGTCTTGAAGCTCGAGCAACGCGAGCAAAGCCACGGTGTGGAGGGGGCAGGCCCTGGAACGAAGCGTAGCGCAGTGAGGGGCGTGGTTCGGAAGGCTTGAACACCGCAGGGTGCGTCACGGCAATCGTCATTGCGACACACAACGAAGGATGCCGCTCCCCGATTTGTTGCGTCCGTGATGCACTACCCGCACGTGACACGCGTTGAGACTGCGAATGGTGCGTCGCCTCCGGCGACAGCGTCCTACGTTGCCGGGACGAGTTCCAGCCACCTCTGCCGGGAACGTTTACTCGACCGGCTCGATTGTCACGTTCCGGAAGTGCACCTCGAAGCCTTCCGACTGCAGGCCGATCTGTCCCGACGTCAGCTCGCCCGGCTGTGACGTGCAGATCAGTTCACCATTGAGCCGCGCCGTCAGCGCCCCGTCGCGCGACTCGATGCGGACATGGTTCCATTCGCCGACCGGCTTGCGGGCCGACTCGCGTGCTTCGGGGTTGTCTTCGATCGTCAGGGCCGGGATCCCGCCGTTCGACTTGATCGACGCCATCTCGTCCCATCGCCCCTGGACCTCGAGCGAGGCGGGCCAGACCTTCTGCGGTTCCTGGATGTGAATCATGAAACCGGTGTTGGCCAGCGGTCGTTTTTCTTCGTCCTCGACGGGTGCGAACCGGTACTCGGCTTCCCACACATAGTTGTCGAAGGTCTCGCGGGTGTGGATGTACCCCTTGGGAGAGCCGGTGCAGATCAGGACGCCGTCCTCCTCACGCCAGGTGGACTCGTCGGCCTGAAACGGTTCGAAGTCGGCCAGCGTCAGGGTCCGGGTGCCGGTCGGTTCCGTGGACTCGGCAACGTCGCCGGCCGGTTCACCGCTGTCGGTTTCTGCCGGTTTGCCGGCACACCCGGCAGTGCACAAGGCGATCGCCAGAGCCGTCACGCCTGCCCGTCGTCCGTTCCACAACCAGTCACCCACCTGCTGATCTCCGTCAGATTACCGTCGAGAACCGTTCGAACCGCTGCGAACGGGCGGCACCGATTCTACCGGACGTGTGCCGGTTTGCGACATGCAGGCCGTTGGCATGACCTGAACCGGCTCCGTCTGACCGGTTCAGCGCGGTGACACCAACCGATGCGTCACAATGCGCACGGTCCGAGTGCTCCGCGAAGCTTTCGGACCTTTCCCAGTTGTTCGCGGAGAGGACGAAATCGCGATGCGGCGCCTGTCCGATAGAGAATACACGTCCGACGCGGAGCAATGCACGAGATGCTCCGATTTCGCATACAAACACCACTGTCCCACGAAGGAGACGGCATTGATGTCCAGCTCCGTCGATCAGCTGATCAGTATCCGCATTCTCGAGGAAATCAATCGAGGGCTTCGCGAAGAGGTGGCTCAACGGGCGATCATCGACGCGACCCTGGTCAAACCGCTCTGGTACCGGGTCGGGATGGCTCCCATCTCTCTGGTGGCCGCCCTGCTGCTCGGTATTCAGCTCTGACCTCCGGGCGCCCTGAGCCCCATCCACAGTACAACGCGATCCTCCTTCCCCCCGACTGCTGTCCACTCGTTGAGTGTGGCAGCAGTTTTTTTGTTGGGAGGGTCTCAGTCCGCGCCCCCGGTCGTGCGGGCCCAGTCGGGAAGGCCGTCGGGCGAGACGCCGAGCGCCATCTCGCCCAGCAGCCACATGCCGCCAACGATCACGACCACGCCGATCAGGTTCAGAATCACGCCGGTCCGTACCATCTCGCGGATCTTCAGCGAGCCGGCACCAAAGACGATGGCGTTGGGCGGAGTGGCGACCGGCATCATGAACGCGCACGAGCAGGAAATCGTTGCCGGCACCATCAGCAGCAGCGGATGCATGTCGATTGCGACTGCCAGACTCGCGAGAACCGGAAGAATCATTTCGGTCGTCGCGATGTTCGACGTCAGCTCGGTCAGGAACGTGATTCCCAGACAGATCAGAATCAGCATCGCAAAGGGTGGCAGTGCCGCCGCTCCCCCCAGCTGACTGCCGAGCCAATCCGACAGGCCGGACTCGACGAATCCGCGGGCGAGGGCGAAACCTCCACCAAACAGCAGCACGATGTGCCAGGGGAGCTGACTTGCGGTCTCCCAGTCGAGAATGCGGCGGCCATCACCGGTGCCGGCCGGTATGAGAAACAGAGGGATGGCGGCGGCGACCGCGACGACACCGTCGTTGACGAAGCCGGGCTGGGCGAGCAGTTGCGACCAACCGGGGATGGTTACGCTGCCGAGCGTCAGGTCGTTACGAAACAACCACAGCACAACCAGGATCGCGAAGTCGACCAGGACGACCCGCTCTGCCAATGAAGGTGGGCCGAGCGCGTCGTACTGTTCCTGAAGCATCTCTTCCTGAATCAGCACTCCCTCTTCAACGGACATGTAACGCAGGGAGAGCAGCGCCCAGGTCGCGAAGAACATCATCAGCGCAATCGGCAGGGCCAGCTGCATCCAGGCCGCAAACGAGATTGCCGGCGCTTCGGGAAACTGGATCTCGAGAATCCGCGCGAAAGAGAGATTCGGCGGCGTGCCGACCAGTGTCGAGATTCCGCCGATCGACGCCGCGTACGCAACGCCCAGCAGCAGTCCGGTGGTGACCGAGTCGGCAGACGGTCCGGAAAGCCGTTCCCGCAGAGGGAGGATGACGGCCATGGCGATCGTGACCATCATCATCGCCGTCGCCGTGTTGGAGATCCACATCGACAAGAACGCCGTGGCCAGCATGAATCCGAACAGCAGTCTTCGGGGATGCACGCCGACGACCAGCAGCGTCTTGAGGGCAATTCGCTTGTGCAGGTTCCACCGCTGCATCGCCAGGGCGACCATGAAGCCGCCCAGGTACAGAAAGATGATGTAGTTGAAGTATTCTCGGGCGACGCTTTTGCCGTCCTGAATTCCGAGAAGCGGCAGCAGCGCCACCGGGAACAGGGCGGTCACCGCCAGCGGAATCGCTTCGGTAATCCAGCAGACCGCCATGAGGACGGCGACACCGGCCATCCTGCTGACCTGCGGCTGTCCGGGCGAGATTTCGACGACGGTCATCAGTGCCGCCGCCGCGCAGCAGCCAACTGTCAGCAGGACCTTCTGCAGCAGTGTCAGGCCGTTCTGGTCGTTCATGGAGCATTCCGCGAGAGGTTCCGTGCCGCAGCTCGTCGCCGCACGACATCAGGAATCCGTAAGAAAAGCACAGATCCTAACTGTCGTGTGGGGGGAACGACAATCCGGGAGAAGAGGTGAGGTGTGAGAGTTGAGGGTTGAGGGCAGCTGGCCCCCTCCCGTTGAGCGTCCCCAGGGGAGTCCGGAACGTGAGGGCCGGAGTGACAACCGTGCAACGGCGCGGCCTCGACCGATGCGCACGGCTCGCAGAGCCGTGGCACACGTTCACATACAGGCACGGGCAGAGCCGTGGCACACGGCCGGCTCCACCAACAAAAAACCCAGAAGCTCACAGGGAGCTTCCGGGTCGTCGTTGCAACAGTCTGACGGTGGCCGAGGCAAGCCTCAGACCGCAGCGTCAGGATCAGTACAGGTCAGCGTCGCCGCCGCCCTTCTTGCCGTCTTCCTTCGGCTTCTCGGCGATGAGGGCATCGCTGGTCAGCAGCAGGGTGGCGACGGAGGAGGAGTTCTGCAGGGCGGTGCGGGTCACCTTGACCGGATCGATCACGCCGGCCTTGACCATGTCTTCGTAGGTCTCGGTGGCGGCGTTGTAGCCCTGGTTGCCCTTCATCTCCGAGACCTTCTCGCAGATCACGCTGCCGTCAACGCCGGCGTTGTTGGCGATCTGGGTCAGCGGAGCGCGGCAGGCACGGACGATGATGTTGTAGCCGACCTCTTCGTCGTGCGAGATCTTGCCCGGATCGACGGTCGAGGAGGCCCGCAGGAGAGCGACACCACCACCGGGAAGGATGCCTTCCTCGACGGCGGCACGGGTCGCGTGCAGGGCGTCTTCGACGCGCGCCTTCTTTTCCTTCATTTCCGACTCGGTGGCGGCACCGACATTCACCTGAGCCACACCACCGGACAGCTTGGCGATCCGCTCTTCGAGCTTCTCGCGATCGTAGTCGCTGGTGGAGTTTTCGAGCTCGTGGCGGATCTGGTCGATGCGGGCCTTGATGTCGGCGGTCTTGCCGGCACCTTCGATCAGCGTCGTGTTGTCCTTGTCGATGACGACCTTCTTCACGCGACCGAGGTCGGAGAGCTGGACGTTCTCGAGCTGGATGCCCAGGTCTTCGAAGATCGCCTGGCCACCGCACATGATGGCGATGTCCTGCAGCATGGCCTTGCGGCGGTCGCCGTAGCCCGGAGCCTTGACGGCCGCACACTTGAAGGTGCCGCGGAGCTTGTTGATGACCAGCGTGGCCAGTGCTTCGCCTTCGATGTCTTCGGCGATGATGAGCAGCGGCTTGCCGGCGTTGACGACCTTCTCGAGGACCGGAACCAGGTCCTTGATGTTGGTCACTTTCTTCTCGTGGATGAGCACGTAGGCGTCTTCGAGGACACACTCCATGCTCTGCGAGTCGGTGACGAAGTAGGGGGAGAGGTATCCGCGATCGAACTGCATCCCCTCGACGAGGTCGAAGTTCGTTTCGAGGCTCTTGCCCTCTTCGACGGTGATCACGCCGTCCTTGCCGACCGCTTCCATCGCGTCAGCGAGGATGCTGCCGATGGTCGAGTCGCCGTTGGCAGCGACGGTACCGACCTGGGCGATGGCCTTCTTGTCCCGGCAGGGGATGGCCATGTCCTTGAGTTTTTCGACGATGTCGGCGACGGCCTTGTCCATGCCGCGCTTCATCTCGAGCGGGCTGACCCCGGCGACGACGGCCCGCAGACCTTCGTTGAAGATCGCTTCGGCCATGATGGTCGCGGTGGTGGTGCCGTCACCGGCGACGTCGGAGGTCTTGCTGGCGACCTCCCGGACCATGCGGGCGCCCATGTCCTCGAATTTGTCGGACAGTTCGACTTCGCGGGCCACGGTCACGCCGTCCTTGGTAACGGTCGGCGAGCCGAAGCTCTTTTCGAGGATGACGTTGCGTCCCTTGGGGCCGAGCGTGACGCGAACGGTCTTCGCGAGTTTGCTCACGCCGCGGCGCATCGCTTCCTGAGCTTCCTGATCGAAGGCAATCATTTTGGCCATGGCGGCTTATCTCCGTGTATGAACCGAAATGTTCGTTGTTTTGCAGTGTGGCGCTGACGGTCGCGGCTGGACCGTCACGCGCCGACCGATGAGCCGTCCGGGACCACCGGAACGAGACGGCCCGGGCTGACGTCGGCAGCGTGCGGCACCCGCATCATTGATCCGACCACTGGCAGGCAACCGGGCGAGCGTGCCGCCGACTCCGGGAATGCTTCACCCGGGTCGATCCTGCCTGGCGGAAGGATTCTCTTCCGCCGGCACACGCTGCGGCCTGCCGCGGGTACTCGATCCCGCCGACAGTGTGCCGGACAGCCGTCAGTACGTCGCGAGGATGTCACTTTCCCGCATCAGCAGGTACTCCTCGTCACCGATCTTGATCTCGTCGCCGGCGTAGGAGCTGAAGATGACGCGGTCGCCTTCCTTGACCGTCAGCGGCACGCGCGTGCCATCGTGGCGGACGTGTCCATCACCGACCGCCACGACTTCACCCTTCTGCGGCTTGTCCTGTGCGGCGTCCGGCAGAACGATTCCCCCAGCCGTCGTCTCCGAAGCGGACTGCCGCTTCAGAACCACTTTGTCGCCAAGGGGAACGATCCGGATTCCCCCACCCGAGGCGGCCTTCTTCGCCATTGGTTGCTCCTCGTCGCATCACTTGAATCAGCATCAGGCGGACGGACTGCAGATTCTCTTCTGCCTGTTCCAACAGCTATACCGTCCGCGTGGTCGGACTTCAGATTCCGATGTGCCTCTCCAGCATGCGAAGCGCGTGCCAATTCCACCAACACGCATAACACGCCTTCCACGAAGACGTTACAGCAAACGCCCTGAGTTCGGCGTGTCAAAACTGTCTGGACCGGTCGTGGCAGGCTGACAAACCGCTGCCAATCTGACAGCCTCGCTGGCTGATTTCGGCCGCCCCGGACTCACGCCTGTCAATCCGGACATCGCAACCTCTCCCCACGCGTCACAATACACAGGATTGACAAAGCAGGAATAATCGGCAAAACTGAACCGCGTCTCAGGTTCCACTGCGGTCATCAATGACATGATCGCCTCCAGCACGCTCTCAACAGCCGACCCCAGACCGGAATCGGTACATGAGAGCAATCGTTGATCACGGGTCCCGTTCCGCCCCGTCCGCAATCTGTCGTCGCCTGCTGCTGGCGGCTCGCCAGGCCGAAGACTCGAACCGTCCCGCCGAGGCGCGGGCTCACCTGCACGCAGCGGCTGAACTCGACGACTCGCCCCGGTCCGGCATCGCGCTGGCCCGATTCACGGCGGAACAGCATGCGGACGACGATGCCGCCATCCGCGCAGTTCTTCAGGTCTGGTTCCGATCACAATCGGCGGGACATCGCAGCTGGCAGGCCGTCTGCTGCCGGCTTCTGCAGGCGGGTTACCGCTACCAGGGCGACATGCTGGCCGCCCGGCAGTACGAGCAGTTGGCGATCTCTGCCTGGTGCGACACTCTCATCGAGGTGCCCCAGCGACCTGTATCGCCGGAGATTCTGCGTGAAGCGGCCGCTCTGGCTGCCCTCTGGGAGAGCTGGGATCTGGCGGCTGGTTGGCTGGCCGAGGGCCTCCCGCATGCCGACGCCGCCGATCTCGGTGAGTGGGAAATCAACCTGGGTGCCGCATGCCTGCGCCTGGGACGATGGGGCGCGGGACGCCGGCACCTGCTGCAGGGGTTCGTCGCGTCTGTGCGGGAAGGAGACGCAGCCGGCTGCGGCCACGCGCTGAAGACCCTCGGGCATGGCTATGTCGCTCAGCGAGAGTGGTCCCGGGCGGGGAGGGCGTTTCGCGTTGCAGCACGCTGGTATGAACGGGCATCGCTTGCTGCAGAGTCGAACGCCTGCCTCGGACATGCCCGCGAGGCGGCCCGGCTGGGTGCGTTGCAGCACTGCGATCCGGCACGAAACTAGCGAGCGGTCACTCAGGCAGCGCGACCGTGCTTCCCGGGCCGCTGGTCGGAGCAGTCGCAAACGACGAATCGTGCCTTGCCGGAAACCGGATCGACAGGAAGCCTCTCGACCACCTGGATGGTGAATCCGACGGACCGCTCGAGCTGTTTCCCGGCAAGCAACCGATTCACCTGCCGATTCGCCTGATCCAGTGCATCCGCAATGCCGGACGAAGACAGGGCTGCATGCATCCGCACGTTCAGAGTGAACCGGCACTCGTCGTGCTGGTGGACCTGCAGTTCCGAGATCCCATCCAGCGGCAGGGTCATGAACAGGTACGGTGCGACCGACTCGTCACTTCCATCGTTGTTACGAAAGTGCAGGTGCCTCTCGTTGCGCCCGGCAATGCCAGCGACCTGCCGGAACGGCCCATCAGTCCCATGCCCGTTCGCGGGAGCAAGGACGTCGTTGATTCGGTAGCGGATCAGGGGCGTGGTCCGGTTGAACAGATTCGTGACGAGAACATGATCGTCAAACAGTTCGAGGATCAGGTCGTCCTCGTAGAGAGTCATCGGCCCCCCGGCCGCCCCGCTCGCCCCCATGAACAGCATTTCGCTGCAGGCCCACACGTCGGCGATGCGAGCGCGGAAGGTGTCTTCGATGAACTGCCCGTTGGTAGCGGTGAGAGGTTCTCCCGAGTTCACGATTCGGAAAGGATGGATCGCCAGCCGTCCCGCCGCCTGTTCCAGTGCGAGCTGACAGAGCGTCGCCGCGTAGCCGGACACCAGGTGCGGCTGAAATGCGTTCAACTCTTCCACCAGCTCATCGAGGGGGCGGCCGACGTGGAATCCCCGGCAGTCGTAGAGCAGGCGGTTGATCCCCCGTTGCCCGGTCAGTCCCAGCGTGGCTCCTGCGAAGTGGCCGTTGGTACAACCGATGAACGCACATCGCTTACGGAGTCGTAACCCGCCTGCGAAGCGGATCTGGTGACTCGTCCCGCGAATCCATTCCCGCCAGGAGTAGGCAACACAGGCGTAATTGCCGGAGGTCCCCGACGACCGCAGGATGTAGTAGCGACCGTCGAGAAGCTCGGTCGGACGGGTGGAGCGTTCGAGGAAGTCCCGGATCCGGGCGCGACTCAGCGCAGGAGAGGTGACCATCTCGTCGAATCGTTCGATCAGGTCTGACTTCGTAACGATCGGAAAATCGCCCGGCTGGCAATGTTCCGGTCGAAGCCCCCGCTGCAGCATGATTTGCCGGTAGAAGGGGGACCGGTTCCAGACGAACTCCGCAAGCCGCCGAAAGCGTCGCTGCTGACGGGCCACCAGACGTGGACGTGACAGACGGCGGGTCCAGCCGCGTGCAGCGAAATCGTGCAGCCAGACCGGACCTTCGATCAGTCGAATCATAGAGAGCTGCGGACGCCGGGGTGGGGCACCCGTCCCGGAATTGTGCGATCAACGCGCGCGGTCGGAGACGTGAACACGACCGGAGCTGGATCCACTCAGACTGGCATCGACAATTCACAGGGGGGCGCTTGAATGGATGTCCGAAGGGACACCCGCAAGCGTCCGACCGGCTACCGCGTCCCCGCAGCCAGCAGTTCCCCGAGGCCCGCCGAGATCTGCCCACGCGAGACGACGTGATCGCAGCCGGCCTGACGGGCCGCCTCCAGTCGCGCCACCTGAACGTGCGGCCCGAAGGCAATCGTGAGCGGGCGGGCCTCGGCGGGCAGTGCCTCGATCACAGTCGCGACGTCCAGTCCGGGCGACTCCAGGTCGATAACGACGGCGGAGTAGCCTTCGCTTGCCAGCCTGGGAATGAACCGCTTCGCCTTGGGCATGGCATCGACTTCCGCGGCGAAACCGGCCGATTCGGCGGCGGACCGCAGATTCGACGTGAAGAACAGGTCACCACTGAGAATCAGGACTTTGCGAGCAGTGTCGGTCATTTGATGGCCGTGAAGGGTTTGCGGTGAGAGATCCAGCGACTCGAGTGGGCAGGACATCGCATGGCGACAGGGGACAACGTCATGCGCACCAGGCGTCGATCATCTTCGCGTACAGCTGAGTACCACGTTCGAGCTGCTCGAGAGTGATCCACTCATCGTGGGTGTGTGCCTGGGCGATGCTGCCGGGCCCGAGCACAACCAGTTGCTCCAGAGCCCCCAGCATCGCGCCGTCGGTTCCGTAGGAGACCGTCTTTGGCGTGCTTCGACCGGCAAGCTGCAGGCATTCGCCGACGAACGGCGATGTGGGGTCGATGTAGAGCGGATCGCCGAACGCCCGAACCTCGAACTCGATGCCGCACTCTTCTGCTTTGGCCCGGGCCCGCTCGATGATGGGCGTGAGATCCTGTCCGGGCATCGGCCGGGCGTAGACCGTGCAGATGCTCCTGGGCGGCGTAATGTTGACTGCGCGGGTGTGATCGTTGATGCCGATGTTCCAGCTCATCGTCGGCGGCTGAAACTCGTCGTTTCGCCAGGCGGGATCCGATTCCGTCTCGTCATGAATCTGCTTCATCTCGACGAGGTAGGGAATCATGGCCAGGTTCGCGTTGATCCCCTCGTTCGTGCTGGAGTGAGCGGCCCGACCATGCGAGGTGGCGACCAGTCCGCAGATTCCCTTGTGAGCATAGACGACTTCGAGTTCGGTCGGTTCACCAATGATGCCCCGGGCCCGACCGTCCACCATCTCCGAGAACAGGGCCGACTCGCTCGCCACCTGTCGAGCGCCGTTGTATCCGACTTCCTCGTCCGCGGTGCAGGTGATGTAGATCGGGTGGGTGAGCGTCGCGTTGCGGAACTGTTCGACGGCGGCCAGCATGCAGGCGAGTGAGCCTTTCATGTCGCAGCTGCCGCGACCGAAGAGGCGGTCATCCTTGACGGTCGGCTCGAAGGGGCCGTGCTCCTGGAAGAACCAGTCGTCGGCGGGAACGACGTCGGTATGGGAGAAGTAGGCCATGCCGCCGGTGCCGGCACCGAGCTTTCCGACGATGCTCGCCTTTCGAACACCCTGCCGATCCTCGAACTCGAGCCGCTCGGTTTCGAACCCGAGGTTTCGCAGCGTCTGCTCGACATAGTCCGAAACGGGGATGTTCGAGAGGCTGCTTGTCGACTCAAAGGCGACAAGCTCTTTCGCGTAATCCAGCGCGGTCAAGACGGACGTCTCCCTGTCTCAGATCGGTGGGCCGGTTGCCACAATGCGGGCGGCGGGAACAGGCTCTGAACTTCAGTTTGCCGTACCGGCAGGGCAAGACTCGGGAGCCCTCCGGCCCCACGAGTATGACGGACCCCGGGTCGGTCCGCGAGGTTCAGCCCGACGCGTCGGTCGCCGCTGGTGGAACAGAAGTCTCCGACGATTCGATCGCACACTTCAGATCGTCCAGATCCTGCTCGATCATGCGAACCAGCGATCCGGAAAACAGTTGCCCGATCGGCATCATCAGCTTTGCCATCAGCGTGACCGGTTCTCCACGAAACGACATTTCCGCCCGCGTTCCGGTCCCCGTGGGTGTGAATCTGAATTCCGTGTAGTAGTGACATCCGCACGACTCGGCCTCGACCAGGTAGCCGTGCGGCGGGTCGAACCGGGTGATCTCCATTTCCTCGGAGTGCTCGCGACCGAACATCTCCCGCGTTTCCCGCCAGCGTGTCCCCGCGCCGATCGGCCCGTCAGTAAGAACTTCGGCCCGCGTAATGCCGGTGATCCGATCGGCACAGCCGTGCAGGTCGGAGAAAACGCGAAACACCTCTTCGGGCGGAGCAGCAATCTCGCGGGATACGGTGACGGTCGACATCGATCGAACTCCCGGACAGGACAGCAGGACGCGAACCAGCCTCGATCAGCCTACCGCACGGCGTGCCCGTTCACGACCAGATATCCTTGATTCCGCGACGGATGTCGGAGGAATCGAGTCCGGCCGTCCCCTCGTCCACCTCGTCCTCTGCATTGCGGGTGCCGCCGACGGTCGTTTCGAAACAGGTCAGTGCCTCTTTGGTGAGAAACCGCGTCGGCTGGGCGTAGCTGTGGGCATCCCCACGATAGCGACCGTGGAAGTAGTACCGCTGCGGCACCGTCACATAGAGCCAGTCCTTCGCGCGGGTCAGCGCGACGTAGAACAGTCGCCGTTCCTCCTCGATCTGTTCGGGACTGTCGGTCGACATGTCGGACGGAATGTTCCCGTCCGCCGCATGAATGACGTAGACCGTGTCCCACTCCAGCCCCTTGGCGGAGTGAATCGTGCTGAGGATCAGATAGTCCTCGTCGAGCAACGGATCGTCGGCCAGATCCTGCGTCGACGACGGTGGATCGAGCGACATCTCGGTGATGAACTGCGACCGGTCCTTGAACCGGCCGGCGACGATTTCGAGTTGTTCGAGGTCTTTCAGGCGACTGCGGGCGTTGTCGTATTTGCGCTCCAGGAGCGGCGCGTAAAACCGACGGACGCGGCCGATCTGGTCGCTCAGGTTGCCCCGGCGGGCTTCCGGCTGGGTCAGGCCGATCATCAGCGCGACGAACAGCGGCCAGTCAGTCTTCGCCGCCTTGGGCGGATTGACGTCCTTCCAGGCCCGGAAGTCGAATCGGTTCTCTGCGAGGGTTTCCATCAGCTGGCGGGCCCGTCGCTGCCCGATCCCGGGAATCAGCACCAGCATGCGATGCCCCGAGACGATGTCGCGGGGATTCTCGGCCAGACGCAGAAACGCCAGCGTGTCCTTCACATGAGCGGTCTCGACGAACTTCAGTCCACCGAACTTGTGAAACGGAATGTTCCGCCGAGACAGCTCGACTTCCAGGGCGATGCTGTGATGCGACGCCCGAAACAGGACCGCCTGCCGGGTCAGCGAGAGACCGTCCTCCCGATGGGCCAGGATGCGGTCGATAAGAAAGTCGGTCTGCTCCTCCTCATCTTCACAGAAGACAAGTCGCGGCGGTTCCCCCTGCGTGCGGTCGGACCACAGATCCTTCTTGTGGCGTTCCTTCGACGCGGCGATGACGCGGTTGGTCGCTTCGAGGATCGGCTCGGTGCTGCGGTAGTTCTGTTCCAGCTTGACGACGGTCGTGCCGGGAAACTGCTCGGGAAAGTCGAGAATGTTCCTCACAGTCGCGGCACGGAACGAATAGATCGACTGGGCATCGTCCCCGACGACGGTCAGCCCCTGGCCGTCGGGGCAGAGCCCTTTGAGGATGTTGGCCTGAACGACATTGGTGTCCTGGTACTCGTCGACGAGGACGCAGTCGAACTTCTTGCGGACCTGGGCAGCCGCCTCCTCGTGCTGCATCAGCGCCTGCCAGAACAGGAGCAGGTCGTCGTAGTCCATGACCGCGTGCGCGTCCTTGCGGTCGACGTAGGCGCTGAAGAGCTGCTTGAGCTTGTCCTCGTGTTCTTCGCACCAGGGGAACGATTCCTTCAGCACCTTGCGGAGCGGCCACTGGGTGTTGACCGTGCGGCTGTAGATGCTCATGCAGGTTCCCTTGAGGGGAAACCGGCTCTCGCTCTTGGAAAGTTCCAGTTCCTCCCGGATGACGTGCATCAGGTCTTCGGAATCGCTGCGGTCGAGAATGGTGAACTCGGGAGGCAGTCCGGCCAGCTTGCCGTGTCGTCGCAGCAGTCGCGTCGCGATCGCGTGGAACGTCCCGCCCCAGACTCTGCGTGCCGCGGCCGATCGGGCGGCGACGGCAGTGGTTCCTTCACTGTCCGCATGCTGCTGCAGCTCGCGGAGAATGCCGTCGACGCGGCGGAGCATCTCGGCGGAAGCCCGGCGGGTGAAGGTGAGCAACAGGATTCGCTCCGGGGCGATGCCGCGGGCGATCAGGCACGCCACCCGGTGCGCAAGCGTGGTCGTCTTTCCGGTGCCGGCCCCGGCAACAATCAGCAATGGCCCGTTGCCGTGCAGGGCGGCATTGCGCTGCTCCGGATTGAGACGCTCCAGAACGGCATCCAGAGCGGCGGGTGTTTCGGCCATCCGTGTGTCCTCAGGTCCCCTCAGAGACGGGCGTGTGAGGTTCGATGGTAACGGATGCGGAACAGATTTTCAGTGTGGGGACGGTTGAGAGGTGGGCGTTGAGTCCTGAGGGGTGGCTGGGCGCGGGACGATGTCGTGAGACACTCCGGATGCATCCACGCTGGTTCGGCTCGCAGGCATCCTGTGTGAGCTCACGGTCCCGGTCCCGTTGCGACGGCGCACGGCCAGAGGCCGTGGCACACATCGAACTCCGATGCACTCGCTTGGGCTTCGTGCTGGTGTGCCCGCGTCGGATTGCAGTCCACTCGCTGGCGTTTCGTGCCCGCAGGCACGGCCGGAGGCCATGGCACGCCTCAAACTCCGCTGCACGTGCTCGGGCTTCGTGCTGGTATCGACTCACCCCTCGAGACTCACCCCTCGAGACTCACCCCTCGAGACTCACCCCTCGAGACTCACCTCTCAAGACTCACCCCTCACCCCTCCGTCAGGACGCTTCCTTCCGGGGACGGACGAGGTAGTCGCGGGGCGCAGCCGGGCCGATCAGTTCGGTCAGCTCTTCCTTGCCCAGGACCTCGTTCTCCACGAGCCCCTTTGCAATCTGGTCGAGGCGTTCCCTGTGCTCGGTCAGGATCTGCGTTGCTTTCTCGTGAGCCGCGTTGAGAAACCGCTGGATCTCCTGATCGATGACGTGAGCCGTCTCTTCGCTGTACTTCCGCTGCTCGTGCATCTCCTTGCCGAGGAACGGATGCTCTTCCATGTCACGGAAGGCGACCGGTCCGATCACCTCACTCATGCCCCAGTAGCCGACCATCTTGCGAGCGGTCTGCGTGGCCCGTTTGAGGTCGTCCTCGGCATTGGCGGAGTATTCGTCGAAGACCATCTTCTCGGCAGCGCGCCCGCCCAGCATGACGACCAGTTCGGAATGCAGCCGCTTCTCACCGATGCTGTACCGTTCTTCTTCCGGCAGCAGCTGTGTGACGCCCAGCGCCCGACCGCGGGGGATGATGGTCACCTTGTGGACGGAATCGACCTCCGGCAGCAGCCAGGCGAGCAGCGCGTGTCCGGCCTCGTGATAGGCGGTCATTTCCCGCTCGTGCTCGCTGAGAATCTCTTCGCGTTTGGCCCCCATGAGAATCTTGTCGCGGGCGACCTCGAAGTCTTCGCGATCGACCGAATCCTTCCCTTCGCGGGTAGCATTGAGGGCGGCCTCGTTGACCAGATTTTTGAGATCCGCGCCCGAAAAGCCGGTCGTCCCCGCAGCGATGTCTTCGAGGTTGACGTTGTCGTTGAGCGGCACCTTGCGGCAGTGCACCTTGAGGATGCCGACGCGACCTTCGCGGCTGGGGCGTTCGACAGAAACGTGCCGGTCAAACCGACCGGGACGGAGCAGGGCAGGGTCGAGGACGTCGGGGCGGTTGGTCGCAGCGATGACGATGACCGCTTCGGTCTGCTGGAAGCCGTCCATTTCGCTGAGGATCTGGTTGAGCGTCTGTTCGCGCTCGTCGTGTCCGCCGCCGACTCCGGCGCCACGCACACGGCCGACCGCGTCGATTTCATCGATGAACAGGATGCTGGGCGCGGATTCCTTGGCGGTGCGGAACATGTCCCGCACGCGGCTGGCACCGACGCCGACGAACATCTGGATGAACTCGGACCCGTTGATGGAAAAGAAGGGGACGCCCGCTTCGCCGGCGGTCGCCCGGGCCATCAGGGTCTTGCCGGTGCCGGGAGGTCCCATCAGCAGCACGCCCTTGGGAATCTGCGCTCCGAGCCGCTGAAACTTCGCCGGGTCCTTGAGGAACTCGACGACTTCCTGCAGCTCGCGTTTGGCGTGCTCCATTCCCGCGACATCGTCAAAGGTGTTGCGATGCTCGGACGGGCGGAACCGTTTGGCGGGGCTGCGGATGAAGCTGCCGAACATCCCAGAGCCGAACGGATCGGCGCTGCGGCGCATCAGGAAGATGAACAGGCCGAGCATGACCAGCAGCGGCAGCGAATAGATGAAGACCTCGGTCAGCAGTCCGGGACTGCGATTGACCGCGCGGACCCGGCTTTTCTGTTTGACCAGTTCGGTCAGGACCGTGCGGTCCTCGACGAGCGGGATCTCGGCATTGAATTCCGCTTCGAGTTCCGGTGCGCCGGGATCGATTTCCTTGGCGGGATTTTCGGGCACCTTGTTCCATTTGCCCGTCAGCCGGGATCCCTGGAACGTGACGAACTCGACGTTTCCTTCTTCGAGCTGCTGCAGGAAGAAGCCGTACTCGACCTCCGTCCCCTGATGCTCGGGTGCCGTCTGAAAGTAGTACAGCAGGTACGAGACAACAAAGAACAGGACGATCAGCCAGAAGACGGGCAGACCGCCACGGGGCGCTTCCTCGGCATTCTTTGTGCCGGGTGGCGATGACGGCTTCTGCGCTTCCTGACTTTCCGGCGATTCAGATGACATCTCCACTCCCTGGACGCGGCGGCCCGATGTGGTCGGAAAACGGATGTTTTCTGCTGACCGGACCGGTCGCGGTACAACATGCGGGTGCAGCTCGTGAAGCCGCCATCCCGGTCCCAGATCTGTACGGTTAATCCACGCAGCAACCTTTGATACTCGCCGATTCCGGAGGAATCCGGGAGAGCCGGCGGGCGGGGCGCGCGTGCCGATGAAGCGTACAAAAACCCCTGCCGGGTGGCAATCAGGCTGCTCCCGGTCGGAGCCGGTTCGGCGCGGCGAGCGAATCGGGCGAGTCTCTCGGGAGAGTGCCTCCCGTCGAATCGACGTTCGCCGATGGGCCTGCTATGCTGGCGGCGTGCGAATGACGGAGTCATCGCTCGACTCCGCCGCCACAGCCCACCGGACGGCCCGCCAGCGGACAGCCCGGCACCGTCCCGATCCACCCGCAGCAGACGTTCCCGCCGATGCCGACGCTCAACATCGACCAGCTCTACGAACTTGCCTACCGCATTCTGACCGGTGCCGACGTCCAGCACGAAGAGGCGTCGATCGTCGCCCGCGAGCTGGCCGACGCCAACCTGGTCGGTCACGACAGTCACGGCGTGATGCGGCTGATGCAGTACGTGCAGATGATCGAAGACGGTTTCGTCAAACCGGGCGGACGGTTCGAAGTCGTCAAGAGTGCTCCCGCGTTTGCCATTATCGACGGCCATTTCAATTTCGGTCAGGTCACGACGTCGAAGGCTCTCAAGCTCGCCATCGAGAAGGCCGAGCACACCGGCATCTCGACGGTGATGATCCGCAACTGCAATCACGTCGGACGTCTCGGGTCGTACACCCACCATGCCGCAAAGGCCGGGTTTGCGATGATGATGGCCGTCAACGCCCCGGGTCCGGGCGGCGTTGCCCCCTTCGGGGGAATCGACCGACGGATGGGGACCAATCCGATCAGCATGGCGGCGCCGGCCCGCGAAGACGCCATCGTCCTGGACATGACAACCAGCGCCACCGCGGAAGGAAAGCTCCGCGTGGCTCATCAGAGCGGACAGCCGGTGCCGGAAGGGATGATCATCGACGGCCACGGCAATCCGTCGACCAATCCCGGTGACTACTACGCCAAGCCATACGGGGCGATTCTGCCGCTGGGCGGTCCGCTGCTGGGCCACAAGGGATTTGGCCTGTCGGTGATGCTGGACGTCTTCTGCGGAATGATTTCCGGCAGCGGCGTCTGCCGCACGGATCTGCCGCGCGGAGCCAACGGCGTCTGGATGTATCTGATCGACATCGATCAGTTCATCGGCCACGAGGAATACCAGGCCCTGGTGACGCAGTACGAAGAACACATCAAGAGCGCTCGCAGACTTCCCGGTGTCGACGAAATCCTGCTGCCCGGCGAGATTGAACGCCGGCGTGCAGACGTCCGTCGTGCCGAGGGAGTCACACTTCCCGATGAAACCTGGCGTCAGATTTCCGAGCTGGCAGACCGGCTTGGTGTCTCGATCCAGGATTTGTGAACGGTTCCCCGGCCCATCCGGGCTCCCGACACAATCGTCGAATGAGTCCGGTTCCAGGATGAGGTACGCGATGCGGAGTGCGACGTCGGTTGCGTGGCGGGCGCAAGCCCTGATCTGTCTGTTCCTGTTCTCCGGAATCCTGCGGGCTGCGGAACCGGAACCGGTCCAAAGCCCCGTCTCACCAGACCAGACACTGAAGCACTTCCAGCTCCATCCCGACTGTCGGATCGAACTGGTCGCCGCCGAACCGGACGTCATCGATCCGGTCGCCATCGCCTTTGACGCCGACGGCCGGCTGTGGGTCGTCGAGATGAGCGACTACCCGAACGGCCCCGGTGAAGGCCAGCCCGGCAAGTCCCGCATCCGCGTGCTGACGGACGACGACGGTGACGGACGCTACGAAAACCCCGTCACGTTCGCCGACGAACTCCTCTTTGCCAACGGCCTGCTGCACTGGAAGGACGGACTGCTGGTGACGGCCGATGGCAACGTGCTGTATCTGGAAGATACGGACGGTGACGGCAAGGCAGATGTCCGTGAGACCTGGTTCTCCGGTTTCAAGCGGGACAACCCGCAGCTGCGGGCCAATCACCCGACACTCGGGCTCGACAATCACGTCTACATTGCCAGCGGGCTGCGTGGCGGCGACGTCATCGCCCGCCGCCCCGAATGGGCCGAAGGCGCCAAGCCGGTCTCACTCAGCGGTCGTGACTTCCGGTTCGATCCCCTGACGGGTGAGTACGAAGCGGTGACCGGGGTCGGTCAGTTCGGCCTGACCTTCGACGACTGGGGGAACCGCTTCGTCTGTTCGAACCGCAATCCCTGCAAGCAGATTGTTCTCGAAGACCGGTACGCCCGCCAGAACCCGGCTGTTGCTGTCTCACAGGTTGCTCACGACGTTTCGCCGGCGGGCGAACAGTCGCGGGTCTACGCCATCAGCCGGACATGGACGACTTCAAACCTGCACGCCGGTCAGTTCACCGCGGCCTGCGGCGTCTGCATCTACCGGGGGGACGCGCTGCCGGATGGCTTCCTCGGCAACAGTTTCACCTGCGAACCGACTGCAAATCTGGTGCATCGTGATGTGCTCAGTCCGAGCGGTCCGACGTACACCTCCCGCTACGGCCGGGACAAGGTCGAGTTCCTTGCCAGTCGCGACGAGTGGTTCCGTCCGGTCAATCTGACGGTCGGTCCCGATGGTGCCATGTACCTTTGCGACATGTACCGTGCCGTCATCGAACACCCCCAGTTCATGCCGACCGAACTGAAGACCCGTCCCGACCTGACGCTCGGGAATGACCGGGGTCGCATCTACCGGATCGTGCGGAAGTCGGACGCCCCCGAGCGACCGGCTCCGCAGTTCGCAGATGCTCCGTCGAGTGAACTGGTCAGACTGCTCGAAAATCCGAACGTCTGGCAGCGGGAGCTGGCCCATCGGCTGCTCCTCGAACGGCAGGACGAGTCGATCGCTGAGGCGCTGGAGACAATGGCGACGGCCGGCACGTCTCCGCAGGCACGCATTCACGCCCTGAATCTGTTGAACGGCTACGGCAAACTGACTCGCGACACCCTTGTCGCGGCACTGAAAGACGAATCGCCCCGCGTCGTCGCCCAGGCGATCCAGCTGGCCGAAGCGGATGAGTTCGCAGACGACGCGGAACTGGGGGGACTGATCCGGACAATCGCCCGCGACACCGATGATGACGCTCTCGCCTTCCAGGCAGTGCTCAGCATGGGGCGTTTCCCGGCGACGGACGGCGACAACAGCCTGCTGGCCGATCTGGCGGCGAGTGGAGCGGATGAAACGTGGCTCCGCCTGGCGACCGAGATTGCAGCGGTCGACGCCGCGGGCGTGCTGAACGCCATGTTAACCGACGACCGCGCCGCCCAGGCGGGAGCGTCCGCCGGGTACCGCGACCTGGCCGGCAGCCTCGCCGAGCGCGTCGGCCGGTCGGGGGCAGATGACGCCATCGACGCAACACTCGTGGCAGTGACGGAAGCCGACCGTGGCCTGCGGGAAAGTGTTGTCGCCGGTCTGGGACGGGGGCTGAAGCGTCGCGGCCGGACGTTCGAAGCGATTGCGAAGTCGCTCTCTCCGGAAGCCGGCACCGTCCTGTCAGAGACGTTTGAACAGTCGAGCGCCACGTTGACGTCGGACGACGCCTCCCCGGCATTGCGGCAGCAGGCCGCTTCGCTGCTTGAGTTTGCCCCCAAAGACTCCGCCGAAGTTCTCTGGACAACCGCACTGGACGACGGCGATCAGCCGACGCTGCTCGCCGTCATTGGCGTGCTGGCCCGGCGCGGCGATGGTCCGATCGGTCCGGCTCTGCTGGACATCTACGGGGATCAGACTCCGGCAGTTCGTCGAGGCATTCTGGACGCCATGGTGGCGAACACGGCACGGGCATCGGCCGTGCTGGATGCCGTCGAAGCCGGAGACATCGGTCCGTTTGAACTGACGCAGGCCCAGCAGAACCGGCTGCTGCGTCATCGTGACGCCGATTTGAAGAAGCGGGCCAACCAGCTTCTGGCCCGATCGGTCGATGCCGACCGCGCTGCGGTGATCGCGGAGTACGCCCCCTCACTCACCATGACGGCGGAGCCTCTGCGGGGCCGCGAACTGTTCGCGAAGAACTGTGCCCAGTGTCACCGGGTCGGCGACCTGGGCGTCAACGTCGCACCGGACATCTCCGACTCGCGGACCAAGACGCCCTCGCAGCTGCTGCAGGCGATCCTCGATCCGAACCGGGCGATCGACAACAACTACTTCAGCTACACGATTCTCGATGACTCGGGGAACGTGCACACAGGCATCATCGCGACCGAGACAGCGACATCGGTGACGCTCAAGCAGCCGGAAGCAAAGACGGTCACGATTCTCCGTTCGGAGATCGAGGAACTGAGGTCCAACGGTGTCTCGCTGATGCCGGTCGGCTTCGAAAAGGCCATGAATCAGCAGCAGATGGCTGACCTGATTTCGTTCATCAAGAACTGGCGGTACCTGGACGGGCTCGTTCCCGAAGAGGTGATCGGCCGCTCGCCGGAGTGAGCCCGCCTCACTCCATCGGCACACGCAGATAGATGAGCGTACGGCGGAGGATTTCGGCGGCTGCGGGAGCGGCCACGGAACCTCCGCCGTGATTGCTTCCAACCGTCGGTTCGTTGACGGTGACGATCACGAGCACACGCGGGTCATCCGCCGGGGCGCCACCGACAAACGAACAGAAGTGTCGGTCGTGCGAGTAGCCCCCCGTTTCCGGGTCGATCTTCTGTGCCGTGCCCGTCTTGCCGAACACGGTGTAGCCGTCCAGCTGCGCGCGGCGACCGGTGCCGCGACGGACGACCTCGACCATCGGTTCGCTCACCATCCAGCGGGCGGTCTTCTCGGAGACCACCGGTGCGACGACGACGTATTGTGAGGTCTCGTCTTCGTCGGTGGTCAGCAGCAGGTGGGGACTGACCATCGTGCCGCCGTTGGCGAGGATCGCGTAGGCGGAGATCACCTGCAGGGGCGTGGCTCCCAGTTCGTGCCCCATCGGGATCGAACCGGTCGAGTATCCGTTCCACTCCCGCAGCGGGCGGAGGGTTCCTGCCACTTCGCCGGGCAGTTCGACTCCGACGGGCCGTCCGAATCCGAAGGCGGTGAGCGCTTCATGCAGACCGCGATTGGTGAGCCGCTCGCCGATCTTCGCCATCCCGATGTTACTGGACTTGGCCAGGACATCGACGAGGCTCAGCATGCCGTACGAATGGTGGTCGTGGAGGATCCGGCGGCCCATGCGGTAGACGCCGTATTCGCAGTCGATCTGCTCATCCCGCTGAACCAGTCCGCCCTGCAGCGCCCACGAGACGACGAACGGTTTGATGGTCGAGCCGGGCTCGTAGACGTCGGAGACGGCGGCATTGCGCCAGGCGTCATCGGGAATCTCAGCAGGGTGGTTCGGATCGTAGGTTGGCCGGGAGGCCATCGCGAGGATGTCGCCGCTTGCCGGATCGACGACGATCGCGGAGGCAGACAGCGGTTTCCACTCGTCCATGACGACATCGAGCTGCTGCTCGACATACAGCTGGATGACCGAATCGAGCGTCAGCACGACGCGGGCCCCGTGGCGGGGAGGCCGGGTCACTTCTTCGAGAACATCGAGGACATACCCGCGGGCATCGCGGACCAGCGTGCGGATGCCGTCCTTGCCACGAAGGCGTTCGTCGAACTGCTCTTCGACTCCGCCCCGTCCGACATTGTCGATCCCGCGAAGGCCGACAACGTGGGCCGCGAGCCGTCCCTGCGGATAGTACCGGCGGAACTCGTTGCGGAAGCCCCAGCTCTCGGCCGGCAGGTCCAGTTCGCGAACCGCCGCGACTTCGTCCTGTGACAGTCGCCGTTTGACCCACAGGAACCGGCGGTCTTTCGCTTCACGAATCCGTTCGGCCAGCACATCGGCATCGAGATCGAGGACGCTGGCAACGCGCGTGGCAAACGTGTCGGGATCGTCGATGTGGGCAGGATCGGCAAACAGACTGCTCGAATCGAGCGAAGTCGCCAGCAGTCGCCCTGAGCGATCGAGGATCTCTCCGGGGCGGGCACGAATCGGTTCGTCAAACACCAGCTGGCCGAGTGCCCGTTCCGAGAACTCCTCGCGATGAAAGCCCTGCAGCTGTGCCAGACGCACTGCCAGCAGCAGCCAGACCGCCACCACCGAACCGACAATCAGAGCGGCTCGTGGCGACCGACGGGAGGATGCGTGCTGGGACGACACGGCGGCACCTGGCGAGTCAGCGAGGTTCGGCAGACGAACTGCGGAGCTGCCACTGCAGCAGCGGCGCACGACGTGGTTCGCGGGTCAGCGGTTGCTCGGGCGGCTGCAGGTCGACCGCCCCGTCGGCGATGGCCCGCGCGATTCGTTCAGGGGCTCCGAGTTCGGCGGCGCGGACCCGCAGACGGGCTTCCCGTTCCATCAGCCGCTCGAGCCGGTAGTGCTGCAGGCTGATTTCCCGCTTGAGCGACAGAACCCGTTTCTCCAGCGCGATCCCGAACAGCGAGATCGTCAGCACAAGAAACAGTGCCGCCCCAAACCGGAAGAACATCGCATTCCGCAATCGATCCCAGGAACCGGCGCCAGTGCCGGGCGCACGAGCGCACCGGCGTCACGCCGCATTCCTGTTGATCGTCTGTCGGTGACTCAGCGGACCACGCCGATGTTGCTCGCATCGTGGGGCAACCGCAGCACGGTACCGATTTTAAGGTGTTCCGGACTGCTGAGGACGTCACCGTTCATCCCGTAGATCTGAATCCAGCGGGAAGAGCGGCCCAGATGGCGGCGGGCGATCTCGGTGAGCGTGTCGTTCTTGCCGATGCGGTACCGGGGATTGCCGGCCGTATCGAGGAAGAACCCGGAGTTCGAATACGAGGGCTGCTGCGGAATCGACGTTGCCGACCGTGGCAGGTTGGAAACAAGTTCCGGATAGCGGCTGACGAGTACGTCGAGCTGCGGGATCAGCACTTTCATGCCGGGACGCATCTTGCGCGGGTCGGGGATCCGCTCGCTGTTGTAGGCCGCCAGAGCCGAGAAGTACGCGCCGCGACCATACCACCTGCGGGAAATGGTCCAGAAGTTCTCGTTCTGCTGGACCACGTGCACATCGACGGCATCGCCGCCGGTGGTCGGGACCGGATCGATCGGCTGGAAGTCCGCGGGCGGCTGGATTCCGACCGGCGTGTCGCCGATCGAGGGTGCCGGCGTGATGACGTTTGGCTGGGGATCAGGAATGGTCATCGCCGGCTCCGGGGACTCGACTGGAACCGGCTGGCCAAACGGATCGTCCGCCGGTCCGGGCGTCGGAGTCACGTCGGGCAGGGGCATCGCGGGCGGGTCCTGAGTCGCAGGGACCGGTTCAAAGACCGGCTCGGGAGTCGGTTCCGGAGTGGGCTGGCCGGTCGGTTCCGGGTTGAATTCCGGCGTCGGTTCGAGTGTCGGTTCCGGAGACGACTCCGACGGAATCGGCATGAAGAACGGATCGTCTGCCGGCTCGGCTCCCGCTGGCTCCTGCGACATCCCGGGTGCTGCCGACGGGTCGGTCGACGGGAGAACCTCGATCGTCGCGGCGGCATCGAGCCCGTTCCCGGCCGAACGCTCGTGCTGCACCGGCTGAATGCCGGAGTCAGCAGATCGCGGCGGCGTCATCGCGGGTCCCGGTTCGGGCTGCGGAGCAGGGAAGGGGGTGAACTCGGCCGGTGTCGCATCGACTGTTGCCGTCGCCGTCGGTGAGGGAGATGGCCCCTCGTCCACGAAGAACGGATTCGGTTCGGGCTCCGTCTGGGGGGGCTTTGCTGCGGTCACCTCCGGCTCGTCCTGGGCCGGTGCGAACGGCATGAACACCGGTTCTTCAGGCTGTTGCGGCGATTCCGCAGTATTCTGCCGGGCAAACGGCCCTGGTTCAAATTGCGGTTCCGGCTGGGCCGGCGGGGACTGCGCCGCCATCTCGCGGGGGGCAAACGGATTCACTTCTTCAGCAGGCTGAGCGGGCGCCGCAGCGGGCTGAGCGGGTTCCTTGAAGTCGAACAGCGGCAGCGGTTCGCTCCGATCACCGGCGGCGACTTCGGAAGACGCAGCGGATGGCTCAGTCTGCGCGGGGGCGAACGGATTGGCCGGCTCCGGTTCCGGCTGCTGCGGCGGAGTCGCCTGTCCGGCAGGGGCAAACGGATTCGGCGCGGCTTCCTGAGTCTGCGTCTGGGCGACAGTCATCACCTGGGCAGCAGCGGGCGTCAGCTCGCTCTGTCCTGCGCGCCAGTCTTCGACCGCTTTGACCTGGCCGGCGCGGGTGGGGACCGGCTGGACGTCATTCCCGTTCGAAACGAAGGTCGGGGAGGCGGCCGACACGGGCGTCGCCGTACCGGGCGACACGGATTCACTGGCACTGCCGGCTTCATCGCCGGACGCGGCTCCGTCCGGGGGCGTCTGAACGCCGTCCTCGAATGAAACCTCCTGGGCGAGCAACTGCTTTCGCCCTTCGAGTTTCTTGTAGACGACGAACGTGAAGACGCCGGCCAGGCAGACGACGAGCATCAGCGCGATCTTCGACTCGCCGGACATCCCCGACTTGCGAGGCTTGAAGCCCCAGTCGGAGTCGTCGCTCTTGCCGGTGGTGGGAGGAGTGGTCGGTTCTGGATTCGAACTCATTGGCCTGACCTCGATCAGCGTCCAATGTACGGGTTAGCGAAGGGTCGCCGCACGGACCTTGGCCGAGCGGCTGCGCGGGTTGCGACGGATCTCCGCCGCAGACGCGGTCATCGGCTTGCGATTGACAAGTTCCCAGCGGCCCCGGTCACGAAACGCGTTCTTGACAATACGATCTTCGAGCGAGTGGAAGGTGATCACCACCGCCCGTCCTCCCGGCCGCAGGCAGTCCGGGAGTGTTGTGTCCAGAAATCTCTGGAGATGGTCGAGTTCTTCATTCACTGCGATCCGCAGCGCCTGAAACACACGGGTCGCCGGATGCGTCCCCGATCGCCCGCCACGGCCGACCGTGGCAGAGACGAGGTCAGCGAGCGCTTCGGCCGTACGGACCGGCTCGCGTCGACGCTGCTCGACAATTGCCCGGGCGATCCGGGCTGCGTTCGGGTCTTCGCCGTAGTCGCGAAAGATCTGTTCGAGACGATCGGCACCGGCAGACTGAAGCAGTTCGCCCGCCGGTTGCCCCTGGCTGGGATCGAAACGGAGATCGAGCGGCCCGCCGGCGGCGAAGCCGAATCCGCGACTCCGATCGGCCAGCTGGTCGGAGGAAAGCCCCAGGTCGACCAGGACGCGGTCGACGGTGTCGATGGCAAGATCCCGCAGCACATCGGGCAGATCGGCATAGCTGCTCTGCACCAGCCGGCAGTTGTCCCCCGACACCTTCTGCCGGGCGCGTGCCAGCATCGAGTTGTCGCGGTCCAGTCCGACGAGCATACCTGCAGATCCAATCTGTTCGAGAATCAATCGACTGTGTCCGCCACCACCGACCGTGCCATCGACAACGACCAGTCCAGGCGACAGGTCGAGCAGCTCGATGACTTCCCGCGGCATGACGGGGATGTGGACCGTGGCATCGGGCTGGTCCGACATCGCAGCAGATCTTCTCGCAAGTGGCGGTTGATGAATGGCCGGTGCGGATGAGGCAACGAAACGGTGTCGCGGGGCACTGACCGGGAAATCTGGAGGGGAAGGGGGAATTTCCGCCCGCGTGAAGGGAACCTCCGGAGGCGGTGGGGAGGTTTCTACGATCTTTCGCGATTGCCGGAAAGGGCAATTGTGACGCGACCGCGGCAACGGGGGAGTGCAGCAGAACGCTGCAGAAGGGAACGCGACCATTCGCCTCGTGTGGCATCCGTTCCGCACGCGCGAGGCGAATGGTCGACAATCGGTGAAGGTAACCGATTGCAAACGTCCTGTCGGCCATCATGGCCGCACTGTCCGCAAGCCCGGTAGCCAGCGGTTCCGTGTGTCTTCAAGTCAGCGAAACGCTTCTTCGGCGAGGCGGTCGAATTCCTCGGTGTGCCGGTTGAGAAATCCGTCCCAGGTTTCGCGGTCCCAGACTTCGACGTGGTCATGCACTCCCAGAAGAACGACCTCGGTGGCCAGGTGGGCAAAGCCGACCAGCCGCTCGGGGATTCGAATCCGTCCCTGACTGTCGAGCGTGACCCGTTCAGCCTGGGAATAGTACAATCGCAAGTAATTTCTGACGTTCTGTGAGCCGCGCGAGGCCTCTTCAAGTCGTGCGGCCCGTCGTTCGAATGCCGCGGACGAGAACAGAGCCAGCGCCTGGTCCGTTTCCGGGGCCAGATACAGATCCTGTGAATCGCCTGCGACCAGTTCGTCCCGCATGGGACGTGGTACGGCCAGCCGCTGCTTGTCGTCGAGGGTTCGTTGGTAGGTGCCGGTCAGGGCCATAAAAGCCGGCTTGAGCGTGTTGAACGGTGGTTGTCATCACAAAGGTTGCCGGGGGCCCAAGTCTCCCCACTGTTCCCCACGGGGCCCCAAAATATCAACCGCGGTTGGGCGGTCAAGCTCTTCACGCGAGCAGACCCCGCGCGGACCGGGACCAGATCGCGCAGGTGTTGACGACATCATGAATTGAGGATTTCGGGATTTTTTGATGCCGCCCCACAGAACCGTTTCGGGTCTGTGCGAACGTTCATCGAATCCCGGCGTCCGAAAGCAGCCGGACATAGAGTTCGTCGTACATCCGCACGACAGCTTCGATCGCAAACCGTTCCTCGACAAACAGTTGCGCATTCACGCCCAGCGCTGCCCCGCCGTCCGACCGCGACAGCAGCCGCTCCAGCCCCCGTCGCAACTCATGCACCGACTTCGGCTTGCAGACAATCCCCGTTTGCCCGTCGACGATCAGCTCGTCGATCCCCTCGACGTCGGTTGCGACCACCGGCAGACCGGCCGCCATCGCCTCCAGGACTGCGTTCGGCATCCCCTCCCACCGGGACGCCAGCACGAACGCATCGGCAGCCGCCAGGATTGAAGGAACATCGTCGCGGTAGCCGGGCAGGTGGATCCGCCCCTCCAGTCCCGCCTCGCGAATCTGACGCTCGAGATCGGAGCGGGCTGGCCCCTCGCCGACGATGAGAAGCTGCCAGCCGGGCTGGTCCGCCAGCAGGGGCGCGATCGCCTCGATCAGCAGGTCGTACCCCTTCTGCGGATGCAGTCGCCCGACCGACACCAGAACACGCGACTCGATCGGGATTCCAAACTGGCTGAGATCACAGGCTCCGGCCGACTGAAACCGGTCGAACTCGACCCCGTTCGGAATGACGCTGACTTGCTGCCGATCCAGACGCATCTCACGGATCGCATGGTCGGCGACGCGGCGACTGACGCAGACATGGTGAGTCACCAGCCGGCGGGTCAGCCGCTCCAGCAGCAGATGCCAGCGTTTCTCCTGCTCGGCGACCCGGATGCCGGCGACAACGATCGGAACACCGGCCCACCGGGCTGCCAGTCGCCCCGCCAGATTGGCGTGAAACAGGAACGTCTGGAGAATCTGCGGACGATCCTGCCGCAATCGGGACCGCAAACGACCGACAACGCCGGCGTCGAGGGACGAACCGGCATCGAGGCAGTGCAGGGGGATGCCCGCCGCGTCGAGATCATCGGCCAGCGGGCCACGTCGACTGAGACAGTAGACGATGGGCTGCCACCTGTTACGATCCAGTCGCCGAACCAGACTGACCAGCGCCCGCTCGGCTCCCCCCGGATCAAGCTCGGTAATGCAGAATCCGATCGGGACAGGCTGGGTCATTGCGGGTCGGTCAGTTTCAGTCCGGAAACGGACAGGTCATCGGCTCATGGTTCGAGGCAGCGGCCCGGACCGCAGGTCCCGGCACTCCCCATCAGGGGCGAACCGTTAGGATGACCGTCCTGCCGCAGCGATTCCAGCGAACCACGCATGTCTGAGCCTCCCGCCGACGATCTTCTGTCGAGCTACGACTACGAACTTCCCCCGGAACGGATTGCCGATCAGCCGACGGACCGCCGCGATGCGTCCCGCCTGATGCGGGTCGACCGTTCGACCGGGGCGATCGTCCACGATCGGTTCGCCACCATTCCCAGTCTGCTCCGTCCAGGCGATGTGCTGGTCGTCAACCAGACCCGGGTGATACCGGCCCGACTGCTGGGGCGTCGAAAACAGACGGGCGGCAAGTGGGAGGGGTTGTTCCTCGGCACGGATGAGTCCGGCTGCTGGCGTCTGATCGGCAAGACCCGGGGACGGCTGCAGGCGGGTGAGGCGCTTTCCCTCGTCGCAGCCCACGATCCCGATGCCCCGGAGCTGGACCTGATTCTCGAAGCCCGCGGCGATGGCGGTGAGTGGCGGG